>JAEEGL011097619.1_pt1 | contig 14536 bp, 11 predicted proteins | sample 9134231 | NCBI WGS metagenome assembly JAEEGL01 (sample SAMN16246548, study PRJNA631951) | gut metagenome | biome: gut microbiome; feature: rumen; material: fiber-attached | host: Bos | place: Iran: Karaj | collected 2018-10
GCACCCGGACGCCGAGCGCGGCGATCTTATCCAGCACGCCCTCGGGGTAGACGGCGGCGCCGGTGACCACGGACATGGGGTCGATCTTCTGCGTGTTGGAGACGAGCGCGCCGCCCTTTTCAGAAGGGGCAGCCAGCGGGCGCTCTCCAGCTGTTCGAAAGAGAGGATGAGGTCGGCCTCGCCCTCCTCGACGACCGGGGAATACACCCGGTCGCCAGCGCGGACGTAGGTGATCACGGAGCCGCCCCGCTGGGACATGCCGTGTACCTCGGAGACCTTGACGTCGAGGCCCGCGTCCATGAAGACGCGGCCGAGCAGCTTGCTTGCAAGCAGCGTTCCCTGCCCGCCGACGCCGACGATGACGACGTTCCGGTTCATTTCGCTTCCTCCCCTTTCTCGATGGCGCCGAAGCGGCAGAGCTGGGCGCACACGCCGCAGCCGACGCACAGCGTGCGGTCGATCGCCGCCTTGCCCTCCCGCACGGAGACGGCCGGGCAGCCGATCTTCATGCAGGCCCGGCAGCCGCGGCAGCGGTCGGCGTTCACCGAGAGCGGCGGGGCGTGCTTGACGTATTTCAGCAGCGCGCAGGGCCGGCGGCTGATGATGAGCGACGGCTCGGGGCGCGCGAGCTCCTCCCGGATGACCGCGGCGGTCTCCTCCAGGCGGTTGGGGTCGACCACCCGGACGTTGGGGATGCCGACCGCGCGGGCCAGCGCCTCCAGATCGACCGCGGCGGTGGGGTCGTTGTGAATGGTGTAGCCGGTGCAGGGGTTCTGCTGGTGCCCGGTCATGCCGGTGATGCTGTTGTCCAGCACGATGACGGTGGAGAGGCCCTTGTTGTAGGCCACGTCGATGAGGCCGGTGATGCCGGAGTGGATGAAGGTCGAATCGCCGATGACCGCCACCGCGCGGGAGGAGGTCTCGTCGCCGTTGGCCTTGTTGAAGCCGTGCAGGCCCGAAATGCTCGCGCCCATGCAGATCACCGAGTCGACGGCGGCCAGCGGCTGGCCCGCGCCGAGCGTGTAGCAGCCGATGTCGCCGCTGACGTAGGCCTTGACGCCCTTCAGCGCGTAGAACAGGCCGCGGTGCGGGCAGCCCGGGCACAGCACGGGCGGACGCGCGGGGATCGGGTCGGGATAGCGGAGCCCCTCGGTCTCCTCGCCGAGGATGGCCTTTTTCACCATCCGGTGGGAGTATTCGCCGCAGAAGGAGAACAGCTCCTTGCCCTTGACCGCGAGGCCGAGGCGGCGGCAGTGGCTCTCGATGATATCCTCAAGCTCCTCCACGACGTAGAGCACGTCCACCTTCGCGGCGAAGTCGCGGATGAGTTTTTCGGGCAGCGGGTTGGTCAGCCCGAGTTTGAGCACGCTCACGCGGTCGCCGAGCGCCTCGCGGACGTACTGGTAGGAGATGCCCGAGGTGATGACGCCGATGCGCGTATCGCCCATCTCGACGCGGTTGCAGGCCGCGGTCTCGCCGTATTCGACGAGGCGGCGGGTGCGCTCCTCCACGAAGACGTGGCGGGGCTTGGCGTTGGCGGGCATCATGATGTATTTCTGCGGGTTTTTCTCATAGGGAAGGTTGGGGCGCTCCGCCCGCTCGCCCGTTTCGACGGGGCTGCGGGAGTGGGCCACGCGGGTGGTGAGCCGCAGGATCACCGGGGTGTCGAACGTCTCGGAGATCTCGAAGGCGAGCTTCGTGAAGGCGAGGCACTCGGCGCTGTCGGACGGCTCGAGCACCGGCACCTTGGCGCCGATGGCGTGCCGCCGGGTGTCCTGCTCGTTCTGGGAGGAGAACATGCCCGGATCGTCCGCCACGCCGAGGACGAAGCCGCCGTTCACGCCGGTGTAGGAGGCGGTGTAGAGCGGGTCGGCCGCCACGTTCAGCCCCACGTGCTTCATGCCGCAGAAGCTGCGCGCGCCGGCGATGCTCGCGCCAATGGCCACCTCGCAGGCCACCTTCTCGTTGGGCGCCCACTCCGCGTAGATCTCGGGGGACTCCGCGACGCACTCGGTGATCTCGGTGCTGGGGGTGCCGGGATAGGAGGAGACCACCTTCACGCCCGCCTCGTACAGACCGCGGGCGACGGCCGCGTTTCCGATGAGCAATTCCTTCATAGATGGCAAAGATCCTTTCCTGCCGCTGGGGCAAAATCCATTTGGTCTATTATATACCCCCGCCGGGAGGCGTGTCAAGGCGACGGGCGGCAAAAGCGCCCGCAAAAAGCGTTGAAATCGGCTGTGCGCTGTGGTAGAATGAAGGGGATGCGGGAGGTGACGAAATTGGCTTCGTATACGACCGTTACCAGCGACAGATCCAAGAAGACTGCTCTTCTGCTCTGCTGTCTGGGTTACTTCGGGCTCGGCGGTTTCCATTACTTCTACGTGGGCCGCTATCTCCGGGGCCTCGTGTGGTTTCTGACCGGCGGGCTGTTTTTCTTCGGCACCCTCGTCGACACGATCAAGATCGCATCCGGCAGTTTCCGCGACAACGTGGGCGCGCCGCTGCGGCAGTGAGCGAAGGACCCGTTTCGTTTCAGGATCCGAAACCGTTATTTGAATAAAGGAGACGCATCATGGAAAAAGTGAAAGTCGCGATCATCGGCTGCGGCGGGATCGCCAACGGAAAGCATCTGCCCGCCCTGTCCTCCCTGCCGGAGGTGGAGCTCATCGCCTTCTGCGACATCATCGTGGATCGCGCCGAGAAGGCGGCCGCGAAGTACGGCGTTCCCGGCGCCCGCGTGTATGCGGACTACAAGGAGCTGCTCGCAAAGGAGCGCCCCGACGTCGTGCACGTGCTCACCCCCAACCGCGCGCACAGCTTCATCACCGTGGACGCGCTGGAGGCCGGCTGCCACGTCATGTGCGAGAAGCCCATGGCCATCAACTCCGCCGAGGCGCAGAAGATGCTCGACGCGGCAAAGCGCACCGGCAAGATGCTGACCATCGGCTATCAGAACCGCTTCCGCGCCGACGCCCAGCTGATGAAGCAGGTGTGCGAGGACGGTACGGTCGGCGACATCTATTTCGCCAAGGCCCACGCCATCCGCCGCCGCGCGGTGCCCACCTGGGGCGTTTTCCTCAACGAGTACGAGCAGGGCGGCGGCCCCCTCATCGACATCGGCACCCACGCCCTCGACCTCGCGCTGTGGATGATGAACAACTACGCCCCGAAATACTGCGTCGGCACCACCTACCACGCCCTGAACAAGCAGACCGAGACCGGCAACTGCTGGGGCGACTGGGACCCCGAGAAGTTCACCGTCGAGGACTCGGCCTTCGGCTTCGTCGTCATGGAGAACGGCGCGACCGTCATCCTCGAGTCCAGCTGGGCGCTCAACTACGCCGATCCCATCGAGGCCAAGTGCACCCTCTGCGGCACGAAGGCCGGCGTGGACATGAAGGACGGCCTGCGCATCAACGGCGTGCTGCACGGCCGCCAGTATCTCACCCGGCCCGACCTGTCGGCCGGCGGCGCCGCCTTCTTCGAGGGCGCAAAAAGCGGCAGCCCCGCGGAGATCGAGGCGGCGCAGTGGATCCATGCCGTCATGAACGGCACGCGCCCCTGCGTGCTGCCCGAGCAGGCGATCGTCATCACGCAGATCCTCGAGGGCATCTACACCTCCGCGAAGACCGGAGAGCCCTTTTATTTCAAAAAGTAACGGTAAACAAAATAAAAGCGGAGAGGTTTTTCCCCTCCGCTTTTCATTTTGTCTTTCTTTGCGGCGAATGTAAACAGCGTCGGTCATTTCTCCTTGTAATAGGAGGACTGCAGCCGGAAAAGCTCTGCATACAGGCCGTTTTTCTTCATAAGCGCGGTATAATTTCCCTCTTCGCGGATCCGGCCGTCCTTGAGTACATAGATTCGATCCGCAAATTTTGTGCTCGCCATACGATGAGTCACGAAAACAGCACTTTGCCGTTCTGTCATCATCCGAATGCGATCAAAAAATCGCATTTCCGACAAAGGGTCCAGCGCTGAAGTGGGTTCATCCAGCACAAACAGTTCTGGCTGCTTAAACTGTGCCCGCGCCATGGCAAATTTCTGTTTTTCCCCGCCGGAAAAGTCACACCCTTCCGGATCCAGAAGAGTCGTATGAAACGTGTCCAGACCTTTGGGCAGCGCTTCCACAACCTCACGCAGTTCATTCTGTTCCAGAAGTGCCCAAATTTCCTCATCCCGTCCGTCTTCAAGGAACGCTATGTTTTCCCGGAGAGAGAATGCATGGAGCTGAAAATCCTGAAACATCGGGCCCACCGCGCGGGCGACGGAATCCGCATCATACTCCCGCAGAGGTTTCCCGTTAAGCAAGACCCTTCCGGATGTGGGCTCATACAAACCGAGCATCAGTTTGATAAGCGTCGTTTTTCCGCTGCCGTTTTCTCCGACCAATGCGATCTTTTCCTTTGCGCGAACCGTCAGATCAATGTCCTGCAAAACGAGCCGATCCGTTCCCGGATAGGCAAAGGAGACCCGATCGAAGACAATCTCAAACGGCTTGGAAAGGTCTGCCGGGTTGTCCAAATGATGCGGGTGCTCGGGAAACTTGAGAAAGAAATCAAAATCGCCGAAGTATTCCGCAATCTCCGCGAGATCCGGCCATGTGCCGAGCAGGGCGGAGAGTGCGGAAGTAAAGGCCCTAATTGCGCCGAAAAACGAAAGGAAATATCCGATCGTCAGGGCCCCGACCGCATACTGGCGAATGGCAAAGAGGTAAATGAGCACGCCCTCTGCTGCATAAAGCACCTGCCCCAACAGACTGTATCCAAGCACCGTCCTCTTTTTCTTCGTTTCCAGATCAACCTTGCGTTTTCCGGTCTCATCATATTTATCGGCAAAAAAGGACCCAGCATCGAAAAGGCGCATTTCTTTTGCATAACAGATGTCGGAGAAGACCGTCCGATTATACCGGTGTTTTTTCTCCTCCTTTGCGATCCACCCGTCTGCAATGTGCGCTGCGGCGGCGTTTTTTCTCTCGATGAAGACGCCCACAAGCGAAAGCGGAAGAAGGCACAGCCAAACCAGCGGATTTGCCTTCGCCACGATATAGGCGGTTACCGCTAGAGAAAAAACAGCGGTAAAAAGGGTTTCAAACAACAGATCACAGATTCCCATAAAGATCCACGTGCTCGCGGCGGCTTTGTTCGCCGCGTCCAGTGACGCAGGGTTTTCCCAGTTGGAAAACTCGATCTTCATACCCTTTTTTCCAACTTCCAGCGCGGCCCGGTTGCTGAGGCCGTACCCCAGCGCGGTGAGCGTCAAGCGGAACGCTTTTGCCGTCATGTCGGCTACGGTAACGATAATTCCGTATGCGAGAACATAGGCAAGCACTGCGAAAAAACTCTTCCTTACCGCAATGGCATTGATCAGCACAGCCGGAAGTAAAATGCCCGCCAAGCGCTTTGAAGATGAAACGAATGCGGAGAGCACCGTAAAGAAGATGTTTTTTGGGCAGAGTTTCCATACATACCGGAGCAACTTCCCCGTATTCCGGAACATGTCACGCGTTTTCATTCGCTGCCTCCTCTCCGTACAGGGCCGCCTGAGAGGTAAACATTTCGAAATATTGCCCGCCTTTTTCCATCAACTCCCGATGCGACCCAGTCTCAACGATCTGCCCATGGTCAAAGACAAGAATGCAATCACACATACGGCAGCTTGCCAACCGGTGAGAGATGAAAAAAACCGTTTTCTCTCTTGCGAGTTTCCCGATTTCCTCATAGAGTTCGCGCTCACTTCTCGGAGAGAGTGCCGAGGAAGGTTCATCGAGGACAAAAATCGGTGCGTCTTTCCGCAGTGCCCGGGCAATGGCCAGTTTCTGTTGTTCACCGCCGGAAAATTCGGTTCCGCCTTCTCCGTATTCCGTTCCGGCAAAGGTCGAGAGTCCTTCCGGGAGGGCGTGGATGCGTTTATCCATTTTCATTTCAGAAATCAGTTGCTCCAAAGAAGCGCCGGCCGGATGCCCCATAGTGAGATTGTCGCGGATGGAATACGCATATATTCGAAAGTCCTGCAAGACCGGGGAAAACAACTTAAATCGGTTCCGGCCCATCTCTTCCAAAGGGATGTCGCCGATGGATATTTCCCCTTCCTCCGGGCTGTACAAACCCATGAGCAGATGTACGAAGGTTGTTTTCCCGGATCCGTTTGCTCCGACAATGCCGTACCGGAGCCCGGACCGAAACACAGCGGTCACGTCGGACAAAGCCCTTTTTTCCGCCCCCGGATAAGTGAAGGATACATGGTCAAAAACAATCTCGAACGGTCTGCTCAGATCCGGAGCCATGCCCTCTTCCCGCTCTTCGGGAATCGCAAGAAACGCCCGATATTCCTCCCAGTATTTCACCTGCTGCCGGATACTGATAAACTTTGCGGCGATATTTTCCGTCAGTTCGCTGATGCTCAGCATAGAAAGCGTGAGCATCGTAAAGTTTGCCACAGACAGTTCTCCGGTAAAGCAACGATATGCGATATAGCCGTAAACCGCAATCATCCAGAGCCCGTTGAACAGGTAACTCCAAGCCAACACGCGCACTGTTTTTACCGCGTTGCGGGTCTGTATCGCGGAAAGCAGCCCAATGTAGTGCTCTGCTTTTTTTCTTACGTATTCGTACATGGAAAAAAGGCGGACTTCTTTGGCAAAGCTTTTCCACGTCAGGCGGTCTCGGGAATAAAGCATGCACATATCTACCGGGTTTTGTTCTTTCGCAGAGGAAAAATCAATCTTTTTCCGGTATGCCTCACAGAGAACATTTACCGCGATCCCCGCCACAAGCACAAGCCACAGCCACCACACCAAATGGGACGACAGATAGAAAAGTCCGACGAGAGAAAGCGCCGCGCTTGCCGATTCGGCAAAATAAGAAAGTATCTTTCCTGCCGAATTTTCTTTGGCACATTTCTCCGCAAATTTATGCTTTTCCCGGACTTCAAACCGTTCAAACTGTGCATATGGAATCATCGCCGCATGTCTGGTCAAATCCACTGCCAGGCGATGGTTAAACGCCCTGGCGATACGGTCTCTTTCAAATTCTCCAGTCGAGGTCAGCGCGGAAAGCAAGAGCGTGACGGCACAAAACAGCACGGCTATCCAAATGGACCGAGTATATTTCTCTGCAGACAGGTCTTCCACGAGCCACGTCGGGAAAAGAACACCCACAAGATTGGAACCGCCCTGCAGCAAAGCAAGCCCGGCAGAGAGCAGAAAATACGTCTTGCTGTGCCGCGCAAGTGCCGCAAAAAGATTCTTGATGTTTTTCATTGTCTTTCTTCCAAGTGAGATTATGTATTATTTCTCCTGCCTTACGGGCGGGATCGGGCGCAAGGCAGGAGAGATCTATGTGAGAACCGACTGTATCAGTCTTCGCTGTTACAATAACACCCTTGTGCCGCTTTGCATTCATCTTTATTTGAGGGACAATTGCAAAGCATAAACAATTCTGAATAATGGTTTTTTGACGGTTTGCTTAATACCTTTTTTTTCATTTGTTCCTCCAGTATTCTATAAAATATATACCCGCATTACCCGCCTATATATTCAACAGGGGACTTTTTTTCATTGTTTGGTTCACCATATTTACCAGTTTTTCCAATGAAACAACCGATTCGTAATTCAAAAACTCTTCTGGTATCTCAATTCCAAATCTCGTCTCTACCTCGCACAGGAAAACAATGTAGCCAAGCGAATCCATTCCATATTCGCAAATATTGACATCTTCTTTCTCGTTTTCATCTAAAAAAACGCCTATTTCTTCTAGACACTGGATTATTTCTTTTTTGGTCTCATTATTATCCATCGGTTTTTCCTCATTTATTCTCAACTCTTCACTAAATTCTTGTTGGTGTTTTTGTGACTAAGTAAAGTCTTATGATTGTTTCAATCATGTTCTTTTCTGTTGTACACTTTTTCCTGCCCCCTTTTATTCGCTCAATCGGGCATGAACCTTTAAAGCATGTTGCACTAAAATAGCACTCTTCGCATTCTGTTTTTTCTTGAAAACAACCTGCCACCCAATCTTCTTCATTGGTGCCAAAATGAATTAGGTTTCCTTGACGGTCAAGTTTTCCAATCTTAACGCCCTCCTCTACAGAATCGCATTTGGATACATAACCATCAGCATCAATTGTATATTTTCCGATACACATTGCCGAGCAAGTATAGCCTCCTGGCTCGAGGTCTGAAAAGTTGCTCAAAAAAGAAATGCCATTCTTTTTTTGGATGGAAATTAATTTCATGAATATTTCATTCATTTCTTCATTTGACAAAAGATCATCTGATATTTTTTTTACTCTTTCTCCACCCACATCTCTTACTGGTCGAATAAAAAGAGAAAACCGGCGGTCATTCCCAAAATAATTATTATAGAAGTTATAATACTCTTCAAGCATCCTGGCATTTGTACGTGTAAAGTTTGTCCTTATGATTACACGCAATTTGCTACAATTAACATTATCTCTAATGTAAGATAGATTCGAAATAATCTGGTCAAATGTTCCTTCTCCATTTTTTAAAAAACGGAGTTTATCATGCGTTTCTTTCAAGCCGTCAATCGTTACTGTAATGCTATTCACTTTACATTTTATTAAAGTTTCAATATTTTGAGGCGATAACAAATATCCGTTTGTTGTGACAGACGCATAATACGGCTTTTTTGCCTTTGCACACAAGGGTATAATCTTTTCGGAGATTTCCTGAATTGTATTCATTCCCAAAAGAGGTTCCCCGCCAAACCAACTAATACGGACACTATTAAATTGATTTATTCTCTTTTGAATGAATTTTATAATACTATCTTTAATTTCGCCAGACACAAATTGATTGCGAAAATCAAGATAGCAATATTGACATCTAAAATTACACTCCTTTGTTGTATGAATAACAAGAGAAAGCGTTCTATCACACATATATTGAGCGTATAATAAATTTCTCTTGTTGATCTCATTTGTATTTATTGGCACCAGAAACCCTTTTTCAATCAATGTATCAAAATCTGGATCATTCACTTTTTCCGTTTTGCCACTTGAAATCCATGATTTTATTTTTTGTTTTTTCTCTTCGGAAACAATACAAATGCTTTTCAATCCAGTAAATGAATTATAAATCGCTAGTTCCATTCCATAATCAAAAGCAAAATTAAATAATGATTTCTTGTAAAATTCCATTATGATCACCTCTTTTTCATTATAAAAAATTTTTTTACAAGAGTCAATGGTTTTTCTTGACTTTTTTATTTTTACCATTATACTAAAATCATGATGGAAAGGAACAGAAAATAAAAATGAAATATACTATTGTTGTTGTTGACTCTGGAGTTTCAATTTCAAATAACGAGGAACTTTATGGTTGTTTTCTTTCTCCAACAAAAAAAGACCCTTTATGTGATTTCTCTGATGATCTTAATCATGGAACCGGTATATACGGCATAATAAAAAGTCATAATCCATCAGCAAATATTTTTAATCTTAAAATTTGTTCTAAAAGTCATTCGCAGATAAACATTCAGGATTTAATCAATGCTTTGGAATATATTGAAGCAAACATTTCTTGTAAAATCATCAATGTGTGTCTTGCGCTTTCTGTATCTGCGAACATATCTGAACTGAAAAAATTAGAAATGATTTGCAAAAAACTTGATAGCAAAGGAAGTATTATTATTGCTTCATTTGATAATTATGGTTCGCTTTCTTATCCTGCCTCTTTTGACTCTGTAATTGGTGTTACATCTGGCGACCTATGTCATAAAACCTCTGATTATGAATTCGTAGAAAGCGATTCTGTCAATATTGCCGCCTTTGGTCGCGACCAGAAAATTCTTTCTTCGAAGGGTGGCTTTATGTTAAGCAAAGGAACCAGTTTAGCATGTGCGCATATTACTGGCATCTCTTCCTTAATATGTAAGCAAACAACCAGCAGACAGTCTCTCCTCCGTCTGCTGAAAAAAGATGCAATTTCTAACCACTATTATAAAGATTCTTCTTGTTTATCTAAGAATGGTATAAATTTTTGTCGACATATTAAAAATGCATTAACATTTCCTTTAAATAAAGAAATTTATCCTTTGCTTCGATTTGAAAACTCTTTATCATTTAAAATTACTGAAGTATGCGACATAAAGCATTCATGCAATATTGGTTCAAATACAAATCACTTATTACATTTGTCGAACGGTCCCGGTCATGTTGTAAAAAACTTTTTGTCTGTGGATTTTAATGTTTTTGACACTGTTATTCTTGGCCATACAAATGCAATTGAAACAATATCTACTACTTTGAATAGCCAAATCGATTCTTTTTTGCAAAAGTGTATATCTTATAATAAAAAAGTATATTCATTTGATTTGCGCGACAAGACTTTCACTGACTATCCTTTTTATTTTACCCCTTCGTTAAGGACAAAGGATATTACCTATGCTCCTTTTGGAAAGCTTTTTCGCAATCCGATTCCGGTTGTAGGTATTTTTGGGACAAGTTCTCAGCAAGGCAAATTCTCAATTCAACTCGAATTGCGAAAAATCTTTTCCAACTTCGGATATCGCGTGGGACAAATCGGAACGGAACCATCTTCTTTCTTGTTTGGAATGGATTCTTGTTTTCATTATGGCTATAATGCATATCCAAGTGTTGTAAGGTTTGATTGCGTTTCATTTATTAATAAAGAAATCTGCGAAATTGTCTCTAAGGGAGCCGAAATAATATTTGTCGGCGGGCAGTCAAGAATGCTTCCTGCAGACAATGGAAATGTGAATAATTTTACCTTTCCCCAGATCGAATTTTTGTTTGCGACACAACCGGATTTAGTAATATTGAGTGTTAATTCTTGGGATGACTTCTCCTATATAACAAAAACAATCTCTTTCATTGAATCTTCGGTAAACGGAAAAGTGATTGCCTTGATGCTTTCTCCATTTGAAAAAAAACTGGATCCATTTGCAAATCTAATTGAAACAACTGTATTATCAAGCAAAAAAATCAAATCCTATATTGATTCTTTTGAAAAGCATTTTGGGCTGCCTACTTATTGCGTTCTTCATCCTGAGGATTATCAAAAAATAGCAAATCAGATTATTGAAATACTAACTATTGAATAGGGATTTTTGCAGATGAATGATTATTGCTATACTCCTCCCTTAATTCATGGAACCTTAAAAAGAACATATGCTTCTCAACTTGGCGTAATAAGCGGTCTTTGTGGATATTACTGGCATTTGCAAAACCATTTGGCTATCCGTTCTTCTTTGACACGGCTTAATAAACATGCTGCACATCTTGATTATGTTTCGCCTGATATTGAAGGAGGGCTTCCTTTTGTTGAAACATTGCCTTATGATCTAACAAACTATGATCCATTTTTTATCAAATCTTTTTTGTCGAAAATATTATATGATGGGTTTATCAGTTTGAAAATTGATGAGTTTTTCGTTCCTCAATTAACTCATTATAATGATTTTCATTTTTTTCATCGTCTACTTTTATGCAAAGAATTAGACGATAAATTTTTAGCGACGACATATTATCACGGTGTTTTTAGACCTGTGGAAATTAGCCACGCTGACTTTATGTCCGGTTTTTCAGAAAAATACTCTATGGTTTATGTTCATTTGTTAAAACAAGGACAAGAAATGGTCGATTTTTTTCGCATAAAAGAAATCCTTTCCGATTATTTATCTTCTTTCAGTATTTCAAGCAAACTTGAATTCTATTATGCCGGCACATCACTCGATGAATTTAATAAATATGGGGCGCAGTATAAGAATGAGGTTTTTTCTTATGGACGTCAGGCCTATCTTGATTTCTTTTCTTTACTTGATTCTCTTTCTGCTTCGGAAATTTTAAATCTTGATATATCCTATTTTTCCCGTTTTATAAAAGATAGAGGAAAAATTCTTTCGATGTTAGCGAATCAACTGCAAAAGTCAAAAATCCCGATTAATTCTTCTTGTATGATCAACCCCCTTCAGATCGCAACAGCAACTCTTAATAAAGTATTATACTATTGTGTCAAAAATAATTTTTTGCATGCCTATGATATCTTTCGCACAAGTTTAGAAAAATATAGCCAAGCTGAAGAAAAAGCAATTGAGCACCTATATAAAAGTCTAGATACTGTTCTTTGATTCATTTATCAAAATAACAAACGGGCGCGCTCCGAATGGGAGCGCGCCCGTTTTGTTTTCGTTCTTTTCGCTTACGCCTTCGAGGAGACGGAGCGCATCTGCTGCTGCACCTTCTTGATGTCGGTGAGCCCGGCGGTCATGACGTCGACCGTCTTCTGCATGGCGCTCTCGAGATACTCGCCGGTGCTCTTGCGGATCTCCGCGGAGCGGGTCTCGGCGGTGTTGACCATCTCTTTGGCCTTGGTCTGCGCGGAGGTGAGCAGGTTCGCCGCCTGATCGTTGGCGTCGGTGAGGATGTCTTTGGCGCGGCGGTTGGCCTCCACGGTGATGGCGTCGGCGTCGACGAGCGCGAGGGCCTTGGCCTGCGCCGCTTTGACGATGTTGTCGGCCTCGGTCTTGGCGGATTCGATGATGTCGTTCTTCGCGCTGATCACGTTCGCGGCCTGACGGAGTTCATCGGGCAGGTTGACGCGGATCTCCTCCAGCAGGTCGAGCACGCGCTCCCGGTCCACCAAGCATTTGCCGCCGGTGAAGGGCATGCCGGACGCTTCCTGAACGGTGTCGCTGATCTCGGCGATCATCTGGTCGATGCTGCGGGTCTGCATGCCGCCGTTTTCCATTTCCATTTCCTTATCCTCCGTTTTTATGTCAGTGTTTCAATTTCTCGACGATCTCTTTTTCGATCCCCTTCGGGACCATGCCGGAGATATCGCCCCCGTAGCCGGCGATCTCGCGGACGATGCTGGAGCTGAGGAACTGATACTCCCCCCGGGCGGCGAGGAACATCGTCTCGAGGTTGGGGTTCAGCTTGCGGTTGGCCAGCGCCATCTGGAATTCGTATTCGTAGTCGGACACGGCGCGGAGCCCCTTGACCAGCGTGCAGGCGTGCTTCTCGCGCGCGTAGTCGGCAAGCAGCCCGGTGTGGCTCTCCACCTCCACCTTGGGGATGCCCTCGGTGACGATCTGCAGGAAGCGCACGCGCTCCTCCAGCGAGAAGCAGGAGCGCTTGGTGCCGTTGACCATCACGACCACGATGAGCTTGTCGAACAGCTTGGCCGCCCGTTTGATGATGTCGAAATGCCCGTTGGTGACCGGGTCGAAGCTGCCCGGATAGATGGCGATCTTCAATGCCGTTCTCCTTTATGCTCACGCGTCTCCCCGCCGCTCGTACCGGGCGACGCGGGTGCGGCCGAACGTGTAGACTCTGACCAGCTCGAGGCGGCCGACGCCCGGGCAGGGCGCTTCCGTGCGGTCGCTCTCACAAATCATTATACCACCGGGCGCCAAAATGTCAAATGATTCTGTGATTTTCAGCGCGTATTCCGTCTGAATTTGTGCCGAAGCGTACGGCGGATCCATCAAAATGAGTCCGTACGCGCCCTTCGCGGCGCTTTTGAGAAAGGCCTTGTAGTCGCCGACGACCACGCGGGCGCGGTCGGCCAGGCGGCACTTCTCGAGATTCTTCCGGATGATCTCCGCCGAGACGCGGCTGTTGTCGACGAAATCCGCGCTCGCCGCCCCGCGGGAGAGGGCCTCGATGCCGAGCTGGCCGGAGCCGGCGAACAGGTCCAGCACGCGCCGGCCCTCGACGTCGAACTGGATGGCGCTGAACATGGCCTCCTTGACCTTGCCCGAGGTGGGGCGCACGTCGGTGCCCTCCGGAGAGATGAGCACGGTGCCCCGGGCGGATCCGGTGATCACTCGCATGATCCTTCATTCCTTTCGTTGAAGTGTTCATAGACGCGCCGCGCCGCGGGCTCCGGCACGTGCCGGGAGAGTTCCTCGACGCTCGCCGCGCGGATGGCGCGCACGCTTCCGAACGCGGAGAGCAGCGCCTTCTTCCGCGCCGGGCCGACGCCGGGGATCCCGTCCAGCGCGGAGGATCTCATCCGCCGGTCGCGCCCTTCGCGGTGGTAGGTGATCGCCCAGCGGTGCACCTCCTCCTGCAGGCTGCCCACCAGCGCGAACACGCCGGGGGCGGACAGGGACAGCTCGCGGCCCTCCGCGTCGCACAGGGCGCGGGTGCGGTGCCGGTCGTCCTTGACCATGCCGAAGACGGGAACAGAAAGCCCGAGGGCGGCGACCGCCTCCGCCGCCGCCGCGGTCTGGCCCTGCCCGCCGTCGATGAGCAGCAGGTCGGGCGCCTCGGAGAAGCCCGCCTTCCCCTCGAGAAGGTCGCGCATGCGGCGGCCGACGGTCTCGCGGACGGAGGCCACGTCGTCGGGATGATCGACGCTCCGGATGCGGAAACGGCGGTATTCCCCGCGGGCGAAGCGCCCGTCGCGCAGCACGACCATGCCCGCGACGATGTGGATGCCGCCGGTGTTGGAGATATCGTAGGCCTCGACGCGGCGCGGGGGCTCCGCAAGGCCCAAAAGCTCGCCCAGCGCCTTCAGCGCCTTCCCGCTCCGGCGTTCGGCGCC
>JAEEGL012208872.1_pt1 | contig 14536 bp, 6 predicted proteins | sample 9134231 | NCBI WGS metagenome assembly JAEEGL01 (sample SAMN16246548, study PRJNA631951) | gut metagenome | biome: gut microbiome; feature: rumen; material: fiber-attached | host: Bos | place: Iran: Karaj | collected 2018-10
AGCTTCACAAAGCCGTGGTCCGCCGCAATTTGACGCACCTCATTTTTGGTGAGGCCGCCCAACGGGAACAACGTCCGCTGCAACATTTCGGAGGTCATCTTCCACTGGAAATAGGTCTGGTCTTTCTGGGTGTCAACCCCTTTCTGGAGGTAAAAACGGTTACCATCTTGTGCGATGCGGGCGTAGTGGCCGGTGGCGATGTAGTCGCAACCCAACTCGTGGGCCATCTCCAACACCCTACCCCATTTGATGATGGGATTGCAGAGCACGCAGGGATTCGGGGTCCGGCACTGCAGGTACTGGTCGATGAAATCCTGGATGACCGTTCTCTTGAAAAGCTCGCGGACATCGAGGATATGGTGTTCGAAGCCGAGTTTCTCGGCCAGGTGTTTCGCCTCGAAGATGGCATCCACGGAGCAGCAGCCCTTCTCGCGGGCGAGACAGCTTTCGGTAATGGAGTCGAAGGTCCGGAAGGTCACGCCGACCAGTTCGTAACCCTGCTCCATCAGCAGCATCGCGGCCACACTGCTGTCGATGCCGCCGCTCATTGCTATCAGCACACGCTTCGCCATACGCTCCGTAAGAAGTTATTGCACCGTCACTTTGCGCACTGAGGTGCCCGACGGGGTGCTTACCTGCAACAGGTACAGTCCTTTGGCCACGCCTTGTATGTCGAAACGGATTTGGTTGGCACCGTCATTGCCCTCCACAACACTCTGTTTCAGCACTTTGCCGGTGACATCCACCAATTGGACCGTCAGTTTCTCAGCCTGCGCCAATGAAAGGTCGATGGTCAACGCATCGGTTGCCGGATTCGGATAGACTGTTATATCCTCGATGCCGTTGAAATCCTCAATGGACGTCAAGGCCATGTAATCCATGCTGAAGCCCTCGCTCTCGTCCCAGTTGTCACTCACAAAGTTCACACGCATCTTCTTGAAGGGCGCCGTGTAATACGACTCATTCGGCATGTTATAGATGTCGAAACGCTTGTACAAGGTCGGAGGATTAGTCGTGGCATTGTAAACATCCACAAAGTCGCCGTATCCCAGATTGAATTTATGGAAGGTAAAGACGTATCCCGATATGAAGTTGTGGGTGATATTCCATGAACAGTTGGTGGAAGGCATGTATTTCGAGCCCTCTTGGGAGCCGTCCGTAAGGGTAGCATTCCAGACGTTAGGCAGATTGGTGACTTGGTCGCAAGTGCGGGCAGGCAAGGTGGTGTTATAGGAAATCAGGAATCCGTAATGATCGGTGTTATTGGTATTTCCCACGAACTTGATCAGCACACTGTCGGCATTGACCGTATAAGGTTGCGTCGGCAAATCCGAACCGGTGAGCGACACCAAGACGCCGCTGGCCTCCGTGGGACCGTTATAGATGGTCACATAGTCGCCGGGGTTCAGGTCGAGGCGGTCGAAGGTGAAATGGTATGCGGTGGCATACGGGGTGGCCACCATCCACGAGCAGTCGGGATTCTGCTGGTAAGGTTTCGCAGTCGGGGAGCCGTCGGCCACATAGCCGAAGCTGGCGGTATTGCGCTGATGGCCCTGGCAGTAGGTAGCCTCCACCGCTTCGGACGGGAAAACCTTCAGCACAGCCTGACTCTGGAAGTCGAAATGCAGCGGACCGGAGACAAAGTTATCGATGGCGTAGAAGGCATTGGAAGAGCCACCCCATCCATAGTTCAGATGGAATCTGTCATCCTCGTCGTAGCCGTCCACCACGTAGGCGTGACAGGAGCTAAAGTCTTGAGTACAACCACTATAGATCACCGGACGACGATGGTCGATTTCATTTTTCAGAAGTTCGATATATTCTGTCACCAGCGTGTCCAGATAATTGCCCCGATATTGAATCTCAGCTCTCTCGTCATACTTGAAAACGGAAACCATCTTGTCTTTACCGAGTTCCGTGCTGGAGCCGGAGCCGTCGGCATTGTAAGCCATCTGGATGGCGACGCCGAAGTGATAGCACAGTTTTGCGATTTCGTCGGCATAATCCAGAGGCTCGTTGCACATGGCGTCATAATGATAGTGGTGTTGTGAGAAATAGACCGTCTGACGGGGATAACCTTGAGGGATATAGGTGGTGGCGCCCACACCGTGATCCGGGTAGCGGTGATAGTTGATCACCTGGGAGAAAGCCAACGCCACACAGCCATTGGGCACGCGGTAATCGTAATAGGGACCCGCATTCGCATCCCACGGGCAATAGGTGTTATAGAACTTGTTCTGGTTCCACAAGGAGGTCAGCAGCGGACCGCCCGTGGTGCCGCGGGTGGTTTTGGGCGTAAAGTCGTCAGCCAGATAACGTTCCCAGGCTGCGGCGGCTTTGGGTTTCGCCGGCCAGTGCTGTTTCTCGGCGCCGGCAATCTCCTGTTTGTAAAGATGGAACAGGTCGCGCACCGGCGGGATCATCTCGAAATCCTGATCGAAGGCGTACGCCAACACGGGCGGTGTGGTCGTGGAAGCGGAAACCACCACGAAACCTGTACCCGGCAATTGGAAACGATAGAGGGCGACCTCGCCGTTGTCTTGGGTGTAGGTCTCCGCCAATTTGATGTCGTTCACAGAAGCGGACTGCTGTTTGTCCATCAAAAAACGCCGGCACACCTGAGTCGCCTGACTTTCTGTAACTCGTTGCGCCACAACATTGCCCGCAAAGAGCATAACAAAGAGACTGAGAATGGTAATCTTGTTCATATACACGTGATTTTTATTTGCAAAAAAAGCGTGCAAATGTACAAAAAAAATGTTCCGACACAGGAAAGAAATATTAACAATTTCCCAACTTACGGAAACCCTTCGCCAGAATCGACATGTCGTTGCGCAAACTGTAGTTCTTGACATAGAGTTCCTCGGTGCGGGCCACCATTTCCGGAGAGAAGGTGCAGTTGGGATAGGCGTCGGCGGGACTCAGCACCCCGGGCAGCAGTTGCGAAGGGGAGCCTTTGGCGGCAGAGCGGATCCCCACCCAGCTCTTACGTCCCAGCAGCACGTCGAAGATGTTTCTGACAAACTGTCCCTTCTCTTTCACAAACCAGATGTCCAAAGGGACACCGACCAGCAGCAACAGCGCGGTCAAGAAGTCAAAACAACGCTTGAGGCTGCGGTTACGCCGCTGGTACACCGGCTGCAAGGGGATGGTGTACAAATCCTCGGCCGTGAAGATGGAGTTGCTGCCGATGAGCGAAAGGCTGTCTTCCGGCGCGATTTTGTACTCGATCTGCATGTCCTGCAGCCGCCCCATCCAGTCGATAATCTGATCGGCGGGAATGTCGTGGGCGCAGAAAATCACCTCGTTGATCTGGTATATGGTGAGCAGTTCGTGCAGGTCTTCGACACGGCCGATGCTCAGATAATTCTCTTTTTCAGCGGGTTGCGTCATAATCAACCCGACAAACTCACGCGGGGTGCTGATCGACTGCACCATGTTCAGCACCCGTTCGGTCTCCTGCGGACCGCCCACGATGGCGATGCGCTGACTGAGACGGCGGACGTCCACGTCGATGAGGTGTGCTTTGGAGAGAAGGGAGCGCGACACATTCACCGCCAGCAGGGCCCAGGCCGTCCCCACGACGACCACGGCGCGGGAGAAGCGCATGGTCTCGGGCAGCAGGGCGTAGATCAGCAACACCAGTATGCCACCGCCGATGATGGCGCGGTTCAGACTGGCGCGGTTCACCGGCTTGCGATAGCCGCCCTGAAGCCACATCGCCAGCAGCCACAGCAGAGCGTAGCCGGGCAACACGGCATAGAAGTAATAATCCGGGAAAAAGGAGTTGCGCTGATAGAGCACGTTGTGGTCCCAGTATTTGGAGATGGCGAAAAGTCCGGCAAAGATGAGGATGAAATCGAGCAGCGGCAGCAGCATCCTGCTCAGAATCCGCTTCAGGGCCGCCAACGAAGCACGAAGCCAGATAGCCGTGTTGATGGCAAGGTTGAACACCTTGGCGTTGTTGGCCGAGAAGTGCTTCCGCGCGAATATCTGCATCGCGTTGTAGAATACATAGACGTAGTTCAGGCTCCCCTTCTTGGTACTCTCGCCCTTATAGTGGATGATGCGGGTCTGAGGGAAGTAGTAGTTCTTGTAACCGCCCTTCAATATCCTGTAAGAGAGGTCGATATCCTCCCCGTACATGAAGTAGTCCTCGTCGAGAAGCCCCACCTCGTCGAGCACCGACCTGCGCATCATCATGAACGCGCCGGCCAACACCTCCACCTCGTGGGTCTCGTCCTCGCCGATGTAAGTGGCATGGTAGGCACCGAACGTCTGCGACTTGGGGAAAAGCTTCGAAAGCCCGAACAGCTTGTAAAACGACGATTTCGGATAGGGAATGCCCCGCTTCGACTCGGGAAGGAAACGTCCCTGGCCATCGACCATCTTCACCCCGAGACCGCCGCAGTCGGGGGTCTCGTCCATGAATCGGACACACTTCTCGAAGGTATCCTCCTCCACCAACGTGTCGGGGTTGAGCAGCAGCACATATTCGCCAGTGGAGACGCGTATCGCCTGGTTATTGGCCTTAGCGAAGCCCACATTATCCTGATTCTCAATCAATTTCACATCGGGAAACTTAGCCTTCACCATCGACACGGAGTTGTCCACCGAATGGTTGTCCACCACGAATATCTCCCCCTCGATTCCGCGCATAGCCTTCAATGCCGACGTGAGCGCCTGCTCCAAGAACGCCGAAACATTGTAATTCACTATGATGACGCTTAACTTCAAATGGCTTTTTGGTTTTTGAACCCAAAACTGTGTTTCGCTTGTATGGGGTTAATTGTTCTACCAAGCTTTTGCCCCTGACGGGGCTGCTCAAGGAACAAATCTTATATTATAATTGGGGCTGTAACAACTTCATTCCTAATTCCTAATTCCTAATTCCTAATTCCTAATTCCTAATTCCTAATTCCTAATTCCTAATTCTGAATTAAAAATACGCCAGCACGGTTTTCTTCGAGACCACCTTGTCGCCTTTGCTGACGGCGACGGTGGCGGTTTTGGGAAGGAAGACATCGACGCGGGAACCGAACTTGATCATGCCGACCTCCTCGCCCTGCTCCACGATATCGCCGACCTCCGGATAGCTGATGATGCGGCGCGCCACGAAACCGGCAATCTGACGGAAGAGCACCTCGGTCTCGTCGTTGCGCACCACGATGCTGTTGTGCTCGTTATCGACCGACGACTTCGGCAGCTTCGCCACCGCGTACTTGCCCGGATGGTAAGCCATATAGGAAATCTCTCCCGATATGGGATAGCTGTTCACATGCACGTTGTTGATCGACATGAAGATGGAAATCTTCAGCCGCTCGTCCTTGAAATACTCGTGCTCGAATGCGGGTCCCACATAGACGATGGTGCCGTCCGCCGGGGAAAGCACACCGTCATCCACCTTGTTGATGACGCGGGTGGGCACACGGAAGAAACGCACGATCAGGACCCCGACTGTGAGCATCGTGGCAAAGAAGATCAGGTTCACCCACCACAGGTTCGCCAGGAACAGCACGTAGAAGACAACTGCCAGGAAAATCGTGACAAGGCTGACGAAGATAATCAGCTTACCCGCCTCATGGAATTTCATGCCGATCACCTGTATTACTCTTTATATAAAATATAGGTGTGTCTCGGGACGTTGTCCGCGTCGGAAAGGGTCACGAACTGGCGCGGGTAGTGCTTGCTGTTCATATAGTGCAGACCCTCGTAGCTGTAGGTGATGTTGACGGGTGTCTTGACACTGCCGGCCACGACCTCCTCCACACGCTCGGTCAACGGCAAATTATAATAGTACCCATCCACATCAGCGTATGCGAAAGGCAGACCGTAGAACGGGTTGTAGGATTTCGTGTCGTAGGTGTAGGTGTGGGTGATCGTTGTTTGAGCGATCGGGAACTCCTCCACGTAAGTCTCAATATTGGTGTAATCCTTGTGTTTGCCAGGATAGTAGGTGAAACGCTTGACGGAATACATCTTCAGCTCTTTGGCTTCGCTGCGGGCAAAGACCTTCGCGATCTCGTCGTAATCGCCAAAGACCTTGTCGTACAACGGATGTTTCGAGCTTCTGTTGGTGATGTCGTCGAAATAGGGCTCGTAGAACGCCGCGTCGTACATCACCTCAATATAGTCGATGCGGCCGTAAGCCTTGTCCTTCTTGTTGTCGATGCGGTGGAAGGTGTAATCCAGCACCACGTTGCCGTCCACCGTGTAGGTCATTTGATCGACCAGTTGGTCAGTCCACTTGAAAGAGATGTTCTCCGTGTAGTTCTTGCCGACGTGCACGATCTGGCTGACCGTCTTGTCCTTGTTGTAGGAGAATTTGAAAGAATAGAGGCTGTCCACGACAATCTCCTCGAGGTTGCCTTTACTGTCATATAGGAAAGTCTCGTTCGGATTGCCCACCTCGCTGCGGTACCAGATCTTGCTGATACGGCATTTCGGGTTGTAGATTTCCTCATCAGGCTTGCAGGAGCTGAAGCTCACTGCCACCAAAACCATGGCAAACAGCGGTAATAGATATTTTTTCATCGTATATAATTTTTCTTCATTACGAAATTTGGCGGCAAAGATAATAATTCCTTTAATATGTCGGGATTTTTTTTTTGCTTACAGGCTTAGGGGCACAGGGGGTCAATAGCTAAAGGCTTCGAACCCTTCCGTACGTAATTTCGCGACGATGTTGTCGAGATAGGCCTTGTCGAACTTGTGGAGGTCGAGGGCGGGCGTCTCGCGGTCGAGGGAGTAGATGACGATGCGTTTGGGGTTGATGCGGCGGATGCGCGCCAGCCACTGCGACCATTCGGGATCGACGGAGTTGTCGAACGCCCTGCCCTCCCGTTCTCCGCTGAGGAACATCGTCTGGACGACGAGGTTGCCGTTGAAGGAGCAGAGCTGGTCGGTGACCTGTTCGATATCGACCGGCACGACGGGCGCGTTCAAGGTGTCGAGCATCGCCTGCGAGCCCGCGTCGAGCTTCAGCATCGGGTTCTCGATGCGCTGCAACGCGCGGATGACCTCCGGGCGGTAGAGCTGCGTGGCGTTCGAGAGGCAGGTGATCACCGCCTGCGGATAGTACTTGTCGCGCAACCCCAACAGCCGGTCGATGACCTGGTCGAACCAAGGGTAGAGCGTGGGTTCGCCGTTGCCGGAGAAGGTGATGCTATCGACGGGCGTGCCCGACCCGGCGCACTCCGCCAACTTGTGCTCGACGGCCTCCATCACCGTTTCCAACGGATAGGGATCGCGGGCGTTGATGTTTTTTTCCAGCGTCCAGCCGCACTCGCAATATAGGCAGTTGAACGTGCATATCTTTTCATCCACGGGCATGAGGTTGATGCCCAAGGAGTGGCCCAGACGTCTGCTGTGTATCGGGCCGAAAGCGATACTTTCCCAGAGAAATGTACTCATATAGTTTTACGATTTATGGTTATTACCCCACACTACGGCTTCGCTTTGTGGGTGCCCCACACTGCGGCTTCACCTTGTGGGTGCCCCACACTGCGCTTCGCTTGTGTGGGGTTAATTGCGCTTCGCGCGTATTGTCCCTTCGGGACTGCTTATGGAATTATTGGTTAGAATATTTCACGACCTCGTCGGAGAAGAATTCCAGTTGGACGCCGGCCTGGCGGAACATCTCCTCGGATTCCTGCCCGGCGTGGTATTTGTTGGCGCAGACCACGCGGACGATGCCGCAGTTGATGATGAGCATGGCGCAGGTGCGGCAGGGGGTCATGCGGCAGTAGAGGGTGGCGCCGTTGAGGGAGATGCCCAGCTTGGCGGCCTGGCAGATGGCGTTCTGCTCGGCATGGACCGTGCGCACGCAGTGCTGGGTGACAGTGCCGTCCTCGTGGACCATCTGTTTGAGCTGGTGCCCGACCTCGTCGCAATGCGGCAGTCCCTTGGGCGCGCCCACGTAGCCGGTGACGAGGATCTGGCGGTCACGCACGACCACACAGCCGCTGCGACCGCGGTCGCAGGTGGCGCGTTTGCTCACTGTGTCAGCGATTTCCATGAAATATTCGTCCCACGACGGACGCGTATGATGCTTTTCTTCCATAACTCATTATTGTCTAAAAAAGAGGGTGCAAAAATACACATTTTACGGACAGTTAGCGTCAAACAAAAACGCAAATCTGTCAAAAAAAACATTCCGTTTTGGCAAAGCCCACCCGCTTTCGTGCCGAAAATCGCCCCTCCGATTTTTAATTATCCGACACCGTTTTTTTAAGTTATTAACAATCGTCTGTTTAACAAACATATTTTCAGCCATTTAAAAAAAGTGCGCTGTTCATAATATTTTGGCTGCAGCGATTAAAACTATTGTCTAATTTTGACCAGGAATTTTGTTTCACCAAAATAAAACGTTATGAAAAAAGTATTATTCTTTCTGATTCTGGCGGTTATGTTGCTGTCAGGCAGAGGTTTCGCGCAGAGTTCCTGCACAACGCCCACCGGCCTGACCGCTTCGTTGCACTCGCCAGACTGGTACAATGTGATCCTGAACTGGAATGCCGTGACGGATTCCACTCAGGCGGACATCATGTGGTCCACCACCACAATGTACACCCGCATCGGCACTAACGGCGGGGCCGATTTCATCGGCACAGTGCGTTTCACCCCGACGGAGTTGGCCAGCTATGCCGGCCGCTACCTCACCTCTGTCTCCTTCATCCCCGGCTGGGCGGAAGACATCGCTCTCACGACTTACTCCATCGTGGTATGGCAAGGGGGCAGCATTGTGGACACCGTGTACAATCCCGGCACGGTGATTGTCAACCAGCCCATCACAGCCCCGTTGACTCCCTCCGCCCTAAACACGATCATCCTCGACACGGCACAGTTGATTGATGTCACACAGGAACTGTGGATCGGCATCCGCTGCGTCTATGACACGACATGTCACCCGCTTGGCGCGAGCAACAATGGCGGTGTGGTCGGCAAGGGTGCGCTCATCGTCATGGACAACGAGTGGGACGACCTCACCCAAAACTCCAACTTGTCGAACTACAACTGGAACATCATCGGTCATCTGCAAACGGCCGACAACATGCTTTCCGGCTACAACCTTTATCGCAACGACGTTCTTCTCTCCACTGTCGGAGCCACCTCTTATTTGGATTCCGTGCCCAATGGCAGCTACACCTACAACCTGACGGCCGAATACGCCAACGGCTGCGAATCCGACCCGATCACCCTCTCTGTCACCATGAACGACAACCCCTGCATGAACTGTCTCGACACGGCGACAGTGGGCACGGGCACCGAGAGTGTTTACTACCTTCCTTTAAACACTTACTACAACTATTCATACTCCCAGCAGATTTTCACAGCTGCTGAATTGGGTACCATCAACGGCTCCATCAACTGTATCTCATTCCAATACATACACAATACCGCTCAGGACAAGAACATCGTGGTCTATATGGGCAACACCGACAAGGTCTCGTTCAATGGCGGCAACGACTGGATCCCCACCAACCAGATGTTCCAAGTGTTCAGCGGCACGGTCAACTTCACCAATGCCGGCCCCGACGGCTGGGTGAACATCCCGTTCGACGTTCCTTTCGAATATGACGGCACCAGCAACATCGTCGTGGCCGTGCTCAACAACACCGGCTCCTACGTGACCAGCAGCGACCCCACTTTCAGCACGCATTCCGCGTCCAGCAAGTCGCTCTACCTGCAGAACGACAGCTCACCCTACAGCGTGGACAACCCGGGATCCGGCACCGTGGGAAGCAACCGCAACAACATGCGCTTCCTGATCGGCGACCCGGTGGTCTGCCCGATGCCCACCTATCTTACGGTCAGCGGCATCACGTCCAATTCCGCCACCATCAGCTGGCACTCCAACGAGAACCACAACGGTTATGAACTCGTGCTTGTGCCCGCAGGCAGCACTTTGGACAACGAGACGGTGGAGACGCTGAGCGACACGTTCTTCACGGCCACCGCTTTGTTGGCAAACACGAACTACACGGTCTATCTTCGCGCCAACTGCGGCGTGGACAACAGCTTCTGGAACATGGGTTCTTTCAAGACGCTCTGTGAGCCCACCAGCCAACTGCCTTACGTAATGGATATGGAAGGTTTCGGCACTGGTTCCAGCGTCATCCCCGACTGCTCTGAGCGCGGTCTGGGCGGCACCTACTCCAGCTATCCCTACCTCTCCTCCTCCTACCACAACTCCGGCAACGCAGCGCTCTACTTCTACTCCTACTCCCCGAACAACACGATGATCCGTTTCCAAGGTCTCGATTTGACCAACAACACGGAACCTCTGTTGATGACCTTCTGGGAGTACATAACTTCTGCCGGCTACGGCCGTATCATCGCCGGTTACATGACCGACTCGCAAGATTTCAGCACCTTCGTCCCGGTGAAGAGTGTCTATTCTTCCGACCTCAACACCTCGACGTGGACGGAGTTCACTTTCGCATTGCCCGCATCGGCCAACGGCCAAGTGATTTACCCGACGCTCTATTGTCCGTTTGCCCCGGGCAGCTCCTCCAACTATGTCTATATTGACGACATCAGCATTTACGCCGGCCAAGCAGACTGCATGGCTCCGAACAACGTGACCATCAGCAACGTGAGCGGCACCTCCGCGCTGGTGAGTTGGGAAGCCGACTTGACTGCAACCGGCACAGAGACCTACCATGTGGAATATGCCGAACAAGGTTCCGACAACTGGCAGAGCGTGACCACCACCGGCACTTTCGCATTGCTCAGCGGCCTCTCCCCGCAAACCTTCTACAATGTCATGCTCTATATGGATTGCGACGCAGGTGTTTACAGCGACACGCTGACGACGTCATTCGTCACCAACTGCCTGTCCGGTGGCGAACTGCCCATCGGCAACGGCACGGCGAACAACTCCTATCTGCCTTCCTACTCTTTCTACAATTATTGCTACACGCAGCAGATCTATCTTGCCAGCGAGTTCAACGGTCCTACCACCCTCACCTCCATCGCGTTCAACGCATCCACCATCAACTCCACGCGTGCTTACAAGATCTACCTGATGCACACGACAGCCACGGATGCCGACAACTGGCTCCCCACCGACTCCGCCGTGTTGGTTTACAGCGGCAACCAAACGATGTCCACCGGCTGGAACACCTACAACTTCAGCGCACCGTTTGCCTATAACGGCACCGACAACCTCGCCGTCATTGTCATTGACGAGACGGGCAGCTACACCACTTCCAACCAATGGTTGTCCCACACGACCTCCTCGACATTGGCCAAGTACATCTATCAAGACAGCGACCCCTACAGCATCAGCAGCACGCCGAGCGGCGGCTCTTCCAGCAGTACCACCAGCCGTGCCAACGTGATTTTCGGCGGCAACTGCGACTCCGTGGCCACTTGCGTCGCGCCCAATGTGGTGGTGACCGATTACACGGACGAAGAGATCACCCTCACTTGGGCTCCCGGCGATCAGGAGAACTCTTGGGAACTGGAATACAAGACCGCCGACACCACCGACTGGACCAACGCCGGCACGGTCAACACCACCACCTACACCTTCACGGGTCTGACCCCCTATACACAATACGACTTCCGTGTCAGATCCCTCTGTTCCGGTTCGGAATTCAGCAACTGGGTCTCTGTTTCCGCTTTCACGGTCTGTGCATACGTTGACGTTCCGTACACCGAAGATTTCGAATCGGGCACCGGCACCGGCACCGGCAGCATGGCGGATTGCTGGTTCGGCGGCACGAACTACACCACCCAGTATCCCTACATCTCCACCACCCAGCACGTCTCCGGCACCAAATCCCTCTACTTCTACGGCACCTCCACCTACTACTCCTACGCCGCAGCTCCGAAATTCGACGACAGCGTGGTGATGGACAGCCTGCTGGTCAACTTCAAGCTCTACTCCACCGCCTCAGGTTACAGCATCGAGGCAGGTATCATGAGCGACCCGACCAACTACAACACGTTTGTTCCGCTGGGTTCTTTCACGCCCACCTATTCAAGCGTCTGGGAAGATTTCGAACTCAACACCTCCGCATACGCAGGTTCAGGCCACTATTTGGCATTCAGAATCCCGGCTTGGGGTACCTCTTACATGTATCTGGATGACCTCAGCGTTACATACAAGACCCCGTGCGCACACCCGAACGACCTTGCTGCACAAAATGTCACATCCGACGAGGCCACCATCACCTGGACTCCTGGCGAGGAAGAGAGTGAATGGGAGTATGTCTATGGACCGACCGGCACGGTGGATGTGGAAACTGCCACTCCTACTTCTGTGTACACCAACTCTGCAACCCTCAGCGGTTTGACAGACAACACCTCATATGACTTCTACGTGCGTTCTGTATGTCCGGGCGAAGGCGAAAGCAGCTGGATCTCCTTCACATTCTCCACAGAATGTCTGCCGATGACCACACTGCCTTACACGCAGAATTTCGACTCCATGAGCACGCACACCTCCAACGTCTCTTCCGGCTTGAACAACCTGAGCGAATGCTGGAAATCCTACAACACCGGTACAACCTACAACAACTATCCGTATGTCTATTACAGCTCTTCCTACGCGGCAAGCGGCAACTACAGTCTGCGTTTCTACACCTATACTTCTTCCGGATACGCCGACCAATACGCCATTCTGCCTCCCATCGACACCGACGTCTATCCTTTGAACACGTTGCAGTTGACCTTCGACGCCATGCGTTACTCCACCTCGTATCCGTTCTGCCTGATTCTGGGTGCGATGACGGGCTCGGACATCAGCACCTTCCAACCGATCGACACGATGCTGATCAACTCCGGCTCGAGCTATGAGCCTGTGGTCATGTTCCTCAGCGGCTTCACCGGCTCCGGCGACCGTCTCGCGTTGATGGCTCCGGTGAATATCGGCAGCTTTGTGCCCAGCGCATATTACAACGAAGGCCATATTGACAACCTCGTGCTGCAAGTGGCTCCTAACTGCCCGCAGCCCACACACCGCAGCCTCGACAATGTGGCGAGCGACGCGGTGACCTTAAGCTGGCAAGAGAACGGCACGGCCACCAACTGGGTGATCGAATACGGTCCGGCAGGCTTCACTCCCGGCAACGGGACCGAGGTTCCGGCAAGCACCAACCCGTTCACCGTCAACAACCTGGCTACCGCAACGGTTTATGACTTCTACGTGAAAGCTGACTGCGGCGGCGGCGAAGAGAGCCCATTGTGCGGCCCGCTTTCTGCCACCCCGGGTTCCTACAACATGCCGACAACGGGCACCTACTCTATCACCACCTGCGCCTTGGTCATTTACGATGACGGCGGTGCTAACGGCGACTACAGCAACAGCTGCGACGTCACAGTGACCCTTAATCCGGAAACCCCGAGCAGCCTCATCTCCGTACAAGGCACCTCCAGCACCGAATCCTGCTGCGACTACCTGCGCGTTTACGACGGCGTTGGCACCAACGGCACAATGCTGGGCGAATTCAAGGGCGAGAACCTGACCATTCCGGAGTTAATCTCCACCACTGGTCCGTTGACCCTCTATTTCCACTCCGACGGTTCTGTGATCAAATCCGGTTTCGAGATCCACGTTGCCTGCGCTTCCAACACCTGTCCGGCTCCCACCGACTTCCAGGTTTCCAACATCACCACCAACTCTGCCGACCTTTCCTGGACTCCTGGCGGCAACGAGACCGCATGGAACTTGGAGTACAAAGAGGCTTCTGCCACCACTTGGACAACCATCGCCGTGTCGGGCACGCCTTCCTACCAACTCGCCAACCTGAACACAGGCACCAGCTATAACATTCGCCTGCAGGCCGACTGCTCGGCAGACGACCAGTCCATGTGGGTTAACGGCAACTTCACCACTGACTGTGATGCCATCAGCGTGCTTCCTTACACGGAAGATTTCAACAGCTACACGGGCTCCACTTACACCGACAACAACGGCATCGCCCCTGACTGCTGGGTTACGGCAAGCAACAACAGCACGTACGGAGCTCCTCACATCATCGGCAGCGGTTCTTACCATTATGCCAGCAGCGGCAACTCCATGATCTTCACCTGCGGCTCTGCCGGTGCGGATGCATACGCCGCTCTCCCGACCTTCGCAGCAGCTTTGAACACCCTGCACCTGAACTTCTGGCGTGCCATGGAAAGCACCTCCTCCGGTACACTCTCTGTAGGTTACGTAACGAACTTGGCAGACCTCGCCGGCTCATTCGTCCAAGTCGCCACTATTCCTTCTGTCAGTTCCAGCTATGGGGACACCATCTCCGTTGACTTCAATGTCGCAAACGTCCCTGCTGTTGGTAACATCTGCTTCCATTGGAATTACAGCAGCAGCTTCTACTCTTGCTGCATTGACGACATCACCGTCTCCGATGCCGGCAGCGGCCCTGTCATCACCAATCCTACCGTGACCACCACGGCCGCCACGGGCGTCCAGCAGACCACTGCCACCCTGAACGGCACCATCACCAACCCCGACGGCGTGACCATCACGGCCAAGGGCTTCGAGTGGAAGGCCACCGCAGGCGGCACCTACACTCCTGTGACC
>JAEEGL013015761.1_pt1 | contig 14536 bp, 14 predicted proteins | sample 9134231 | NCBI WGS metagenome assembly JAEEGL01 (sample SAMN16246548, study PRJNA631951) | gut metagenome | biome: gut microbiome; feature: rumen; material: fiber-attached | host: Bos | place: Iran: Karaj | collected 2018-10
AGTCTGAAAAACTTCCCAGATCCTCGTGGATTAATAGAGCAGTGGTGATGAGATGCATATAGAATCTATGTATTGAGCGCACCGGTAGTTCGTGCTGAGCCTATGAGATTTAGTGAGAAATGAGTAGAGCAGTCATTCAAAGATTACATACTTCCACTTCAGAATGTATATAATTTCTTTGAGACTTATGCTAAAATCGATCAATGGAAATCAGACTGAAACCAGATTTTTGCTATGCGTGATGACAGCGAAATTTCTGATTACAAAGAATTGGTAGAGCAGTTAGTTCGTGTAAATCCAGATATAATCCTGACTTCAGATGATGCTAAATGAGAAGCTATTAAATCATTAATCAATAAATACACGCCAAAAGTTAAAGATATCGAAATTAAGTCAGCAGATTTATCAGATTATTTTAACTTAGTTAAATGATTTGAGGCTAAACGTGTATTAATTCTTACTTCTGATGACCAGATTAAATCGATATGGAATACTATTTCATGAAAAGCAGATAAATCACTAGAAAAATGAGTTGTGCTTCCATTAGTTACATACCAAATTACAAACGATTTGGATGCGTGGTTATTATCAGAATTACATCAAACATTGATTAGAGAAGATGAGCTTCTTCAAAAATATGCAATAGATGATGCTATCAAGTCAACATTAGATTTCTTAGACAAACTTACAAATCGATGGTTACGCCGTTCTAGAAGAAGATTCTGGGCTAATGGAATGGATGCAGATAAAAATGCAGCATACTCTACATTATACACAGTTCTCAAGACTTATTTACAAATGTTAGCTCCATTTGTGCCATTTATAACTGAAAAGTTATGGCAGAATTTAGCAGATTTTTCACCTGAAAAGGTAGACTCAATCCATCTAACATATCGACCAATGGCCTCAGAATTATATATCTCTCTGGATTTGATGGAAGAAATTGCCCAAGTTCGTAAGATTATTAAATTAGCATTGTTTGTTCGTGCTAAAAATAAAGTTGCGATTAAGCAACCATTACAGAAGTTATCAATTAAAATGGAATAAATAGTTTTTTTCTGTGATAGTTTTTTGTATTGATTTTTTGTTTCAAAATGATTATTATGTATACTATAAAAATATATACAAAATTTTTTTATGGAAAACACTTTTAATAGTTTGTATTCTCAGTACGTAAGTACTCCTTTAACCTCTGGGTTAAGACATGAGATTTACCAAAAAATGGTAAAAAAAGCAAAATCTTTTAATGATTGGGCTATTGTACATCGATATGGAGATAATTCATATCAATATCGTGCAGAGGAACAGATGAGGGCAAAAGTTTTAAAAGGCAGAAAATCATCTGATGTTCAGAAAAATATTCTTGAACTATTTGAAATAGTGACAGATGAAGATGAACAAAATGAGATTTTGAGAGGTTTTCTTTCGAAGTATTCTTCTTATGATGATTTATTGTTTGTGATGTCTTTATCACCTGTTGCTGTTCCATTTGGTAGTGTGTCGATTAATGATATTGAGAATGCATTGGAGAAAAAGGAAGAAGAGCTAAGGAAAATGTATAGCTCTATGAACTAATTTTTAAGGATGAAGGAACTGGATAATATATTCGGTTCCTTTTTTTATTGACATTTTGGTGTGTTTGTATATAATTATTCTATCTAAAATAGAAAATTGTGTAAACTTAAAAAAATATAAAAGATGGAAACAAAATGTTTAGAAGCCTTATTTAAGGAACTTAATGAATCAAAGAATGTTTCACGACAAGCTGAATTGCAACAAGACATTAGAGTAATTCAAAGTAAATTTGTGAGAGAAATGGACAATGAAGGCTTGATTCATTTGTTAAGATTCCTTAAGCCGAAGGAAAAAAACAGGGTATTTATTGATTTGCTCAGGAAAAGATCTGATTCATCGTTATTTGTCTTAGCTTTTGCAGATTCTGATATGTCTAGTTACAAAATTGCATATGAAAAAGCTATGCGTGAATATGACGATGATGAAGATGCAATGAATCAAGATATCCAATTAATGTTCGATGAGAAATTGTGTAATTATTTGTCTAAGTATCGTTCAAAGGAGGATTATGAATATGTTCAGCTTCTCACTGATGGCTCTACTTGGCTAGAGGCCAATAAAAGGTCTAGCCTTTGATTATTTTTTTGGAACTGAGAGCTTACTTTCAGTTCTTTTTTTTAATAAAAAAAACTCCGAATAAATCGGAGTTAAACAATTTTTAAAATTAATTTTTGAAAAATTCGAAATCCCCAGAGTTATCTCAAGATCCTTTTACTATTTCATAGGTATCTTGTGCAATCATTAATTCTTCATTTGTAGGGATTACATATACAGGAATTTTTGAATCGCTTGCGGAAATTTCTCTAAATTCTCATCTAAAATTATTTTTTTCTTCATCGATTTTTACTCAAAGAGATGCAATCTTTTCACATATTTCTTTACGTGTAGTTTTACTATTTTCTCCAACTCATGCTGTCATAACTATTACATCCGCTCAATTTAGCATATTATTGTACATAGCAATATAATTTGCAATTTTTTGGACGTACATGTTTTGAGTTAGTTTTGCTCTTTCATTTCCTTCTTTGATAGCATCTTCAATATCTCTGGAGTCTGATGAAATTCCACTAATTCCTAGTAATCCACTGTTTTTATTCAGTTCTTTAGTAGCTTCGCTAATTGTGATTCATTTCTTTGCACATATGTACTCCAAAATGCTTGGATCGATATCTCATGAGCGAGATCACATCATGATTCCTGGTAATGGAGTGAATCACATTGAAGTTTCGATAACTTTTCATGCATCGATTGCTGTGATACTACCACCATTTCCGATATGACATGTGATAACTTTTAATTTATCATTATTTAAATGTTTACAAATTTCTTGATAAACGTATTTATGACTAGTTCCATGGAAACCATATCTTCTAACTCCATATTTTTCATACCATTCATATGGAACTGGGTATAAGAAATGTTCTGGAGTCATTGATTGATGGAATGCCGTATCAAAAACTACCACATTTGGTACTTTGGGTAACACTTGTTGAACAGCCTCGATTCATGTAATATTTGCAGGATTATGTAATGGAGCTAGAGGAATTAAATCTTTCAAAGTCTGCATAATTTCATTATTTACTAGAGCTGATTCATGGAATTTTTCTCATCAGTGAACCATTCTATGTCCAACTACACCAATTTCGTCTAGTGATTGGATTGCTCCATTTTCAGGTGAAACCAGAATATCTAATATTTTCTTTAAAGCTTCTCAGTGATTGGCTAAATCTCTAGGAAATTCAGATTTATTTCAATCTTTATCCTTATGGGTAATGATAGATCATTCTATACCAATTCTTTCGGCTAATCATTTGGCTTCTACTGAAAAATTATTATCAGCATCAAAAAGCTGATATTTTAATGAAGAACTTCCAGCATTTAATACAAGAATTTTCATGTTTAAAAATTTTATAAAATAAAAAATCTGATTTTTATTATTTGTTTGATAATATAAAAAAAACGTTTAAAATTTCAAATGATTTGGGGAGAGTATATTAAAATTCACTTCTAAAGTTCACATTCTATCATCTGATATCTTTGTAGGACTTCTAGTGTAGCACGAGTATCTCACATCGCTCTGTGGGCTCTTTTGTTGGTGATTCAGAAATGTTCACATATTGTACAGAGTTTTTTATTTGGAAGTTCTGGTAGTAACTTTCTAGCTAATTTTAGAGTGCAAATTGTTTCATTTTCCAAGTAGGTTCACATACATTGATAGTGATAATAACTCAAAAATCTAAAATCGAAACTTACATTATGTCAGACTATTATTGCATTTCATAAAAATTCATCAAATTTCGGCATTATTTCATTGATTTTAGGTGCATTGGCAACCATTTCATTTGTAATTCATGTAAGTCTGACTATTCAGTTTGGAATATGTCTTTCAGGATTTATTAAAGTTTGAAATTCATCTATAATTTCTCAATTTTTACATTTGATTGCAGCAATTTCTGTGATTCATTCTCTGTATGGGGTTAATCATGTAGTTTCTAGATCTAGTACTACATATTCGGAATTTTTTAGATTTTCTAGCATTATTAAATTAATCTACGCGTTTAAACATTCATGAAGGTTGAGTTGGAGATGTTGGATTTGGTGTGTTGCTTGAAAATTGATCTGTCTGATTAGAAACAGTATTTGCTTCAGAGTAATATTGTTGTGTGGTAATACTATTTTTACTTTTTTCGATTCTTAAATTTTGTAGGTAAGCTAATTTGATTTCATTGGAATTTAATATAGTTTTATGTTGAGATTCTAATATCTTGGTTAAAACTTTTTTATCGTTTCGTTTACGTTTTCAGAAATTTGTTAGCTGAACTTGTTCGTGTCATTTTCCACATGAAACCACAACATCTCATTTTTTTGAAATTTCTGTAGCTAATTGAAGTGCATATTTTCTTTCTGGGATTAAAAATACTTTTTTATTTGTAGGGTATCATTTTTCTTGTATGGTTTTTGAAAGTTGATTTAAAATGCTGAGTCTATTTTCGGTGTCTGGATCATCATCTGTAAAAATTACTATGTCTGAATATTTTACAGCAATTTCTCACATGATTGGACGTTTTTCTTTATCACGATTTCATGGGGCTCCACAGATTGTTATTAGTCTTCAATCTCATTTTCTAGATGAAGCAAATGCCAGAGTCTTTTCAAGTCAATCTGGTGTGTGAGCAAAATCTACAAAATATTTAACTCATTCAGTATATATTGGTTCCATTCTTCATGAGACTCAAGGGAATCATTCTATGGATTTTATTACAGGTTCTACTTTTAATCCCAAAGCAACGGCAACTGAAATGGCTCACATAATGTTACAAATATTGTAAGATCAGATTAATTGAGTAGTTCATGAATATTTTTGTCATAAGTAAGAAAATTCATAATAAGTTCATTCGAATCATTCTTCAATTTTTGTGGCTTTAATTACAGCTGAATTATATATACTGTACGATATTTTTTGATCAAAAGCCATTTCTTCAAACCATTTTTTACCAATTTTATCATCAGTGCAGAATGATGCATATTTTTTGTCTTTTCAATTGGTTAAAACGTATTTAAACAATTTCTTCTTTGCATCTGCATATTTATCCATAGTCTTATGGTAATCTAAGTGATCTTGAGTAATATTTGTGAGTACAGCGAAATCAAATTTGATTCATTCAAATCTGTATTGATCTAGTCACTGAGAACTAGTTTCTAGAACTGCAATCTTACATCATGATTCTTTAGCTGAAGCTAAGGTCTGTTGTAAATCAAAAGAATCTAGCGAAGTCATCTTTTTTGTATTTTCCATTATCTGATTTCAGATTTTTATATTGGCTGTACTGATGGCTACAGTAGGAGCAACATTATCGTTTAATATTTTGTGTAGTAAGTTTACAACTGTAGTTTTTCCATTCGTTCACGTGACTCATATAACGAAAAAATCTTTGGATGGATTTTCATATAGTTTGTTTGCTATATTTGCACGTAATTTTTTGTAAGCTTGGTAGAAAAAGCTATCCTTTAATGTTTCGTAAATCTTATCGTAGCAAATTAGCTTTTTTATGAGTTTTTTCATCATATGGTATATAATAATAAATTAATTATTTCATGTAATCAGAAATTTCCGAAATCTTAATTCTTTTTTGCTCCATAGAATCTCTATCTCTGATAGTAACAGTTTCTCAGTCTTCGCAGCTTTGTTGATCAACTGTAATACAGAATGGAGTTCAGATTTCATCTTGTCTTCTATATCTCTTTCCTATAGCTCCATTATCATCGTATTCACAAAAATAATCCTTTGATAAATCGTGAAAGATTTTTTCAGCAATCTCTACTTGTTTTTCATCTTTTTTTACTAGAGGCAAAATGGCAAATTTGATTGGAGCAATATTTTTGTGGAAATGAGCGACTGTTCTAGTTTCTTTTTCTCAGTTTCCATTTGTATATTCTTCTTCATCATAAGCATCAATCATAGCTGTGAGTACAGCTCTAGTAAGTCCCCAAGATGGTTCTACACAGTGAGGAACGTATCTAGCTCCAGTCATTGGATCAGTATATTGCATATCTCTTCCACTGAACTTCATATGTTGCTGTAAATCGTAATCAGTTCTATATGCGATTCCCTGTAATTCTCACCATCACCATGGGAATAAATATTCTACGTCCCAAGTTCATTTAGAATAGAAAGCTAATTCTTTTGGGTCATGTTCACGGAAACGAAGTTTTTCTTTATTGATTCAGATTTTTTCAATCCACCATTCTTCACAAGTTTCTTTCCAGTTTTGTAGCCATTCTAATCCTTTTTTTTCATCATTTTCACAGAAGAATTCTATTTCCATTTGTTCAAATTCACGTACACGAAATAGGAAGTTTCCTGGAGTAATTTCATTTCTAAATGATTTACCAACTTGAGCTACTCAGAAAGGGATTCTCATTCTAGTAGTATCTAAGATGTTCTTGAAATTTACGAAAATTCATTGAGCTGTTTCAGGGCGAAGATAGATATCTTTTCATTCTCCATCGATTACTCATTGCTGAGTTTTGAACATTAAGTTGAATCTTTTTGGTTCAGTCCAATCACAGCTTCCACATTTAGGACATTTTACTTTAAATTCAGACAAGAAAGCTGTTTGCTGGTCAAATGTCCAAGCTTCAGGTGTAAGTGAGTCAGCTCAGATTTTATCTTTTATTTCATCCAGTGTTAATTTATTTTTGGCAATATGGTCTTCGATTAATTTGTCAGCTCTATCTCTGTATTTACACTTACGGCAGTCAACTAGTGGATCTGAAAATGAAGAAACATGTCCAGATGCCTCCCAAACTTTTGGATTCATAAGAATTGAGGCATCCAATCCAACCATATCTTGGCGTTCTTGGACGAAATGTTTCCACCAAGCATCTAAAATATTTTTGCGTAATTGTGCTCCATAAGGTCCTAAATCCCAAGCATTGGCTAGTCATCCATAAATATCTGATCATGGAAAAGCAAAAGCCCTTCTTTTTGCCCATGCAACAATAGAATCGAGAGAATAATCCATAACTGAGTTTTATAATTGTTAAAAATCTGATGTAAATTATATGATTTGAGCTATTAAAGTCAAAGGAAAGTGGTTTAAATTTTTAATGATTAAGAAACTCTTGAAAAATATATTTAAAAATATATATTGAAAATGTCAATATAACATTTTATGTTATTTTTTTAAAAAGAATGGTAGATTACACATTATCTTCGTATGAAGAAGCATTAAAAACTTATGATCAGAATGTTGAAAATTTAAAATATACTTCATCTAATGAGATTGAGAATTTGACAGAAGTTTTTCATAGAACTCAAAAAGATGTAGAAAATGATCCATTTTTGTCGTTATCAGAAAAAAGTCGTATGCTAAAGAAAAGACAAGAAGGGTTTGATAAATTGAAAAAGGAAAAAGAAAAAAAATTAGAGATGGATGTAAATTCAGAAGTTAAAAATAAGGAAGATTTTTTGGCTCAAGATTGATGATTTCATTATCACTGTTTTAAAACTCTTAGTGAAATTAGTAAATTAAAAGAAGTTGAACTATGTGAAGTTTCTAAAGAACTTGAAAAAAAACAGGAAGAATTGGCTCGTTTACAAGCAGAACTTGAGGCTAAGCAGAAAGAAGCTGATGATTTGAAGTTAGATTTAAATACTATTCAAACAGGTACATTGCATGAGACTTTTTTCCAGCTTGATGTGATGCCTAGAATAAAAAAAGTGGAGTCGGCTTTAAAAAATTTGGAAGAACAAGACGATTATGATTTTTCTAAAGATTTTGTAAATCGTACTATTAGATATTTAACTAAAGAATGTAAAAAACAAAATGGGTTGTTAAATTATGAATGATGAAAATTAAAATTATCATTTGATACTGTAGAAAATTGGATAAAATGAGAGAATTCAGGATTAAAAGGAAAATTGATCAATATATTATCAGATTGAGGATTCGTGGTGTCAAAAATGGATGCTCCGAAATTTGATTTAAAGGAAAGAAATTCTGATATTTCTGATTTTGCCATGCAATTTAAAATGCGTGAAAATCTATTGACTAATAGATTATATTTGGTAGAACAACTTTTACGTTTAGAAAAAAATGATATTCAGTGAAGAATAAATATGTTTAAGCAATTATCATTCTCTTTTGCTAATGAATCAGCATTTTTCAAACAAGTAGAAACTGCTCGTTCTGAATGAGTGGATTTGATAGAAGATATAGATAAGTGGTTGAAGTTGTATTTGATTAGACCTGGAGGTATAGAATTTAGGGTAGGAGATGATAAGAAGGAATATTTTAAGATATCATTGGAGTGTAGACAAAGAAATCCTAGAATTTTGATGATAAAAAGTCTTAAGGAATGAATGCAAATTTTATGTGTAGCTCCTCATGAAGATTATGACAATATTCTTAGATGACAAACTAAAAATTATTTTCAAACATGGAAATGAAACTGGACTAAAAGATGAAAACAATGAAGAAAAACATGAAGAGCTTAAAAAAAAACTGAACGTATAAGTGCGTTCAGTTTTTTTTAAATTTAAGATTTAGAAATCTTCGTTCATCTTGATATAATATCCTTGATCGTGTCCGCATAATGGGCAAACTTTTGGAGGCTCTTTACCTTTCCAAACATATCCACATTTTGTACAAGTCCAGTAAATTTCTTCATCTCTTTTGAAAACTAAATCATCTTTTACTAAATCGTGGAGTTTTTTGTATCTTTCTTCGTGGTGTTTTTCAGCAACCATAATAGCTTTAATTCTAGCTGCAAATTGTGGATATCATTCCTCTTCTGCTACTTTAGCAAATTCAGGATACATGTCTGCCCATTCTTCGTATTCTCCAGCGATGGCAGTTTCTAGGTTTGTTTTGGTATCTCCGAATTTAATCATCGTAGTAGTTTCTATATCAATGTATGGCATTTCTACTCATTCTTTTTCTACAAATTCTTGCATCATTTTGAATAATCGTTCAGCGTGTTCTTTTTCTTGTTCTGCAGTCTCAAGAAATACGTTTGCGATTTGTAAATATCAAGCTTTTTTAGCTACACTTGCATAGATTGTATAACGATTCCTAGCTTGAGATTCTCATGCGAAAGCTCTAGCTAAGTTTTCTAATGTTTTTTTCATATTTAGATTAATGAAAAGATAAAAATTATTCTGATTTTTTTATTTACTTGGTTCGATTATTGTTGGTTCATTTTTATGAAATTTTTCATTCCATTTAGCTTTAAGTATAGCTCTATATCTTCGTGAGAATTGACAGATACTGAATAGACATGAAGTCAAAAGATAAAGTCAAACTGCTGAATTTAGTCCAAATACCATCAATCACATCATAAGACTCATTCAGATATTCATTCCTCACATCATTTTAGACATATCGGGCATAGATGCTCATGGAACCTTTGGCATAGATTTCTTATTTTGTGTGAGTTGAGTTAACTGCATTTGAAGATAATATAATGCAGTAACGATGATTGTTAATATCCAGTTTTGACTTTCAAATAAATCCATACCTAGGAACATATGGTTTATACTTCATGCTTCTAGATACTTTTGTCCAAAACTATAGAAGAAACTATATAACCGATCTACATCTGCGGGGATTCATCCATTTTGAGCGATTACCCATATAACTCTATAAAGACCGATGAAAACAGGAATTTGGATTAGCATTGTTAGACATCCTTTGAAAGGTGCTTTTCATTCAGTTTTGAATAATTTCATAGTTTCTTCACTAAGTTTCTGTGGATCATCAGCATATTTCTTTTGTAGTTCTTCGACTTTTGGCTGAATATTACTCATTCACTGTTGCATATTATTTGATGCAGCAGATGATTTGTACATCAATCATCTTACAAGCAATGTCAAAGCAACGATAGCAATCCAAAGTTGTCATCCAGAAATTGCTAAAAATATTACTAGAATATTGAACACTGGACGGTACAATATTTGGGTTACTAATATATTCCAAATATTCATTATTTATATAAATAGAAATAAAATCTGATTTTTAAACTTTTAGAACTTCTTCACTTTTTGCTTTTACCAAGTCATCAATTTTTGTATTCATTTTCTTAGTCAATTCATCAATATTTGATTCATTAGCTTTGTGTTCATCTTCAGAAATCTCTTTTGCAGTAAATGATTTTTTTGTATCATTCATGGCATCTTGTCTAATTTTTCTGATGTTTCATTTAGTTTCTTCTCACATAGCTTTGATATTTTTGGCGATTTGTTCTCTTCTTTCTTGAGTAAGTTGAGGAACTTTGACTAAAATGTGAGAACCTTGATTATCTATTCCAACTCATAGATCTGCTTCGTAAATTGCATTTGCGATATGTTTTGAACTAGATTTATCTCGAGGTTCGATTTTGATTGTTGAGTGATCTAATGCTGTAATGAGAGCGATTCCATTCATTTTCATAGTTCCATAATCCGTTTCTACATTTAGGTTTTCTACCAATCATGTAGTAGCTCTTCAAACTTGCATTCATTTAAATTCATTTTCTAAATAAGCAATGGCTTTGTCCATTTGCTGTTGATATGCATTTAAGTCCATAATCTTTTTGATAATATAAAAGATAGAAATTTGATTTTTCAATCAATTAATCTATAGGAAAAATTGTTTCGTTTGCAATATTATTTTTTGATAAAAAAACCACCCTGGAATGACCGGGGTGGTGGTCGTTTTGGAGAATAGAGATTCTATCTCCGATTTCGTCTAGCTTTAGCTCTTGCAGACTTTTCGGTTTTTGCTTTAGCGGCTGCTTCAGCATTGGCTTTCTTTGTCTCAGCTTGTCTACGGTCGAATTGAACTTCTTGGCCGGCTTTGTTGTAAACTTTGCCAGCGAGTAAGTCAATGACGTCTCCCTCGAAGAGTAAGGATTGATACTTACCTAAATATTTTAGGTATGTCTCTTGGGAGACAACTTTTCCATCCTTGTCCTTAATAGGAATCTTCAGATCTGTGGCAACTTTGCCCCATTTTTCGAGCTGTGGCAGGTAATTAGCTAGGCCTTCTCCTTTTTGAATTGTAAATCGCCACTGTTCAGCAGTGCCAAAATCAGATTGGCTGGAAAATTCTAGAGGTGAGAGCATACCGTTACCACATGCTAAAAAGACTGTTTCTTTCACATTCGGATCGTCGATGATAATAATCAATTCGTTCTTGAATTCTCCGCTATATGTCTTGCCATTGCCGGATTTGACGTCCTTGGCATAGCCTGAGCCGAGTACGAATTTGATGTTCTTTTCATTCGAGATCTGTGGGTAGTGAGCTACAACGTTGGCAGTCAGCACCTTGCGGTACTTATCCACCATAGCTCGCTGGCCAACTGTGTCGTTAGCTTCTCCTAGCCTGTGGAATTGCTCCAGGGGAAAGTGGGTATCCTCAGTAGTTCCGCTCCAAAATGTCGTATCCACCGGTACAGTGTCGTGGATGGGATTGATTTTGTTGTTGCAGCTTGCCAAAGCCATTGTCGCAATCGCTATGAGAGCGATGAATTTAAACTTTTTCATTTTAATAAATCTTTTTTGTTCGTATTTTTTGTTTATTAATGATAATATAACATTTTTAATTAAAATGTCAAGATAAAAATTAGAAATATTTTCTTCATTTTAATTCATCTGGGAAATGCTGATTATTCATTTTGATGGTTCAGTCTGCTTGACGGTTTTCTGGGTGATCGTGTGCATATTCATATCATTTTCAATATCAGAGTTCTCACATCAATTTAGTTGGTGCATTACGTATTTGCATTGGAACTGGAAGATTTCAGTATTTTTCTACATCCTTCATAGTTTCCCTATCGATTCTATCACAGATATTATTTTTGGGAGCTTTTCAAAGATATAGAGCAAGCTGGAAAAGAAAAACTCTACATTCGGGCATTCAAATTTTTTGCACGGCATCATATACTTGATTTGCTAGGAGTAATGCATTATTATCTGCAGGTCAAATATCTTCACTAGCGAAACGGAGTAACCTACGTGCAATATAGCGAGGATCTTCTCATCAGACTAGCATCCTTTGAATTCGATAGCATGCAGCATGTGGATCACTATCACGTAATGATTTGTGAATTGCGGAAATAATATTGTAATGTTCTTCTCAGTCACGGTCGTAGTACATTGGTTTTCCGAATGCTTTTTGAATTATTTCATCACTGATTTTTCAATCTGTACTTAGCATGATTGAGGATTCGAGGAGATTACAGGCATTTCTTAGATCTCAATTAGCTAAATTTGCAATTGTAGTCAGATTCTCTTCTGTAATTTCTATATTTGGATAACGTGAATGAATTTTTTTTTGGTTATTATGGAAGAACGTGATAATATCTTCAGGTTTCAATGATTCAAAAACTATAACTTTTGCACGCGAAAGTAAGGCGTTATTGATAGTGAAACTTGGATTTTCAGTTGTGGCTCAAATTAGTGTAATTAGACCACTTTCTACAAATGGAAGTAGGGAGTCTTGTTGAGCTTTATTCCGGCGATGGATTTCGTCCAAAAATAGGAGAGTTTTTTTTCAGTAGGCTTTGTTTTTTTCTGCGTGTTCTAAAATAGTATTCAAATCTTCTTTTTTACTTTTAACTCATGAAAGTTCAAAAAAATCTGCTTGTAATTGATGTGAGAGTACATTGGCAATCGTAGTTTTTCAGCATCCGGGAGTTCACCAAAAAATCATAGATGGAACTTGTCAGTTTTCTAGAAATTTTTGAATTGAAAGTTTAGTCTGCTCTTGTCAGACAACTTCATCAAGAGTAGTTGGGCGAAGGTAGTATGCTAATGGTTCGTTATTTGGCATTGGTATCTTGGAACGTTAAATGTTGAAAAGTATTTCATTTTTTTGTTAATGTTGTTTGTATATTTGTTTCAAATCATGAAATGATATTTTCAACAAAATTCTTCAAAATTTGAGCATCTCATGTGGAGTAGAATTTATTCTCATTTTCTACTCACTCATCATTAATATTCAAACTTTTTAAAACTCTCTGAGTTTGTAAAGCAACAGCTGGAGCTGGATTTATTACTGTAATTTTATCTCAGACTTTTTTTTCTTTTAAAATATTCTCTATCATAGGAATCAAAAAAGGATAGTGAGTACATCAAAGGACGATATGGTCTACATTTGTTTCAATCATCGGAGTGAGATATTTGGTTAGCAATTCTTTTGCTTCTTCACTGTTAGTTTTATTTTGTTCCACAAGTTCTACTAATCCATCTCAAACTTGTTCAATCACTTTTACATCTCACTGAAATTCTGTTAAAGTTCTGTGGTATAATGCTCATTTAAATGTTCCATATGTAGCTAGAACTCAAACTACTCCAGTTTTGGAATGTAGAAGTGCAGGTTTGATTGCTGGTTCCATTCATACAAAAGGAATAGAATATTCTGATCTTAAAATTTCGATAGCTGCTGCAGTTGCGGTATTACATGCAACTACGATTATATCACAATTTCATTGTTTAATCAAAAAATCAGTCAGTTTCCTACATCTATCTTGTAATTCTTCTGGAGATCTTCTTCAATAAGGACAATATGCAGAATCTGCAATATAACAAAAATTCTGATCTGGCATAAGTTTAGCTAGCTGTGTTCGTACGGATAATCAACCTAGTCAAGAATCGAATATTCAAATCATCTAATTATTCTGTGTATTGATATGAAAGTAAATTATATTCTTCTGTATCATACTGAGTAATTCAATCTTCATGTCGGAGTAGAAAATGCTTAATTCATGTATCTAATGCCATTTTGGAGCAGATGGTACAATATGGTTTTCAAGCTTTAGACATATTTCATTCTTTATTTAAACGTATGAAATATAAGTCTGCTCATTCAATTTCTTCTGGATGATTCCTTAAAGCGTCCATAATAGCTCTTTGTTCAGCATGAATACAGCAGGTTTTGTCAGTTATTTTTCTGTGATAAGAATTTTTATCACAAGTACATCTTCTTTGTGATTCTAAATCTTTTGGTGGAGTATTGCATCATTGTCAGATAATTTTATCATCTTTAACTATTATACATCAGCATTTAGATCTCTCGCAAGTAGCATTTTGCGCAATTTTTCAAGCCAGATGAAAATATTGTTCAGCTTTTTGTGATTGTTCTCAAGTTAAAATTTGCATATTGTAATATTTATTGATAAATTCGATGTAAGTTTATTATTTATTTTTGGTTTTTCAAGTCGATGATGGATTTATTATTTGTTAATTTTTTATTGATTTGTCTATATATTTTTGTATATATTAGTTATGAAAACAAAAAAAATAAGAAGTTATGAGAGGAATTATTATTTGTTATGTATCTTTGCTGTTGATGTGCCTATTTGCAGGGGTTATAGTTGCACTTGTGTGTTGCTATTCTTTGTGGTGGGCGTTCTTGTTTTTATTCCTTTTATCTTGGGTATGGATTCCATTAGCCCATCTTAGGGATGAGGTATCAAA
>JAEEGL015857088.1_pt1 | contig 14536 bp, 11 predicted proteins | sample 9134231 | NCBI WGS metagenome assembly JAEEGL01 (sample SAMN16246548, study PRJNA631951) | gut metagenome | biome: gut microbiome; feature: rumen; material: fiber-attached | host: Bos | place: Iran: Karaj | collected 2018-10
ATTGAGGTAAGATTGGGTGTAGATTTCCTGGAACAGAGGGAATCTTTGGCTAAAATTGCCAAGAAAACCATCTATACGGGCATGATTGATGAGTATTATAATTACTCCCTGGGCAAACTCGAGTACAGAAGTCTGAGGTTTGAGACAGAGTATCTGCCTGATACTGACGACTTCCAGGGCAATGCGGTAATCAACTATACCGATGCCGAGACACCGTTCACGAGAATTCTTGAGCACAAGCATTTTGAGTTCGGAACAGGCAAGGGAACGGTCATTACCCACGAGTATCCCGCTGAGTGGAAACCGGGTGACGAGCCTTACTATCCGCTCAACAATGACAGGAACAACGAACTTTATCAGAAATATACCGAACTCGCCGAAGAAGACGGAAACGTCGAATTCGGAGGAAGACTCGGCAAGTACAAATACTATGACATGGACGATACGATCGCCGCATGTACTCAAGACTACAGAAGGATAACAGGTAAATGAAAAAAATCGCTTCAGTAATTCTGTCGACAGTCATTGTCGCTTCCGTTATCGCAGGCTGCAACAGTCAGCCGGCGACTTCAGAATCATCAGTTATTGCATCTGTTGCAGCAAGTGATCCTGCCGCAGCAACAGACGATCCGGCAGCCGGTGTTCAGGATGAGGACATACCTCAATCCCTGGATGAACTCTACGGACCCCAGCTGTCGAACTATCTCAATCACCAGTATTATTTTGAAGGCGAACCGATCCCGATCACGGAATCAAACTTCTTCTTCATCCTTACTTTCGGTGAGCTCTATAACTATTCGAGCATGGGTTACTATCCCGCAACAACACTGGGATTCCTGGACCTCTCTGCTACATTCCCGGGTGACACATACGATACTTACGGTGATTTCTTCGTTGAAAAGGCTGAGTACAATCTCCAGAGTGCCTGCATCTTCAACAAGTATGCCGAGGAGAACGGATTAACTCTCAGCGAGAATGAGAAGAATTATGTTGACGGCGCATTGGAGAATATCCAGGCAACAGCCGAGATGACAGGTCTTACTCCCGCACAGGTAATCGAGATGCAGTACGGTCCCGGATGCGATGAGGCAACATTCAAAAAGCTTATCGAGAAGTACATCATCTACATGTCTTCTTATCCGGAATACTACTACAGGAACTTCGATTTCAATGATTATGCACTGAGCATTACAAACGACCTTCCTTATGTAAGATATGCCTGCTTCTATGTTGAAGAGGGCTCCGCACAGGAGATTTACGATGAGACCCTCGCTGCTGCAACAGCAATGAAGGATGCCTGCACAACAGTTGACGATATCAACACACTCGCAGCATCCGATACATATAAGGCATATGTCCGCGAGTTCGCAGACATTACGGTACCTGAAGGCAAGTACGTTCCCGAGTTCGAGGAATGGGCAAATGATCCCGCACGAGTTGCAGGAGATATTGATGTTATCTCATCTTCACGTTACGGATATTTCGTAATGGGATTCCTTGATAATAAGCCCAGATATCACGTTCCCGCAGTAAGATATGCGATCTTCTATGCTCCGGCTGAGGCTGAACAGGCTGATAAGGACAATGCACTCGCAGCTGCAACGGCAATGAAGGATGCATGCACAAGCCTTGATGACCTCACGACACTCTCAGTTTCCGGACAGGAATCAGGTTCGGTATACGATTATGGCAACAAGATCGTTCCGAAGGGAATGAACTATGCTTTCGAAGATTGGGCATATGAAGACGGCCGTGCAGAAGGCGACATCGACATTATCTACCGTGACGAAGTCGGATACATCGTTGTAGGCTATCTCGGAACAGACGAGATGGATGAGGATACACTCTATTCCATCGCAACAGACAAGATGACCAAGGCTCTTGATGAGGACATCAAGTCCGGATCACACGAATTCCATACCGATGATGTGTTCCTTCCCGCACCTGCTGCTCCCACTCCGACAGAGATCCCTGAGGGCGCAGTAGTTTCAGGCGACGGAAGCTCATCTTTCGATCCGTTCCCGTCTTCTGCAACCAATGAGATCACAGGCCAGGGCGACAGTTCAATGAAGACTGCAGACGTTCTCATCGTGGTATTCATTACTCTCGCAGCAGTAGCAGTTCTCGCAGTCATCGTTATCCTTGTAGGTTATGCGATGAAGAACAAGAACGGCGCTGTTTCAAAGACATCATCTGATGATGAAGAGGACGATGAGGATTCTGACGAAGACTCTGACAGTGATTCAGATGAAGATTCCGACAAAGATTCCGATGACGAAGATGAGGATGATGAATCATCTGACGAAGAGTCTGAGGACGAAGAGTAAGGTCGTTAATCAACAGATTGATATTTTGGGCTGTCTCAACCGTGAGGCAGCCCGAATTTTTTGTGTGAAATCACGAAGGATCGAAAACCTTCCTGCCACAAGCCCTTTATTATAATTAGGCATCATGCTAAAATCTTAAGGTTATAAACAACTTATGATGGAGAATTAGGAGCGTAATTTCATGGAGATTACCAAAGATTTGATCCAGTATCTTGAGAGCCTCGGCCGTCTTGAGCTGAGTGCCGAAGATGAAGAGAAGACACAGAAGGCTTTGGGAGACATCCTGGGCTACTTTGACCAGCTGAGCGAACTCGACACTGAAGGTGTTGAGCCTCTGAGCCACGTTGCAGGCGTTTCAAATGTCACACGTGAAGATGTTATCGCAAATGAAGATATGAGGGATGCGGTATTGAGCAACGCGCCCGAGACAAAGGACGGTACGATCCTCGTACCGAGGACCTTTGATTAAGGGGGCGGCCATGACTGATATTGAGATCCGTAAAATGGGAGCCCTCGAGATCGGCTCCGCAATAAAGGAAGGCAAGATTACTTCCGTACAGGCAACAACAGCATTCTTAAATGCGATCGAAGAGCTTGACGGTGATTACAAGTCATACGTCACCGTAGTTAAAGACGAAGCTCTCGCAAAGGCTGCAAAGGCTGACGAAGCCATCAAGGCAGGAACACTTACAGGCCCGCTGGCAGGCGTTCCGATCGCCATCAAAGACAATATCTGCACAAAGGGAATAAAGACAACCTGCGCTTCAAAGATGCTCGATAATTTTATCCCGCCTTACGATGCAGAGGTTATCCGCAAGGTTGAAGCTGCCGGAATGATCATCCTCGGCAAGACCAACATGGATGAGTTCGCCATGGGTTCAACGACAGAGACCAGCTACTTTGGCATCACATCCAATCCCTGGGATACAGACAGGGTACCGGGTGGTTCGTCCGGCGGTTCTGCGGCATGCGTAGCTGCAGCACTGGCTCCTGTGGCACTCGGTTCGGATACCGGCGGATCCATCAGACAGCCTGCTTCATTCTGCGGCGTTACGGGTCTTAAGCCTACTTACGGCTCCGTGTCCAGATACGGCCTGGTTGCTTTCGCGTCTTCATTAGACCAGATCGGACCCATCGCAAGAAAGGCTGAAGACATCGCAGCAGTTTACAATGTCATCAGCGGCAAGGATCAGAAGGACCAGTCATCACTTGAGACCGAAAAGCTCGATCTCGGTAAGATCGCTGACTACAGCCTCGAAGGAAAGACATTCGGCATCCCTGAAGAGTATATCGGCGACGGTATCGATGAGGACGTTAAGAAGGCTATCCTCGATGCCATTGAAGTCCTTAAGTCAAAGGGTGCAAAGGTAGAGACCTTCTCGATGCCCATCATCAAGTACGCCATCCCGACTTATTACATCATCTGCACGGCTGAGGCTTGCTCCAACCTGTCCAGATACGACGGCGTTAAGTACGGCTACAGACCTGAAGGCGTAGACGATCTTGGCCAGCTCTACATCAAGTCCAGGAGCGAGGGCTTCGGTCTTGAGGTAAAGAGAAGGATCATGCTCGGCAACTTCGTTCTCTCATCAGGATATTACGATGCTTACTATAACAAGGCTCTGAGAGTTAAGAATCTCATTAAGCAGGCTTTCGATGAGGCATTCACAAAATATGATGCGGTACTGGGACCTGTTGCTCCTACTGCAGCTCTTAAGAAGGGCGAGAGTCTTTCAGATCCGCTCAAGATGTATCTTGGCGATATCTGCACCGTACTCGTAAACATCGTAGGCATTCCCGCGATGTCCGTACCCTGCGGCTTCACATCTGACGGACTCCCCGTAGGCCTCCAGATCATGGGTAAGAGATTCGGCGAAGATACGGTAATCGGCGTTGCTTCCGCATATCAGAAGGCAACCGCATCAGAGGGCTTCGAGAACAGAATCCCCGGTAAAGCATTAAGAGGGGAGGGCTAATATCATGAAAGATTATGAGATGGTAATCGGCCTTGAAGTACACTGCGAGCTCTCGACAGAATCAAAGATCTTCTGCGGATGCTCTGCAAAGTTCGGAGGAGAGCCCAATACACACGTCTGCGAAGTATGCTCCGGAATGCCCGGAACACTTCCTACACTTAACAAGCAGGTAGTCGAGTATGCCGTCAAGGCAGGCCTCGCGCTAAACTGCGAGATCACAAGGAACAACAAGTTCGACCGTAAGAACTATTTCTATCCTGACCTTCCTAAGGCATACCAGATCTCACAGCTCTATTTCCCGATCTGCAGGAACGGTCACGTTGACATCAAGACATCTGAGGGCATCAAGTCCATCGGCATTCACGAGATCCACATGGAGGAGGATGCCGGCAAACTCGTACACGATCCCGTTACGGGCATGACCATGGTCGATTTCAACCGCTGCGGCGTTCCGCTTCTTGAGATCGTATCAGAGCCTGACTTCAGAAGCGGCGAAGAGGTAATCGCTTACCTCGAGAAGCTCAGAGACACCATGCAGTATCTCGGTATCTCCGACTGCAAGATGCAGGAAGGTTCGATGAGAGCTGATGTTAACCTCTCCGTAAGGCCCAGAGGCCAGAAGGAGTTTGGTACCAGAACGGAGATGAAGAATATCGCATCCCTCAAGGCGATCGAGCGTGCGATCGAATACGAGCGCGACAGACAGATCGACCTCATCGAAGAGGGCGGCAAGGTCATTCAGGAGACAAGGCGATGGGACGACGAGCAGGAGTACACATATTCCATGCGTTCCAAGGAGAATGCCCAGGATTACAAGTATTTCCCTGATCCGGATCTCATGCCCATCAATATTTCCGAGGAATTCCTCGATAAGGTAAGATCAGAGCTTCCTGAGTTTGCCGACGCAAAGCGCGAGAGATATGTAAAGGAGCTTGGTCTCCCTGAGTATGACGCTGAGATCATTACGGGAACGCCCGCACTGGTTAAGGTTTTCGAGAGTGCGTGCGAAGTTGCTAAGAATCCCAAGGACTGCTCCAACTGGCTCATGACAGACCTTCTGAAGTTCGCCAAGGATGCCAAGATACCGGCAGCTGACATCGACTTCGACGGTAAGGTCATGGGTAAGATCATCAATCTCGTAAACGAGGGCAAGATCAACCGTAAATCAGGCCAGAAGGCTCTTGAGGAAGCATTCCTCAACGGCACTGATCCCGAGAAGTATATTGCTGACAACGGCCTGGCACTGGTATCTGATGCCGGTTCCATCGAGCCTGTCATCAAGGAGATCATCGCTGCCAACGAGAAGGCTGTAAACGGATATCTCGCAGGAGAAGAGAAGAATCTCACGTTCCTCATCGGCCAGTCCATGAGAGCCCTCAAGGGCAAGGCTGACCATCAGGTCGTAAGACAGACTCTGATAGATCTTCTTAACGGAATGAAATAATGCAGATAGTACTGGAAATCTTACTGGTCGTATTCTTCGTTCTCGTTAATGCCTTTTTCTCAGGCACCGAGATGGCAGTCATCTCCCTTAACGATGCGAAAATGCACAAGCTCGCCGAAGAAGGCGATAAGAAAGCACTGCGCGTGTTAAAGTTCCTGGATAACCCCGGGAGCTTCCTGGCAACGATCCAGGTAGGCGTTACGCTCGCGGGATTCTTATCATCCGCTTTTGCTGCGAACAGCTTTGCTTCAAGACTGGCGCTGTGGACAGATCCCGAGTCCGTTCACCGCTGGATGGAACCCATGTGGACTGTGATCATCACCATTGTCCTGTCTTATTTCTCTCTCGTTCTCGGTGAGCTCGTTCCGAAGCGTATCGCACAGAACAACCCCGAGAGATGGGCTTTTGCGGCTGCGCGTGTTGTAAAGTTCTTCGGCGCCATAATGAGGCCCTTCGTATGGTTCCTCACAAAGTCCACGAACCTTGTCTTAAGAATGTTCAGGATCGATCCCAATCAGACTGACAAGACCGTTACAGAGGAAGAGATCCGCATGATGGTCGACGTCGGTTCCGAGTCCGGAAATATCGAAGATTCCGAGAAGGAAATGATCGAGAACGTCTTTGAGTTCAACGACAAGGAAGTGTCTGAGATCATGACACATCGAAAGAAGATCATCTCGCTCCCGATCGACGCGGAATATGACGAGGTCATGCGCGTTGCCAGGGAAGAGAAGTTCACGAGGATCCCTGTCTACAAGGATACGATCGATGACATCATCGGCATCCTTCACATAAAGGACCTTATCGGCATAATGCCGCCCACGGAGGATGCTCCTTTTAAGCTGGAAAAGTTCATCCGTGAGCCTCTCATCGTCCACGAGACACGTAAGATCTCATCACTGTTCGGAGAGATGAAGAACTGCGGCATGCAGATGGCTGTTATCGTTGATGAATACGGCGGAACGATGGGTATCGCAACCATTGAAGACATGCTCGAAGAACTCGTAGGAAACATCACGGACGAGTTCGACGATGAGGCAGAGGAGTTTGTTAAGCTCTCTAACGGCGATTATATCGTTCGCGGTGACATGACGCTCTCAGACCTTGAGGATGTCCTCGACATAGAACTTGATAACGATGAATATGATACGATCGCAGGCCTTGTCATCTCGCAACTCGACCGTGTACCGGAAGAGTCTGAAAAGCCTGTCGTAAACTACAAGAACTTAAGGATCAAGGTCCTCAAGGTGGAGGAGAATGCCATCGCCAAGGTCCTGATCCACATCAATCCCGTTGAAACACCCGAAGAGGGCAAAGAGGAGAACGCAAAGGGCGATGAGTAAGTATGATCTCGTCCTCTACGATTTAGACGGAACCCTGCAGGATTCCGTTCCTCTCATCATGGAATCCTTCAAAGAGGCATATAATTCCGTTCTCGGTGAGTGCACGAGGACTGATGAGGACATCATGAGTTTTATCGGCAAGCCTCTGACAGACACGTTCTGGATGCACGACGCAGAGACTGCAGACCGTCTGGTAAAGGCATATCTTGAGTATAACTGTGCAAGGATGAGGGAGAATGTGGTCCCTGTTTTCCCGGGTGTATACGATTTTCTCTCTGAGATCCGTGACATGGGGGTCAGACAGGGCCTCGTTACGTCAAAACTGAGGTCATCAGCCATGATCACCATCGGACTCCTCGGGCTCGAACAGTACTTCGACACCATGGTCTTCCGTGAGGATACCGAACGTGCCAAGCCACACGGCGATCCGATCATTGAGGCTGCAGGAAGAATGGGTGTAAGTGACATGAGCCGCGTGCTCTACGTCGGAGATGCAGTTCCGGACGGCCTTTCCGCCCGCGAGGCAGGCTGCGGTTTTGCACTTGTAGGCTGGACAAGGATGCCCAGGGAAGAACTTGATAAGGTCGGACCGGATCACATAATCGATGTTCCGGCGGCTCTTCCTTGCATTATTAAGGGCACCGAATTATAATATCCTTTGCTTTTAATAAATAAATATAAGGTAGGTAGGTAAAGATGGCAAAGAACGCCAAAAGCGGAAAGGCAAACAGGAAGTTAGTTTCAGGCGGAATGATAGTTGTTATTGTAGCTATCGTTCTCATTATTGCCTGCTTCTTCACATATATTTCCGGTATTCTTCCCCGTACACTGACAGGTGTCTCCATCACAGAGACTCTTCCCGACGGTACGACAAAGACAGTCAAGAATTTTAATCTTCTTGAGACGAACATGCATTTCCAGGAAGTATTCAGCACCTATTCAAATTACGGAATGGTAACCAAGGAAGCTTTGGATGCCATCTATAATGAGAGCACAGGTGAGACATACAGAGACTGGCTCCTCAGAGAGGCTGCAAGCCAGATGAGAACACTCGCTCTCGTAGAGCGTGCCGCTCAGCAGTCAGACTTCATGCAGTACTCCAAGGCTCATGATTATGCTGCAGCTCAGACAGCTTCCGTTGATGCATACGCTGCAATGTACGGATTCTCTTCTGCACAGCAGTACATGGCTGCAATGTACGGTACAGGAATGACAACAAGAGATTTCATCGATTTCTCCGCACGTGAGGTTCTTGTTACAGAGTACGGTTATTACCAGAAGCAGTTCGGCGCAGGCATTGTTCCCACATCTGACCAGATCCAGGCTGAGTTCAATGCAAATCCCAACAAGTACTATACTTATGACTTCAACCGTTATTTCATCGTTGCAGCAAAGGACGCTGACGGCAACATTACAGGTCTTGACGATGCAGTTGCTGCAGCTAATAAGATCGCTGCTGCTGCAAAGGATTCAGCTTCTTACCGTAAGGCAGTCATGGACTACCTCAAGGAGAAGGGCGATGAGACAACACTCGCTACATTCGATGATGAGGCAGATCCTACTTTCTACGAGAACTACACAAACGAATCAATCGCTTACATGGATTCCGACATTCAGGACTTCTTCTACAGCGATGCAAAGCCCGGTGATGTTAAGGTCGTAGAGACAACAACAGGCGCTTTCGTTATCTACCTTGCAGATAAGAGACTTGATGAGACTAAGACAGTTACATACAGAGTACTCACACTTACAAATGAAGCAGCCCGCAAGAGCGATGCCACAGCAGAGGAGATCGCTCAGGGTGCGCAGGACCTCGCAGCTGAGGCAGCTACATATGCTACAAGCGGCATGGATCCTCTCGCTTTCTACAACGTGGTTAAGAATCACTCAACAGGCGAGGCAATGCTCGACGGCGGATATGTTGCAGGCGCTACGGCAGATTCTTTCGTTACATCAGACGAAGAGAATCCTCTCGACATGTCACAGGTTCAGGCAGGCACATGGCTCTTCGAAGAAGGCCGTCAGAAAGGTGATGTTAAGATCCTTATCTCCGATGACCAGAAGACAGTTTACGTATATTATTTTGAGGAGACTGCACCTTTCTGGCAGTATTCCGTAAAGAATAATATGATCACGGACAACTTCAACCAGTGGAATACAGACCTTATGGCAAACGATCCTCACTATGAAGTTAACTCCGGATTGATGAAGGTTTTCATTTATTAATTGGGTGTTTAGGAGGTATTAAGAAATGAAAAAGGTTTTAGCACTTATTCTCGGTCTTACAATGCTGCTCAGCATGGCTGCATGCGGCAAGAAGGTCGAAGTTCCTTCCAAGAAGGATGCTAAGGCAGCTGTTGAGGAAGAGTATGACATGAAGTTTAAGCTCGATTCCGAGGATATTTCCAAGGATGAGAAGGAAGCTGAGTGGGTATTCATTTCCAAGGACGGCACACTTGAAGTAACAGTTACATGGAACGCAAAGAATCCTAAGGAATTCGAGTTCGATTCAAAAGACATCGAGCCCGATATCACAGAGACAGATGAGACAGAGCCTACTGAAACAGAGACTTCTGAGACAACAACAGAAGCAACGACCACAACGACTTCTGCAACAACATCTGCATCTTCTGCTGATTCTTCTTCTGATTCTTCTGCAACAGGCACGACATCTCTTCCCAATGTTGAGGGCGGTATCATCAGATTTGACGATATGTGCTTCTACGTAAACGGCCAGAAGTTCGTTCTCGGTAAGACAACACTTCAGGAGATGATCGATGCAGGCGTACCTTTTGAAGAGGATGACCTCGGAGATGCAGGCAACAACCTTAAGGCTAATTACCAGTCCAGTGGTTTTGACATCAAAATTGACCAGTACTACCATGCAACGATCTATGTTCTCAACTATTCCGATGAAGGAAAGCCGATGAGCGAGTGCGTTGTTAATGAGATCCGTTTCCATCCCAAGGATCCTCAGGATATTGTCACATTCGATTTCCCTCAGGATATGACCATGGAAGATCTCGTAAAGCTCGCCGGCGAGCCTAACAACGAAGTAAAACACTATGACAGTGATACAAGCGACAGCTATTCAGATACTTATAAGTACTCAACAGAGTCTACCAAGTACTATGGCGGCAGTTACTATGAGTTCCGTTTCTATAACAGCAAGCTTGACGATATCACACTCTCATGGATGCCTTAAGATCTGCTGATTATATAGTAGTTATTTAAAAATATTAGAGGCCGTTTCTGTTGAAGAGACGGCCTTTTTCATGCCTTTTCTCGAACACATTACCGAAGATCTGATTGACAACCTACTGAGGATATAGTATTTTTATGACAATTTAATCAAACCGTTGACGGAGAGTGAGTAACTTCGAGGAACCGTTCAAAGAGAGCCCGGGATGGTGAGATCCGGACACAAGGACCTTTGAGTGAATGGACTCCTGAGGGCGCGAAGGAAAGGGACGAGTCCCAAGTATATTGCGACGTATGGCATGCGTAAGTTGCCGGAGATATGTTGGTATCTTGCTAAGAGTACGGCGTGAACCGTAAATCAAGGTGGCACCGCGGATAATCAGATTTATTCGTCCTTGACTAAAAGACCTGATGAGGTCTTTTGTCGGGGGCTTTTTTATTGCCTCCCGAAAACAAAAACGGAGGTGACAACTATGAAGATAGTGCCGTCAATTGAAGAAGTCAGGGAATTCGCGAAGTCGGGCAAATACGACGTCGTGCCGGTAAGCTGTGAGATCCTCTCTGATTTTACGACACCCATTGAAACTATCCGCATTTTAAAGAATGCATCAACACACGCATATATGCTCGAGTCGGCACAGGCTGACGAGAAGTGGGGAAGATATACTTTCCTGGGATTTGATCCGAAGCTCGAGATCACCTGTATCAACGGTGAGATCACATACGGCGGCAAGACGGAAAAGACCGATAATCCTTCAAAGATAATAAGAGAGATCCTGTCTCATTTTAAGAGCCCGAGCCTCCCTTATCTTCCTTCATTTACGGGTGGTCTGGTCGGATATTTCGCATACGATTTCTTAGGCTATGTCGAGCCCACTGCCAGATGCAATGTAAACGATACCGAGAACTTCAAGGACGTTGACCTGATGCTTTTCGATAAGGTAATCGCATTTGACCATGTAAGACAGAAGCTCATCCTCATCTCCAATATGTCGTTGGAAGACGTTGATGCAGGATATCAGGAAGCTATCGGTGAACTTAAAGCCCTGATCGACCTTCTTAAGAACGGTGAGAAGAGCACTGAACCTGAAGGCAAACTGCTTGGCGAAGTAACTCCGCTGTTCTCTAAGGAAGAGTACTGCGCCATGGTCGAGAAGGCAAAGGATTACATCCACGAAGGTGATATTTTTCAGATCGTTCTGTCCAACAGATTGTCCGCGCCTTTCGAAGGGAGCCTGTTAAACACATACAGGATTTTAAGAACGGTAAATCCGTCCCCTTACATGTTCTATTTCGCAGGAACTGACGTTGAGGTTGCGGGAGCTTCGCCCGAGACTCTGGTAAAACTCGAAGACGGTGTCCTTCACACATTCCCGCTGGCCGGTACAAGACCGAGAGGAAAGACGGAGGAAGAAGATAAGAAACTTGAGGCTGAACTTCTCGCAGACGAGAAGGAACTCGCAGAGCACAACATGCTCGTTGACCTCGGCCGTAACGACTTAGGCAAGATCAGTAAGTTCGGAACAGTTGAGGTAGAGAAGCTCAGAAGTATCGAGCGTTATTCACACGTCATGCATATCGGCTCAACTGTACGCGGTCAGATCGCTGACGGATACGACGCACTGAGCGCCATTGAAGCCGTACTGCCTGCAGGCACCCTATCCGGTGCGCCGAAGATCCGTGCGTGCCAGCTCATCGGTGAACTCGAGAACAACAAGCGCGGCATATACGGCGGCGCGATCGGTTATATCGATTTTACCGGCAACATGGATACATGTATCGCCATCCGCATCGCTTACAAGAAGAACGGCAAAGTCTTCGTCAGGAGCGGTGCCGGACTCGTTGCAGATTCAGTACCCGAGAAAGAATACGAAGAATGCCTTAACAAAGCAAAGGCAGTTATCTCTTCTCTCAATCTTGCACAGGAGGTGGAGTGATGATACTTCTTATCGATAACTACGACAGTTTCTCATATAACCTTTACCAGATGATCGGCGAGCTCAATCCCGACATCAAGGTTATCCGCAATGACGAGATGACGGTGGACGAGATCAAGGCTCTTGCTCCTGACCACATCATCCTCTCACCCGGACCCGGCCGTCCGGAAGATGCGGGCATTATCTGCGAAGTCGCTTCATCGATCCACGACATTCCAATGCTGGGCGTATGCCTCGGCCATCAGGCCATCTGCAAGGCTTACGGCGCAACGATCACTTATGCCGAACACCTGATGCATGGCAAGCAGTCCGAAGTAGGTCTCTACGGCTACTGCCCTCTGTTCAGGGGTATCGGTGATTCCACAAAGGTTGCGCGTTACCACTCTCTTGCGGCTGACCGTGATACGATTCCTGACTGCCTCCAGATAACGGCAGTTGCAGATGACGGCGAAGTCATGGCAGTTAAGCACAGGGATTATCCTATTTACGGTGTACAGTTCCATCCGGAGTCCATACTTACACCTGAAGGAAAGAAGATGCTCTCTAATTTCCTTACTGAATGCTGATAAAAATTTTCGCGGCATATAACCTTTAGAAAACCCCTCGGAGTCTGTGGTGGACAATGAGGGGTTTTCTAATGGTGTTATAAGTTTTACGAATACAGATTCCTTACGTGCTCTATGAACTTCGAAGCCAGCGCGCTCGGGTTTTTCTCCTTATCCCAGGACAGAACGTAATCAACGTTTACTTCCGGGATCAGTTTCTTTATTACTACATCGGACTCTCTCGAGATGTTCTTAGCGACCGATGCAGGGAAGATTGCGATACCGATGTTCTGGTCCACGAGCTTTGAGGCGTTTGATGAGTGAGCCGTCTTAACGACGAAGCGCGGTTCCTTGCCGGTGTGTTTCTCGAACCAGCTGCGGATCTCTTCTTCTCTGGAATGTCTTGAGGAGATGATGAGATCAGTGTCTACGATATCCTTAAGAGTTACGGTCTCCTTTTTGTTCTTGGCGAGGGGGTGTGAGCCCGGGATGATGGCTGCCCATGTATCGCTGTAGACGGTGATGCCGTCTAATTGCTCTGTGTTAAGAGGAGTCATCGTGATCGCGAGTTCGAGAAGGCCTGACTTCATTCTGTATGTGAGGTCGTCCACGGTGCCGCACCATAAGTTATAGGTAACATTAGGATATTCTTCTTTGAAGCTTGAGATCCATTCTGCGGCAAGTGACGGACCGTTACTGTCTACGTGGCCCAGATACAGCGTGCCGCTGATACCTTTCTTAACGTCCGCGATCTCGGTCTTGGTGATGTCGGCGAGTGCGAGGATCTGCTCACCACGTCTTTTCAATGCCAGGCCTTCAGGCGTGAGGGTGATATGACGCTTGCCTCTTATAATTAATGTACATCCTAATTCCTCTTCCAGTTCCATTAATGCTCTGGAGAGAGGGGGCTGCGATAAATGCAGACGCTCAGCTGCGCGGGTTATGTTAAGTTCCTCTGCAACTGTTAAGAAATAACGTATCTGACGTAGATCCATACGGTTTCCTCCTTCATCTCGTATCATACCCTAAAGGTATCATTATACGATTATTATTTGTATTTTATTTCTTTCGCTCTTGGAGATACAATCTCACTTGAAATCTTACAACGATATTCTAAACGCATTGAAAACGAATATCAATACATTTTGAGTATGATTTCAATCTTAGGACCTCAGGTGGATGAAATTGGTCCTTAAGATGTGGGAGGAGAATATGAGACCGTACGAGAAGAAATACTTAAACGAGTGCTATGATGCAATGCAATATGAGCATGATGCATGCGGAATCGGTTTAGTAGTTAATATCGATGGTAAGAAAGAATACCGCACACTCGATGACGCATTATCCATTGTTGAAAAACTCGAACACAGAGCAGGAAAGGATGCTACCGGTGAGGTAGGCGACGGAGTAGGTATCCTCGTCCAGATCTCACACAAGTTCTTTAAGAAGGCTGCCAAGGAGGCAGACATCGAAGTTAAGGACGAAGGCGACTATGGCGTCGGTATGTTCTTCTTCCCTCAGGACACAAAGAAGCGCACACTTGCAATGCGCATGTTCAAGGTAATCTCCGAGAAGAACGGCCTTAACATCATCGGCTGGAGAGAGGTTCCCACAAACCCTGACATCTTAGGCAAGGTTGCAAGAGATGCAATGCCCGTCATCATGCAGTGCTTCGTTGAGAGACCTGCAAACTGCGAGAAGGGACTTGCTTTCGATCGTATGCTCTATGTTGCAAGAAGAGAATTCGAGCAGAGCACAGACGA
>JAEEGL015889718.1_pt1 | contig 14536 bp, 9 predicted proteins | sample 9134231 | NCBI WGS metagenome assembly JAEEGL01 (sample SAMN16246548, study PRJNA631951) | gut metagenome | biome: gut microbiome; feature: rumen; material: fiber-attached | host: Bos | place: Iran: Karaj | collected 2018-10
CGTTTATAAGGAAAAGCCCGCCCGAGACCTCGACGCGGCAGAAACCCACGTCAAACCGTAAGTATTCTCTCCCGATTTTTATAATGACGGTGTATAGCTCGGGACTCTCGTCCGACCAGAGCGACGGCTTTTCGACCTTAACGACGGTATCCCCGCCGAAGTCCCCCTTCGACAAAACTTTTCCGTCCTTGATAAGCCGATACCCCGCGTAAAGCCCGCCCGTATTTATCTCTATCTCGCCCTTCTCGAGCGACCCGTCGAGCCTCGCGCGGCACAAAACGTCCCCCGCGTGCTTTTTCTCGCGGTATAGTAAATAGACGTCCCTTATGATTCCCGAAAGCCTGAACTTGTCCTGATCTTCGAGATAAGTCCCGTCCGAATATTTCAGAACCAAAACCCTTACGCTGTTGACGCCCGCCTTCAGAAACCTCGTGACGTTTATCTCGTTGGTGCAGTGCGGCACTTCGCCGTATCCCGCGAACTCGCCGTTCACGAAGAGATAGAAGGCCGAGTCGACTCCCTCGAAGACCATATAGACCTCGCTCTCCGCGAGCTTTTTCGCGTCGACGTCGAAAAGCCTGCCGTAATACCCGCAGGGGTTTTCCTCGGGCACGAAAGGCGGATCTATCGGTATCGGATACTTTATATTGACGTATTGCGGCCTGTCTACGCCCCTGCCGCCCGCAAGCTGCCAGCAGGACGGCACGTCGATCTTCCGGTCGAAAATGTTTTTCTCGGCAGTAATTTCGGGCGCCGCCGCGACCGACGGATACCACCCGAAATCCCATTTTCCGCAAAGGGAACAGAAAAACTCCGACTCCTCCCGAACGCCCCGAAGAGCCTTGCTCTCGCTCTCGTATGGGACGTAATACGACCTGTTTTCCTCGCACCCGACGTGCAGCGTCTTCAGATCCTCATAATACTTCGGCAGCTTCATCTTTGCACTTCCTTCCGTTTTCATACATTATTATATAACCTTTCCGTTCCGTTTGCAACACCGTCCCTCGCCCCCCGCGCGAGAAAGCCGGGATTTCCTTGTTAATCTTTTAACAATAATTAAAAACCGTTGCAAAAAGCAGTAAAATATGCTATAATTTGATAAGAAAAACGCCAAAAAAATATTTTCGGAGGAAAAAACACATGCGCGTAACCGGACTTCGCTGCGAATACGCCAAAGAGCCCCTCGCGGTCGACGAAAAAGCCCCCCGCTTTTCGTGGGAGACCGAGTCGGGCGCAGTCGGCGTCACGCAGATCTCATATACTCTCGCCGTCACCGACGACTTCGGGAAAATCAGCGACAGATCGCGCCTTCTTTCCCGCCGCGGCGAGAAAAAGAGCGCCGAAAGCGTCGCCGTCCCCTACGAAGGCAAGGCCTTAAAACCCTTCACCCGCTACTATTGGCGCGTCGCCGTCAGAACTTCGGACGGCGAGACCGCCCTGTCCGACGTCGCCTCCTTCGTCACCGGCCGTCTTTCCTCCCGCTGGCCCGCCAAATGGATAGGCAAACGCGAGCGTCAGGGCAAAAAGCGCAACGCGGGCGCCCCGAGCCCCTGCTTTTTCCGCCGCTTCGAGCTTAAAAAAGAAATAGACGAGGCCTACCTCTTCGCCACCGCCCGCGGCGTCTATAAAGTCCTTATAAACGGCGAAAAACTCTCGGACGAGGTCCTCGCCCCCGGTTGGACCGACTACCACAAGACCTTTTACTATCAGGGCTACGACGTCACGCCGCTTTTGAAAAAGGGCGAGAACGCCGTCGGCGTATCGCTCGGCGACGGCTGGTATTTCGGCAACTTATCTGCCGTCGGCCGCAACCAATACGGCGCCTACCCCCGCCTTTTCACGGGCTTTTTCATAATAAGATATAAAGACGGCACCTCCGAGCGCGTCATAACCGACGAAAACTGGCGCGCGGGCGAGGGACCCGTCCGCTACGCCGACCTGCAGACGGGCGAATTCCGCGACGGACGCATGAACTTAAAGGATTTCGCCGCCGTCTCCTTCGACGAGAGCGGCTTCGGCCCCGTCGTCGTAAAAAGCGTCAGAGAGGAGCTCGAGGGCGGCAAAGCCGAACCCATAGCCGTCTGCGGCGAAATAATCCCCGTCAGCTACAACGTCGTGAGGGGCCGCATAATATTCGACATGGGCCAGAATATGGTCGGCCGCGTAAGGCTTCGCGTCCGCGGCTCGGCGGGGCAGAAAATAAGGCTCCGCTACGGCGAAATGCTGAACACCGATAAGACTCTCTACACCGCCAACCTCCGCTCCTGCGAAGCGACCGACTATTACGTCCTTCGCGGCGACGGCGAGGAGATATTCGAACCCGATTTCACGATCCACGGCTTCCGCTACGTCGAGATAAAGGGCATGGACTACACCCCGTCTCTCGACGCCGTCACGGGCGTCGTCATCCATAACCGCCTCGACGAGACGGGCAGCTTCGAGTGCAACGACGGCCTTGTGAATAAACTCTTCCAAAACGTCCTTTGGGGACAGCGCGGCAACTTCCTCGCCGTTCCTACCGACTGCCCGCAGCGCGACGAGCGCCTCGGCTGGACGGGCGACAGCCAGATATTCTGTCAGACGGGCTGCTACAATATGTATTCGGCCGCCTTCTACGAGAAATACGTCCGCGACGTCATGGACGCCCAGCGCGAAAACGGCGCCTTCACCGACATCGCGCCCTACATAAAATGGCCGACGGGCGACCCGCTCGTGGGCTTCGGCAACGCCGCCTGGGGCGACGCGGGAGTCATCATCCCGTGGCTGCTTTATAAGAATTACAATAACGTAAACGTTCTCGAAAAATACTACGATAATATTGCCCGTTATATCGAGCTTTTACGCTCCACCTGCGAGGACGGCGTCCGCACGCCGGTCTGCTACGGCGACTGGCTCTGCATCGGCACGCCCGTCCCGTTCCCCGTGATCGACACCGCCTATATGATCCGCGTCACCGACCTCGCCGCGAAAATTGCGACGGTAGTCGGCGAAAAAGAAGACGCCGCCCGATTTGAAAAATACGCCGCCGAGGCCCGCGCCGCCTTTATAAGAAAATTCGTCTCGGAAGACGGCGTCATAGACGGCGACACTCAGACGGGCTATGCCCTCGCCCTCCGCTTCGGCCTCTCGGACGATAAAAAACTCAACGCAAAATTCTTCGAAAACCTCGTCGCCGCCATCCGCAAGGCCGACGACCATATAACCACCGGCTTCGTCGGCGTCAAGGAGCTTTTGCCGGTCCTCTGCGAATACGGCCGGAGCGACCTCGCCTATAAGCTTCTCACAAACCGCACCTATCCCTCGTGGCTCTACTCCGTCGTAAACGGCGCCACGACCATATGGGAGCGCTGGAACTCCTACACCTTCGGCGGCGGCTTCGCTTCAATAACAATGAACTCCTTTAACCATTACTCCTTAGGCTCCGTCGCCGAATGGATGTACGGCTACGCCGCGGGTATCCGCGAGCCTTCGGAAGGCTGGCGCCGCTTCACCGTCGCCCCCGAGACCGACTGCTTCTCCTTCGTCAAAGCCTCCTATAAAAGCCCCGCGGGACTTATAAAAAGCGAGTGGGAGCGCAAGGGACGCCGCGTGACTCTTCGCCTGAAGGTCCCCGTAAACACCGTCTGCCTTCTCAAACTCAAAGGGAGCGAAAAAGCCGCAATAAAAGAACTCGGTTACGGCTTAAAGCCCGCCTTTACCTATAAGGACGGCCGCCACGCCGCCGAAATAGGCTCGGGCGACTATCTCTTTGAAATAACCGAAACGGAGGAAATAAAATGAAACAGGTTCTGGTATTCGATTTCGGCGCCTCGAGCGGCCGCGCCATAGCCGCCCGCCTCGAAGACGGCGTCTTAAAGACCGAGGAGATCCACCGCTTTTCAAACGACCCCGTATCCGTCGGCGGCGTTTTATACTGGGATATCCTCCGTCTCTTCCACGAGATAAAGCAGGGCATCGTCAAAGCCAAAAAAGCGGGCGTCGAGATAGCGGGACTTGCCTTGGACACCTGGGGCGTCGACTTCGGTCTGCTCGACAGGGAGGGAAGACTTTTGTCAAATCCCGTCCATTACCGCGACGCGCGAAACGACTGTTTTCCCGAAGCCTTCGACTTCGTCTCCAAAGAAAAGATGTATTCCGACACGGGAATACAGATAATGAGCATAAATACGGTCTTTCAGCTTTACGCCCTCAAAAAATACGACCCCTCGCTTTTGGAGCGGGCCGACAAGCTCCTTTTCACCCCCGACTTATTCAACTACTTCCTCACGGGCGTCAAAAAGACCGAATACACCATAGCCTCGACGGGCGCGCTCCTCTACGCCGATACGGGCGAGTGGGATTATGAGATAATCGACGCCCTCGGCATAAAAAGAAGTCTCTTTTGCGACATAGTAAAACCCGGCGCGAAGATCGGCCTTCTCAAAGAAGACCTTTGCAAGGAACTCGGCGTAAAACCCTTTCCGGTTTTCGCCGCCCCCTCGCACGACACGGCCGCCGCCGTCCTCTCGGTCCCCACGGCCGAAAAAGACTTCGCCTTCATCTCCTGCGGCACTTGGTCGCTCCTCGGCACCGAGCTCGATAAACCCCTGATAAACGAAAACACCTTTAACGATAACTTCACCAACGAGGGCGGCGCCTTCGGCACAATCCGCTTCCTCAAAAACATAATCGGTATGTGGATAGCGCAGGAATGCCGCCGAAGCTGGGAAAAAGAGGGCGAGGTCTCCATGAAGGAACTCGACGCCGCCTCCGCCGCCTCTACGCCCCTTCGCTCCTTTATAGTCCCCTCCGATAACTGCTTCCTCGCCCCGGGCGGAATGCCCGGGCGCATCGCCGACTTCTGCCGCAAAACGGGTCAGCCCGTCCCCGAAAGCCGCGGCGAGATATACAGGTGCATAAGCGAATCCTTAGCTCTCGAATACGACCGCTTTATCCTTAGCCTCGAGCGGCTGACCGGCAAAAAGTTTAACGTCATAAACATAGTCGGCGGCGGCATAAAGGATAAACTCCTGATGCAGTTTACCGCCGACGCCACGGGCAAAAAAGTCGTCGCGGGGCCCGCCGAAGCGACGGCCTCCGGCACTATCGTAATGACGCTTTTGGCCCTCGGCGAACTGAAGACCCGCGAAGAGGCGAGAGCCTTGATAGCCCGCTCGGGCGGCATAACCGAATACCTCCCCGAAAACACCGCCGCTTGGCAGGACGCCAAGGCGAGATTTTCAAAGCTTCACGAAAGAAAGGATTGACTTTATATGAACTTCGATATGCTTCACCCCAGAGACCAGATATGCCTCATAATGGAAAGGATCTATTATTACGGCATGACCACCACGTCGGGAGGCAACCTCTCGATAATAGATAAAAACGGCGATATATGGATAAGCCCCGGCGGCTACGACAAAGGCTCCCTGACCCGTGACGACGTCGTCTGCGTCAAGCCCGACGGCACGGTGATAGGCAAGCATAAGCCCTCCTCCGAGCTTCCTTTCCACCGCTCGGTATACGAATCCCGCCCCGACATAAAAGCCGTCCTCCACGCCCATCCTCCCGCGCTCGTCGCCTTTTCGATAGCCCGCAGACTTCCCAATATGTCTTTGATTTCCGACACCCTCACCGTCTGCGGCAAGATAGCGATGGCCGAATACGACGTCCCGGGCTCCGAAAAACTCGGCAAAAAAATAGGCAAAAAGTTCATCGAGGGTTATAACACCGTCCTGCTTGAAAACCACGGCGCGGTCATAGGAGCCGAAAACCTCTTCCGCGCCTTCATGATGTTCGAGACGCTCGACTACTCGGCCCGCCTCGAGATAAACGCCCTTTCAATAGGCACTCCCCGCTCCCTCTCCGAAAAAAACATAGCGGTCTACCGCAATAAAGCGAAAATATCCCTTGACGCCTTCATCCCCGCCGACCGCTCGGCCGCCGAGCTCGAAGCCCGCTATCAGATGTGCAAGCTCATAAAGCGCGCCTACAATCAACGGCTCTTCACCTCGGCGCAGGGCACCTTCTCGGTGCGGACGGCGCCCGACAGCTTCATAATAACCCCCTACGGCAAGGACAGAAAATACCTCGAGCCCGAGGACATCGTCACCGTCAAAAACGGACTTTGCGAGGCGGGCAAAAGCCCATCCCGCTCGGTCCGTCTCCACGAGGCCATTTACAAAAAGCATCCCGAGATTAACTCGGTGATAGTCGCCCATCCCCCCGCGGTAATGGCCTTCGCCGTCACCGAGAGGGAATTCGACTCCAAGACCATCCCCGAAAGCTACATCCTCCTTCGCGACGTCGTCAAGATCCCCTTCGGCACCACTTTCATGCAGCCCGACATGACCGCCGACACCATAAATAAGCGCACTCCCGTCCTGATAGCCGAAAACGACTGCGTCATAGTCACGGGAACCGACTTACTCAACGCCTTCGACCGCCTCGAGGTCCTCGAATACTCGGCCGAAGCCCTCATCCACACGGGCGTCATCGGAGACGTCGTGCTCATAAACGACAAAGAGGTCGACGAAATAGAAGTCGCCTTCAATATGAAATAAGGAGCGCAATTATGAACAGAACCGAAAAAGCCTACGAAATAGCCAAAGAGATATTCGCCGAGAAGGGAATAGACGCCGACAAGGCGATAGACGTCGTTCTTAAAACCCCCGTCTCCATCCACTGCTGGCAGGGAGACGACGTAAGAGGCTTCGAAAACGCCGACGGCGAGCTCACGGGCGGCATCGCGACCACGGGCAACTACCCCGGCCGCGCCCGCAATATAAAAGAACTCCGCGCCGACCTCGAAAAGGCCATGAGCCTTATCCCCGGCGCCCATAAAGTCAACCTTCACTCCTTCTACGCCGACACCGACGGCAAAAAAGTCGACCGCGCAGATCTGGAACCGAAGCACTTCGACAGCTGGATAGACTGGGCCAACGGCCTCGGCATAGGCCTCGACTATAACCCCTCCTTCTTCTCCCACCCCAAAAGCGCCTCTGGCTTCACCCTTTCGTCCGCCGACGACGCCGTCCGCGAATACTGGATAAGGCACGGCATAGGCAGCCGTAAAATAGCGGCTCACATGGGCGAAAAGACGGGCAAAAGGTGCGTCACAAACTTCTGGATGCCCGACGGCTACAAGGACACTCCCGCCGACCGCCTGGGCCCCCGCCTTCGTATGAAGGAATCTCTTGATAAAATATTTGCATTTCCCGTAAAAAAGGAGTATAATGTTGACGCCGTTGAATCTAAGCTCTTCGGAATAGGCGCCGAAAGCTACACCACGGGCTCCAACGAGTTCTTCGCGGCCTACGTCGCCTCCCACCCCGGCATACTCCTTACGCTCGATGTCGGCCATTTCCACCCGACCGAGGTCATAAGCGACAAAATATCGTCCATTTTAGCCTTCACCGACGAGATTTTGCTCCACGTCTCGCGCCCCGTCAGGTGGGACAGCGACCACGTCGTCACCCTCGACGACGAGCTCAGAAACATCATGAACGAAATAGTCTCCATGGACGCCCTTTCGCGCGTAAATATCGCGCTTGACTATTTCGACGCCTCCATAAACCGCGTCGCCGCGTGGGTCATAGGCGACAGAAACGCCAAAAAAGCGCTTCTCTTCGCCCTCCTTCGCCCGACCGCGAAACTGAAAGAGCTCGAACTCGCGGGCGATTACACCTCGCGCCTCGCCCTCATGGAAGAGTATAAGAGCTATCCGTCCGCGGCCGTCTGGGATATGCTTTGCGAAAAAGCGGGCGTCCCCGAGCGCGAAGGCTGGCTCGACGCCGTCAAGGCCTACGAGCGCGACGAACTTTCGAAAAGATAATTAAAAATTCACATATTGAAAGGACCGTTTCAAAATGAGTCTCACCCTTTTAAGAGAAATGTCGAACAAATACGGCAGCAACCCCGAATACGTCCTCGCAGGCGGCGGCAACACCTCCTTTAAGGACGAAAACACCCTTTACATCAAGGGCTCGGGCGTCTCGCTCGCCGAAATAACCGAGGACGGCTTCGTTAAGATCGACCGCGCCAAGCTCAAGGACATCTACGCGAAGACCTACTCCGCCGACGCCGACGCGAGAGAGGCCGAGGTGCTTTCGGACATGATGGCCGCCCGCCGCGCCGGCGAGGAGCATAAGCGCCCGAGCGTCGAGACGCTCCTTCACGACGTCTTCGACTACGCCTTCATCCTTCACCTTCATCCCTCCCGCATAAACGGCCTCACCTGCGCCAAAAACTGGAAGGCCCCCTTCGATAAGTATTTCGCCGGCAACTCGGTCTGGATAAGACCCATCATGCCCGGCTACGTCCTCGCGATGGAAGTCAAGGAAAAGGTCGACGCCTTCAAGGCCGCAAACGGCAAGCTTCCGAAATACATCTTCCTTGAGAACCACGGCGTATTCATAGGCGGCAACACTCTCGCCGAGATAGACGCCAATATGGACGCCTTGAACGCCGTTTTGGACGAAGCCGTCACCGTCAAGCCCGACTTCTCCGAAGTCGCCTTCGACGCCGATAAGGCCGCCGCCGTCGCCCCCGCCATCCGCGCCATGCTCGCGGACGCCGAAGGCAAAATGGGCATCGTCACCTTCAGAGTAAACGCCGAGATAGCCCGCGTAGTAGAGAACGAAGCCTCCTTCGCCGAGGCCTCCACCGCCTTCTCGCCCGACCACATGGTCTACTGCTACGACAGACGCATCTTCGTAAACTCCGAAGAAATCGAAGACATATATAACGAACTCTCCGAAAAGATAGCCGCCTTCCGCGCCGAAGTCGGCAAAGACCCCAAAATCATCGCCGTAAAAGGCCTCGGCATTTTCGCCGCGGGCAGAAGCAAGAAGGAAGCCGACATAGCGGCCGAAGTCTTTATAGACGCCGTCAAGGTCTCGGTCTACGCAAAAAGCTTCGGCGGCTCCAAGCCCCTTCCCGACGACCTCGTCTACGCCATAAACAACTGGGAAGTCGAGCGCTACCGCAAGAAGGTGTCGCTTGCCGCGGGCGGAGTAAAGCGCCTCGGCGGCAAAGTGTCCATAGTCACGGGCTCCGCTCAGGGCTTCGGTAAGGGCGTCGCCGATATGATGGCCGCCGAGGGTTCTTACATGACCTACGCCGACCTCAATTACGAAGGCGCCGTCGCCGCTTCCGAAGCCGCCAACGCCGCGAACGGCAAGGGCTGCTCTATCGCCGTCAAGGTCAACGTCGGCAACGAAGACGAAGTGAAGAACCTCATGAACGCCACCGTCCTCGCTTACGGCGGACTCGACGTCTTCGTCAGCAACGCGGGCATAGTCCGCGCCGGCACCCTCGACGAGATGACCAAGGATAACTTCGAACTCTCCACTCTCATAAACTACACCGCCTACTTCTTAGGCGTCAAATACGCCCAGAAGGTCATGAAAATAGAGCACCGCTTCAACCCCGATGAGTATTTCGACGTAATTCAGATAAACTCCAAATCGGGTCTCGAAGGCTCCAACAAGAACTTCGCCTACGCGGGCTCCAAGTTCGGCGGCATCGGCCTCACCCAGAGCTTCGCGCTCGAGCTTTGCCCCTATAACATCAAGGTCAATTCGATCTGCCCCGGAAACTTCCTCGACGGCCCGCTGTGGAGCGACCCCGTAAAGGGCCTCTTCGTTCAGTATCTCAAGGCGGGCAAAGTCCCCGGCGCCAAGACGGTCGAAGACGTCAAGAAGGCCTACGAGGCCAAGGTCCCGATGCACAAGGGCTGCCACGAGATAGACGTCGCCCGCGCCATCTACTACTGCATCGAGCAGAAGTATGAAACGGGTCAGGCCATCCCCGTAACGGGCGGCCAGGTAATGCTTAAGTAAGGAAGTGTCCCTTTTGAAGAAAGACGTTAATCTTCTCATAGAAAAACTTAACGCCCCCACCAAAAAAGAGCGCCTCGCGGCGTTACGCGATATCATAGCGCTCGAAAAAGCGGGCGTTATAGAAAAACCCGAGACGGGTAATTTCGTCAATAACCATATCCACACCACCTACAGCTTTTCGCCCTACTCCCCGACCAAAGCCCTCTATATGGCCCGCAAAGCGGGACTTGTCACCGCGGGCATAATGGATCATGATTCTGTCGGCGGCCACGAGGAATTCGTCGAGGCGGGCAAGATCGCGGGCATGGATATAACCTGCGGCTTCGAGTGCCGCGTCTCGATAGCCGGCACCAGCCTCTACGGACGCCGCCTCAACAATCCCGACCAGGTCTCCGTCGCCTACGTCGCCGTCCACGGCATCCCCCATCAGAAATTCGGCGAATGCGAGAAGTTCTTGGCCCCCTACCGCGCCAAGCGTAACGAGCGCAACCGCAAGATGGTCGAGAACATAAACCGCATCGTCGCCCCCTTCGGCATGACTCTCGACTTCGACCGCGACGTCGTGCCGCTCTCCATGGCGGCCGAAGGCGGCTCTATAACCGAACGCCACCTCATTTTCGCTCTCGTCAAAAAGATAATACACTTCTACGGCAAGGGCGAGCCCGTCGTAAACCTCATCAAAGACGGCTTCCGCATCCCGCTCTCACAGAAGATCGAAGGGTTCTTATTAGACCCCCAAAATCCCTGCTACGAATACGACCTCCTCGGCGCCTTAAAGAGCGACTTCGTCTCCAAATTCTACGTCGACGCCGACGAGGAATGTCCCGCCGTCCGCGACCTCGTCGCCTTCGCGAGGAGCATCGGCGCAATCTCGGCTTACGCCTATTTAGGCGACGTCGGCAACTCTGTGACGGGCGACAAAAAGGCGCAGAAATTCGAGGACGACTACCTCGACGAGCTTTTCGAGGTCCTCAAGAAGCTCAATTTCAACGCCGTCACCTATATGCCCTCCCGAAACACCCCCGAACAGCTCGCCCGCGTTATGTCTCTTTGCGATAAGTTCGGCTTCTTCCAGATAAGCGGCGAGGACATAAACACCCCGCGCCAGTCCTTTATCTGCCCGGCGCTCGCCAAACCCGAATACGCCCACCTCTCGACCGCGACCTGGGTTTTGATAGGTCACGAAAAGGCTGCCACCGAGAACGAAAAAGAGGCAATGTTCTCCGACTGGGCCGATTCCGCCTTCAAAAATCTCGGCGAAAAGATAGCCTATTATTACAAAAAAGGCAAGGACGACGCCGATTTTCTCAAAAAATAAAGCAATTTTATGCGAAATTGCTTGCATTTTATCTCTCTCTATGTTATTATTATAAAACGTCAATCGAAAACCCCTTTACGAAAGGCATGGTAGATAAATGGAATTCGCACTTGCAGTCATCGACATAGCCCTTTGCGTCGGCATAATCGTCCTCGTCCTTTTCCAGTCGGGCGGCGATTCGGGCCTTTCCGGCACCATCACCGGCAACACCGAGACCTACCTCGGCAAAAACAAAGGCAGAAGGAAGGATAAAGTCCTTTCCAAGTTCACTATGGGCCTCGCCATAGCGCTTGTCGTCGTCACGCTTTTGCTTAACGCATTCTTCATAGTGAAATAAACCAAAGAAAACTGTTCTTTGCTTTTGCCGCCATTATCCGATGGCGGCAAGAGTGTTTACAGGTATAGCGGACTTATCCGCCATACGGAAAGCGGTGTTCCAATGAAAACAGCAGTAATGGGCTTCGGCACGGTCGGTTCGGGCGTCGCCGAAATACTACTCAAAAACAGCCGCTCTGTGGCCGACCGCGCGGGCGAGCCGGTCGAACTCAAATACATATTAGACGTCCGCGACTTTCCCGCCTCTCCCTTTTCGTCCCTTCTCACCAAGGACTTTTCCGTCATCGAGCAAGACCCCGAGATCTCGGTCGTCTGCGAGACGATAGGCGGCGTCGGCGTCGCATACGACTTCACCGTCCGCCTTCTGAAGGCGGGCAAGAGCGTCGTCACCTCGAATAAAGAGCTCGTTGCCACAAAAGGCCCCGAGCTTATGGCCCTTGCCGTCGAGAACAAGGTCAGCTATCGCTACGAAGCCTCGGTCGGCGGCGGCATCCCCATAATCCGCTCGCTTTACGATTCCCTCGCGGGCAACGAGATAACCTCAGTCCGCGGCATTTTGAACGGCACCACCAACTATATCCTTACCAAGATGATAAACGACGGCCTCTCCTTCGAGACCGCTCTGTCGCAGGCGCAAAAGCTCGGCTACGCCGAGCGCGACCCCTCGGCCGACGTCGGCGGCGCCGACGCCTGCCGTAAGATCTCGATACTCTCTTCCATCGCCTTCGGCAAATACGTCGACCCCGCCTCGGTAAACACCGTCGGCATAACCGATATAACCCTTGACGACGTCAGGGAGTGCGAGGCCCGCGGCGCCGTAATAAAGCTGTTAGGCTCCGCCAGACTCACCGAAGACGGCCGCCTCGCCGTCCGCGTCGCCCCCGCCGTCGTCGACGAAAACGACCCCCTCGGAAACGTCGAAGGCGTCTATAACGCCATCACCGTAACGGGCAACGCCTTAGGCGACGTCATGTTTTACGGTCAGGGCGCGGGCAAACTTCCCACGGCCAGCGCCGTCGTCGCCGACATAATCGAGTGCGTCAAAAAGACCAAAAACGAAAAACTCCGCCTCTGGTCGACGGGCGACGCCGATTTCGTGCTTCCTTACCTCTCGCAGACCGCCCGTCTGCTTCTCCGTTTCGAAGCAAACGGCGATTTTCAGAACCTTATCGAAGGCTACGCCGAGGAGGGAAGCGTCATAGTCAAAAACGGCGTCGTCTCCTTCGTCACCGTTGAAAAGACCTTCGGCGACCACGCCGCCGAGATAAAACGCCTTTCGTCTTTCGGTAAACTCATCTCCCGCATAGACTACGAAGCAAAATAGAAAGTGAGGCCCGCGTCTATGAAAAAACGAATTGCTTTATTCACCGTCTGCCTCTTTTTACTGCTTTCGCTTTTGCCGGCGACCGTTTTCGCGGTCGCCGATTCGCCGTCGGCCGACCTCTCAATATCCCCCGCCACTTCAAAAGAACTCGAGACCGCCGTCTATAACGCCTTAAAACAGGCTGTAAAACAGCGTAAAAACGAAACCGCCTCGGGCGCGTGGCCGCAGACCTCCTTTACCGTCGCCATCGACTTTTCGGACTATCAGGACGCCCCCTTGACCATAAACCCCGAAAACAACACGATAAACACCGACAACCCCGTCCTCGGCCTCGAACTGTTCGATATGCTCTCCGACGACCCCGACCTCGATTACGAATGCCTCGTATTAAAGGGCGGCGAGACGGGTGAAAATATAAACACCTTCAATATGTCCTTTTCCATCTCCTATGACTTCGATTATAAGGTGATCAATCTGACCGTCACCTACACCCTCACCTGGGGCGAGAGCAAGTCCGAGTCGGCCGCCGTCTCGGCGTGGTGTCAAAACGTCGTCTCCGAGATAATAACCTCGGATATGTCCGACTACGAAAAGTTCAAAGCCCTCCGCGATTACGTCGTCGACAATTTCGCCTACGCGACCGAAGAGCTCGCGGCGGGCGATCAGAATATCTACTACCCCCGCTATATGCTCGCAAACGGCCGCGGCGTTTGCCAGGCCTATACCGCGCTTTACTTAAAACTCTGTCAGACCGCGGGACTTACCGTCCGCGCCGTCCGCCACGAAACGCAGGCCAAGACCAAGGGCAAGTGGGAAAACCACGCCTGGAACCTCGTCAAACTCGAAGGCAAATGGTATCACGTCGACGTCACCTGGGACGACACCGCCGCCACCACCGCCTATTTCCTTAAAAGCGACTCGTCGATAGGCGGCAACCATAGGTGGCGCGATAATTTCTACCCCGCCGCCAAGACCAATTACACGCCTTCGGCGCAGACCTCGTCCGTCGCCTCGTCCGAGGCCTCCTCTTCCGAGACCTCCTCCGACCCGACTTCTTCGACGTCCTCTTCCAATCCTACGTCCTCGACGACGTCCTCCAACCCTACCTCTTCGACGACTTCATCCAATCCGACTTCTTCGACGACGGCCTCCAACCCCACTTCGTCGACCGCTTCTTCCGAACCCGCCTCGTCGACTGCCTCGTCCGATCCGACGTCTTCCGTAACCTCTTCCGAGCCGACGTCTTCCGACGCCGCTTCGTCCGAGACTTCCTCCGAGGCCGAAAGCTCCGCCGTCTCCGATCCCTCCGACAGCTCCGACCCCGAGCCGATATCCTCCGACGGCTCCTCCGAGCCCGCCTCCGAAGCCTCCTCCGAGACCTCCGAAACGTCTTCGGAAACCGCGACCTCCGACGTCGCCCCGTCTCAGAGCTCCGTCCCGGTCAATTCGTCCCCGGAGTCCGAAAATAGCATTTTCACTCTTTCGCCGCTTCTTATAGTCGCCGTCGTCGCGCTTACCGCGCTCGTCGTCATGTCGGTAAGCGTCATCATAATCTCCAAAAAGAAGAAATAAGTAAAAATTAAAAGTCCGTTGCAAAGGCGGTGCGGACAAGGGATTATGCAGCCGCAAAGCGGATATTTTTGTGCGAATATATTGTCAAAGACGGCGGGCATACGTCAGTATGCTCCGCCGCCTTTTTCGCATCTCGCGCAAAAATCTCTCGCTTGCGGTGCGTAG
>JAEEGL013060131.1_pt1 | contig 14535 bp, 9 predicted proteins | sample 9134231 | NCBI WGS metagenome assembly JAEEGL01 (sample SAMN16246548, study PRJNA631951) | gut metagenome | biome: gut microbiome; feature: rumen; material: fiber-attached | host: Bos | place: Iran: Karaj | collected 2018-10
ACCTATACTTCTGCTTGATGATGTTATGTCGGAGCTGGATTCTAAGAGAAGAGATGCTCTGCTTGGAAGTATAGATGATATACAGACTATAATTACATGTACCGGATATGATGATTTCATTAAGGAACGCTTGAAGGTAGATAAGGTTTATAAGATAAGCGAAGGCAATATAGTGTAAATATTAATTAACTTTGTATTAATGAAGGAGACCAGATAATAATGAGTGAATCATTAAATACGCCTGATATGACAAATGAAGAAGGATATGAAGTTGCTAATGATTACGGTGCAGACCAGATACAGATTCTAGAAGGTCTTGAAGCAGTAAGAAAAAGACCTGGTATGTACATCGGTAGTACTTCAACCAGAGGTCTTCATCATCTGGTTTATGAGATTGTTGATAATTCTGTTGATGAAGCTCTTGCTGGATATTGTTCTGAAATCCAGGTTTTCATCAATGAAGGAAATTCCATTACAGTTATAGATAATGGACGAGGTATTCCTGTAGGTATACAGGAGAAGGCCGGCCGTCCAGCTGTTGAAGTTGTATTTACAATACTTCATGCCGGCGGTAAATTCGGCGGTGGCGGATACAAGGTATCCGGTGGTCTTCACGGTGTTGGTTCTTCAGTTGTTAATGCCCTTTCAAACTGGCTTGAGGTTGAAGTATCACGTGAAGGCAAGATATATAAGCAGAGATATGAAAAGGGAAATGTATGTTATGACCTTAAAGTAATCGGTGAGACTGAGAAAACTGGTACTAAGGTTACATTCCAGCCGGATGAAACTATATTTGATGATGTAGTTTATGATTACGATACTCTTAGAATAAGACTGAGAGAGACTGCATTTCTTACCAAGAATCTGAAGATAGTTCTTACTGATCTCAGAAAACCGGTTATGGAAAATGGTGAAACTGAGGAGGAGTTCAAGGATAGACTTGAGAAATGGACTCCACGTACCGATACATTTCACTATGAGGGAGGTATCAAGGAATTTGTTACTTACCTCAATAAGAACAAGAATACAATCTATGACAAGGTTATATATTGTGAAGGAACGAAGGATAATATCTATGTAGAGGTTGCATTGCAGCATAATTCTTCCTTCAATGAGACGGTATACAGCTTTGTTAATAACATAATCACACCTGAAGGTGGTATGCATCTTACAGGTTTCAGAAGTGCGACTACTAAGGTATTCAATGATTATGCACGTAATTCCAAGATGCTCAAGGAGAAGGATGATAATCTGTCCGGTGAAGATTTGAGAGAAGGTCTTACTGCTATCATCAGTGTTAAGATCGAGGATCCTCAGTTTGAGGGTCAGACAAAACAGAAGCTGGGAAATGCTGCGGCCAGAACGGCAGTTGAGTCAGTTGTAAATGAACAGCTTGTTTACTTCCTGGAGCAGAATCCTGCTGTTGCAAGAGCTATAGTTGATAAGGCTGTTATGGCTCAGAGAGCAAGACTTGCTGCACGTAAAGCAAGGGATGTTGCAAGAAAGAATAATTTGTCTGATGGTATGGCTCTTCCTGGAAAGCTGGCTGATTGTTCTGATAAGAATCCTAAGAATTGTGAGATTTATATAGTCGAGGGAGATTCCGCGGGTGGTTCTGCAAAGACTGCTCGTAATAGAGCTACTCAGGCTATACTTCCTCTGAGAGGTAAGATCCTCAATGTTGAGAAGGCTCGTATAGATCATATACTTGAGAATGCTGAGATTAAAGCTATGATCACGGCATTTGGTACAGGTATTCATGAGAATTTTGATATAGAGAAGTTAAGATATGACAAGATCATAATCATGACTGATGCGGACGTTGACGGCGCGCATATCGCTACGCTCCTGCTTACATTCTTCTACAGATTCATGCCTGAGCTTATACGTCAGGGACATGTATATCTGGCTCAGCCACCTCTTTACAGGCTGGAGAAGAATAAGAAGTTCTGGTATGCGTATAGTGATGATGAGCTGAATCAGATTATAGAAGAAGTTGGTCGTGACCAGAATAACAAGGTTCAGAGATACAAGGGTCTTGGTGAAATGGATGCTGAACAGCTTTGGGATACTACCATGGATCCGGAGAAGAGAATTCTTCTCAGAGTTTCCCTGTCGGGCGACGATGAATCTGAAGTAGACGGTACATTTAACATTCTTATGGGTGATAAGGTTGAGCCACGTAAGAAGTTTATAGAAGAAAACGCTAAGTTCGTTAAAAACCTTGACATCTAATTATAAGGAGAATAAAAAATGGATGACGATAAGATCTTTGATAAGCCACGCACAGACGTGAAGGAAGTAGATCTTAAAAAGACCATGGAAACTTCATATATAGACTACGCTATGTCTGTTATTGCATCCAGAGCTTTGCCGGATGTAAGAGATGGACTTAAGCCGGTTCAGAGAAGAATCCTGTACTCTATGATAGAACTGAACAACGGTCCGGATAAGCCACATCGTAAATGTGCCCGTATCGTTGGTGATACCATGGGTAAATACCACCCACATGGTGATAGTTCTATATATGAGGCGCTGGTTAAGCTGGCACAGGAATGGAATACCAGATATCCACTTGTTGATGGACATGGAAATTTCGGTTCTATGGACGGCGACGGCGCAGCTGCCATGAGATACACAGAGGCAAGACTTACCAAGATTTCTATGGAAATGCTTGCTGATATCAACAAGGATACTGTTGACTTCACTCCTAACTTCGATGAAACAGAGAAGGAGCCGAAGGTTCTTCCTTCCAGATATCCAAACCTTCTGGTTAATGGTACTACCGGTATAGCTGTAGGTATGGCTACAAATATACCTCCACATAATTTAAGAGAGATCACAGATGCTGCTGTTAAGATTATTGACAACAGGATCGAAGAGGATAGAGATACTGATATTGAGGAAGTTATGGAGATCGTTAAGGGTCCGGACTTCCCTACAGGTGCTGAAATCCTGGGTAGAGCAGGTATTGAATCTGCTTACAGAACAGGTAGAGGCAAGATCAGGGTAAGAGCTATTTCTACTATCGAGCCAATGGCTAAGGGTAAGCAGAGAATAGTTATTACTGAACTTCCTTATATGGTTAATAAGGCACTCCTTATTCAGAAGATAGCTGATCTGGCTAAGAATAAGAGAGTTGAAGGAATCACAGATCTTCGTGATGAGTCTTCCAGAGAAGGAATGCGTATAGTTATTGAGCTGAGACATGATGTAAATGCAAATCTGATTCTCAATAATCTGTATAAGCATACACAGTTAGAAGATACATTTGGCGTAAATATGCTGGCACTGGTTAATAATCAGCCGAAGGTTCTGTCTCTTCTTGATATGCTTAAATATTACATCAGACATCAGGAAGATGTAGTAACAAGAAGAACTAAGTTTGATCTTAATAAGGCTGAGGAGAGAGCTCATATAGTTGAGGGTCTGCTCATAGCCATCAATAACATAGACGAAGTTATCAGAATCATAAGAGCTGCAGCAAATGTTGGAGAGGCTAAGGTAAAGCTCTGCGAAACATTTGCCCTTACAGATGCTCAGGCTCAGGCTATAGTTGATATGAGACTCCGTGCTCTGACTGGTTTGGAGAAGGACAAGCTGGAAGCTGAGTACGCAGAACTTCAGGAGAAAATAGCTTATCTCAAGGCTATCCTTGCTGATGAGAAGAAGCTTCTGGGAGTTATCAAGGATGAAATGCAGGTGATCGCTGATAAGTACGGCGATGACAGAAGAACCAAGCTGGGAATGAGTGTTGGTGAATTCATGGAGGAAGATCTGATCGAGGATGAGCCTGCTGTTCTTGCTATGACTCATATGGGTTATATCAAGAGAATGACAGTGGATAACTTCCATGCACAGAATCGTGGTGGTAAGGGTATCCGTGGTATGCAGACTATCGAGGATGATTATATCGAAGATCTCCTTATGACAAAAACTCTGAATTATATACTGTTCTTCACTAATAAGGGACGTGTATATAGACTTAAGACTTATCAGATTCCTGAATTTGGAAGGACATCCAGAGGAGTGGCTATAGTTAATCTGCTCCAGCTCACTGGTGATGAGCATGTATCTGCTGTAATTCCAATCAGGGAGTTTAACGAGAACAAATGTATCATAATGATTACTAAGTCAGGTATCATTAAGAAGACTCCTGCTATGGATTATGCAAATATCAGAAAGAATGGTCTGATAGGTATACATCTTAAGGATGATGATGAGCTTATAGAAGTTAAGACAACAGATAATACAAGAGATATATTCATGGTAACTAAATACGGTATGTGTATCAGATTCAAGGATACTGATATTAGAAATACCGGACGTACAGCCATGGGTGTAAGAGGTATAAATCTGGAAGATGGCGACGAGGTTGTAGGTGTTCAGATGAATACACAGGGAAGCAGCCTGCTGTTCGTAACAGAGAATGGTATGGGTAAGCGTACCAACATTGACGAGTTCCACATCCAGCATAGAGGTGGTAAAGGTCTTAAGTGTTACAAGATAACAGAGAAGACTGGTTATCTTGTTGGTGTTAAGGCAGTTAATGATGATCATGAGATCATGATGATAACAACAGAAGGTATCATCATCCAGCTTAGATGCGATGAGATATCAACCTATGGTCGTATAACTTCTGGAGTTAAGCTCATCAACCTTAAGAATGGAGTTACTGTAGCGCGTATAGCCAAGGTACGTCAGACAAATGCAACATCTGATGAAACAGCTATCGAAGAAGGAAATGACGAAGTAGTTGAAACAGCTGATAATAATATCGATGATATAGTAGAATTAGCTGAAGCTGATGCTGCAGAAGAAGCAGCTGAAGCAGCAGATAACGAAGAAAGCAACGAATAAAGGGCTTAAAGCCGGAAAACGAGGTAAGCTATGGAGAGTTTCAGAGATAATATAGGCAGCCTTGCGAATACAGGTGCCATAGAGAATATTCTGCTGGGAATTGCATATTGGCTTGTGGTTTTAGTCATAGGTCTTTTTATAGCTTACGTTGCAGTCAGGATCCGCAACTACGTAACCTATAGAAAGCAGGATAACTCTAAAGAGAAGGACGAGTTAATCATCTAGTTGAAAAAATCTATAACAGCACGATTTCTGCTCGTAACGCGGCTCGCGCCTCAAATCGTATGTACCAGAATTGCTAAAGCAATTCTGCATACGCTTCGCGTATGTCTGTGCTTCGCACAGGTATCCTGTACTTTGTACAGGATGCTCGCCCTAAAGGTCGAGCACTGTGACGTAACAGTTCTAAGTCCGTAAAAAACACGGACAAAGAACTGACGTTACTACATGGTTACTCGCAGATATGTGCTGTTATAATCTATGTATTCAAATATATAATAAATTCATAAGAGAGAAAAATATGAAACAGATCAATACAAATGACATAATAGAAAAGGTGGCTGAGATGTGTATCTCAGCCAATCTTGAATTATCACCTAATATGTGTGATGCCATAAAGAGTGCAGTTGATACAGAGAAGAATCCTCTGGGTAAAAGTATCCTGAATCAGCTTGTAGAAAATATGGACATTGCTAAGGAAGACAGAACACCTATCTGTCAGGATACAGGAATGGCTGTATTTTTTGTAGAGGTAGGTCAGGAAGTTCATATAGAGGGCGGCAGTCTTACAGATGCCATCAATGAAGGTGTAAGACGTGGATATACAGATGGATATTTAAGAAAATCTGTTGTTGGAGATCCACTTATCCGTGAAAATACCAAGGATAATACACCGGCTATAATCCATTATGATATAGTTCCGGGAGATGAGCTAAGGATCACTATCGCTCCAAAGGGATTTGGAAGCGAAAATATGAGTAAGCTGGTTATGCTTAAACCGGCAGAAGGCGTAGAAGGCGTAAAGCAGGTTGTTATTGATGCTTCTAAGAACGCTGGCCCAAATGCATGTCCACCATTCGTAATCGGAGTCGGAATAGGTGGAGATTTTGAGATGGTCGCAAAGCTTTCCAAGAAAGCTCTGACAAGAGAACCAGGAAGCCATAATCCACTTCCACATATAGCAGAGCTTGAAAAAGAATTGCTTGAAGAAATCAATAAACTTGGAATAGGTCCAGCAGGACTTGGTGGAAGTACAACAGCATTAGCAGTAAATATAGAAACCTATGCTACACATATAGCAGGGTTGCCAGTAGCAGTGAACATGTGCTGTCACGTTGATAGACATAGAACAATTACACTATAGAAAGGATTTCAAATGGATAAGAAATTACAAATCCCTGCAAGCGAAGCTGAAATTGAAGCTCTTCGCTCAGGCGATATGGTTTATATAACAGGAACTATCTATACAGCCAGAGATGCGGCTCATAAGAGAATGTATGACACCTTAGCAGAAGGCGGCGAGATTCCTTATGACATAGAGGGAAGCTTTGTATATTATCTGGGACCAACTCCTGCTAAGCCAGGACAGGTTATAGGTTCCGCAGGACCTACAACTTCTTCACGTATGGATAAATACACTCCTACCTTGCTGGGCAAGGGACTTAAGGGAATGATCGGAAAAGGCAAGAGAAGTAAAGAAGTTATAGATGCTATTGTTGAGAATAAAGCTGTATATATGGCAGCAGTAGGTGGAGCCGGAGCACTTCTGTCGAAGTGCATAAAGAAGGCTGAAGTTATAGCATATGATGACCTTGGAACAGAAGCTATCAGAAAGCTTTATGTAGAAAATCTTCCTGTAATTGTTATAATAGATAGTGAAGGTCATAATCTTTACGAAACAGCAGTGGAGGACTTTTTGAATAGTTAAATGTACTCTTTACATTTGACGATCAGTTCGACCGAAGGGAGTCGGTAAACTTTATGGAAGAAACAGAAAAGACAGTTCAGACTGAAGATGTAAAAACTGAAGAGAAATCGGTGGAGAAAGCAGCTTCAGAAGAAACAAAAGCGGCACCAGAAAAGAAGAAGAAAACCAAGAAGAGGATCCGTATAAATTATAAGATCAGTTTAGCGGACATCATTTCTACGGTTGCAATGATCGCTGTTATTGTTTTTGTATGGGTTTTTGTGGCATGCGGTACCGGTGGAGCTACTAAGAGGATGGCAATCAATAAGTATTTCGCAGCCATTTCCAAGAATGATGCCAAGGCATATAAGAATGCCAGCTACCCGAAGAAGTGGCAGAAGCATTATAATCTCGAGGATGGAACTATTACACTGGAATATATCGTTGATAATACGCTTTCTCTTCAGTCGGGTGCTAAGTATGATAAAGCGAATATAATAAGCATAGAAAATCTGGACAAGGAAGAAGTGAAGTTATTTAATGACAGCTTAAATGAGCTGTATGGAATAAAGAGGTTTAAAGTATCAAAGATATGTAAGGTTAGATTTAATATTGATTCTACTTATGGGGGACAGAAGCAGAATTCGGGAACTCTTACCAGATATCTGTATAAATATCATGGTAAATGGTACTATTTCTCGGATCCGATCATGGCAGTAAAAACGGGTATGGATTATTAAGATAGGAGAAGGCTTATGAGGAAGAGTAGAGTTATTTCTGGGGTTATTGCAGTATCTTTGATTTTATCTAGTACTTCCGTGGCTGCATTAGCGGATGGTAAAAATGACGGGGGCGAAGATCTTGGCCCTTCTATAGCTGTCGAACAGGAAGAAGAAGATAAATATACAGCTGAAAATGGATATGTTTTTATAAATACTAATGATACGAAGAGTTCTGAAAAGGAACCAACTATCATAGAGGATTCAATAGAAGAAGATGCAACTGTTACAGATGCATCTTCTTCTGATGCTTTAGAAATCGCGACAGTGACAGATCCTCTATATAATGTCGGACATGAAGAGCCATGTGTAAATGGGCTGATTTCAGACAGTATTTATATGGAGAACATTTATAAGAGTGATAGCCAGAATGCTATATATTTTGTAAAGCGTGTAAATGATGAGACTTATTCTTATTATTACAGATATCGAGTTTATAAATATGATATGGATAATAATACCATCACTATGATGGACGAGAGCGACAGAGTGAGTAGTAGCATGGATTATTATTATATAAATGATAAGCTGTACTATACTCCTTCGAAATATAGCATGAATTCTTCCGGTGATCAGTGTAAGGTTTATGAAATCAATCTGTTAACTGGCGAAAAGTCTCTTGTTTTTGATCAGTTTTTGACAGAGGATGCGGCAAGATGCGTGGCAGTTGATGATTTTGGAAGAATTTATATAGGAACAACATTTAAGAATCAGCTCATGGTTTTTAGCCCGGAGGGAGAATTAATCACAAGCGAAAATGTAGAATTGAGCGATATATATGATATAGATTCTGAGAATGGAAATATCTATTATCATGGAGAATGTAACTGGGTTTATTGGGGTTATAACCATTATATGTCAGCCTTCAGTGTTGCAAGACTTAAATCTGATAATACTATAGAGCTTGCACCAAATGATAATGTTATAACAATCCTTTATCAAAACGGATTCTTTACTCATTATGGATGTGTAGAAAGGATTTCTGACAGATATATTGCCGATTTGTCTACATTTTCAGGAGATCATCTCTTCATACTTGATTCATCAAAGATCAATCCGTCAGAGGTTACTGAAACTTCCACAAGTATCAGTCTTATAGACAGCAGCGTAAATGTATCGGATGTCAATCTAAGTAATCCGGACGCGGTAGTTCTTGGCGTACAAACTATGAGATCAAACTATGTTAATGATTGTGACATATCCAGCGTGGGAACCAGATGTGCATATTATCAGAAAGATGGAAAAGAGTATCTTTTTGTATACACAGCTTCAAAAGAAATAGTTAAATATGATATGAAGAATAAAACCAGAGCAGGCGTTATGCCTTTGGATGCAGAGCCATATAAAATAATGATGGTTGGCAATAAGCTTGTTACTCTAAGCTCTGATGATGATGGTTACCATATTCATTCTTATTCCATTGATGATCCAACGGAGATCCATATATCAGGGCCGAATAATCTTCAGGTTGGTGACCTCGCTGATTATCAGGTTTCATTTAATACAAATATGGCGCTTGATTATACATTTACCACCAGTAATCCTTCTGTACTGGCGATAGACAGTGAAGGACATGCTTCTGCATGGAAAGCAGGAAAGGCAACGCTTACTGTTAAAACAGCAGATGGCAAAATGAAAGATTCTATGGTCGTAAATGTATCTGATAAGGCTATTACTCCTACCAGAGAAATATATACCTCTATCCGTGGAAAGGTATCGAACAATAAGAATAAGAATAATTACACCACATGGAGTAAACCTGTTACTTCATATCTCACAGAGGTTGATGCAAATACTCTGATGAGGACTGAATTCATAGATGGAAAGCTTCACATAGAATATATAGATCAGGAAGGAAATATAACTGATTCAAAAGATGTCAGCATTGAGCTTGGTACCTTCGGTGGATTCTTTGCTGGAAAGAAAGCTTACTATGTTGTAAGTGGTAATCCGAATAAAAATCAGAGTGATGACAAAGAAGTAATAAGAGTAAGAAAATATACTAAGGACTGGAAGCTTAGCAAGGTTTGCAAGATAAAGGGTGCTAATACCTACTATCCTTTTGATGCAGGTTCTCTTCGTATGGATGAGGTAAATGGACATCTGTATATAGCGACCTGTCATACAATGTATGCATCTGGTGATGGATATCACCATCAGGCAAATATGATCTTCAAGATCAAGGAATCAGATATGACACTTGAGGATTCCTATTCAGATGTTATGAATCTGTCCTATGGTTACGTCAGCCATTCATTTAACCAGTTTATAAAGATTCAGGATGGAATAATCTACAGATCAGAACATGGAGAAGGCTATCCAACTGGAATAACCATTACTGGTTTTAAGGATGGTAATAAGGTGACCGACATGAATTTATATGGAACCATGGCGGGTTATGATGGTTATAGTGGAGGAAATTATACAGGTGCTTCGCTGGGAGGCTTCGAGATATCAAATACTCATACTATATCTATTATGAATCAGGATATTAATTATGGAAATAATATGAGGAATATCAGGGTTGTTACCTGTAATCTTTCAACCCTTAAAAACGAAGCCCACTATATTACGGATTATACTGAAGCTGACAAGAAGACTTGTTATACACCTCAGTTGGTTGAGCTTAATGATGGCCAATATCTTGCAATGTGGATGGAACATGATGCAGATAAGAATACAGATAAATGTGCTTTTGCACATTTGAATAATGAAGGACAGCTGGTAGGTAAGATAGTTCGAAACAATATGGCATTGTCGGATTGTCAGCCGATAGTTCAGTCCGATGGAACTGTATCATGGTATGTGACAGATGGAAGTTCTATCAGAATTTACAACATTAATCCGTATGCACTGGAGAAGAATGTCATTCCTGTGGTTTCTCTCAGCAAGAAAACATTTACCTATGATGGAAAGGCTAAGAAACCAACAGTAACAGTCAAGGTTGGATCAAAGACTCTGGTATCAGGAACTGACTATACACTTAAGTGTTCAGACAATGTTAATGCAGGACTTGCCAAAGTAGTCGTTACATTTAAGGGTAACTACGCAGGTAAAAAGACTGTATATTATGAGATACAGCCAAAGGGAACAAGCGTTTCAAGTCTTGTAAAAGCATCCAAGGCTATTACAGTGAAATGGAAAGCACAGGAAGAGCTGATGGCTAAGACCAAGGTGACAGGATATCAGATTCAGCTTGCGAGAGATAAGGAATTTACACTTGAAAAGAAGAGTGTTACCGTAAAGGGTCCAAATATAACGGCAAAGAAAATAACAGGACTTAAGGGTGCAAGAACATATTACGTTCGTATCAGAACATATAAGACAGTAAATGGTGTAAATGTATATTCAGCATGGTCTACAGCAAAGGGAATTAAGACACTGGAGTAGACACATTTTTGGGAATCCCGTCCCCGATTTCCAAGAAGGAGTTAATTTATGGAGCTAATACTTGTAAATAAATATTCTCCACTGCCGGAGGATTATAAACCGGAGGATTTGATATATCTTAAGGACACTCCGAACAGATGCTTTGATCTTAAAAACGAAGAAGATATGTTAAATAAAACTGCAGCAGAAGCTCTGAATTCTTTTCTGATGGAAATGACTACTGTTGGATATACAGGGATTATAATTAATAGTGCTTATCGTGATAAAAAAAGACAGCAGGAAATATATGATAGTGGAGATAAGGGCTATGTTGCAAAACCTGGTGAGAGTGAACATGAAACAGGTTTTGCAGTTGATATAGGTGTTAATGATAATGAGAATAACAGGGAATTAACAAGAAAGCTGGAACTTCTGCCTCATAAATGGATGGCTGATAACTGTCATAATTTTGGTTTTATTCTTAGATATCCAGAGTTTAAAGAGGATATAACAGGGGTTATAAATGAACCTTGGCATTTTAGATATGTTGGGCTGAGGGTGGCAAAATACATGAAGAACCATGATCTCTGTCTGGAAGAGTATTTTGAACAGAAATTTGGTGTTCCGATAGTAAAAACGGATATTAATAAAGAGACAAGGGAAGCAGAGATCAGTATATGGAATTTTCTTATGGAAAAACTGCAGAATCCTTATGGAACTGCTGCCTTAATGGGCAACCTGTATGCTGAATCTGGATTAAAATTCAATGTACTTGAGTATTATTATCATAAAATACTCGGAATGAACAGTAATGCTTATACAGCTGCAGTTGATAGCGGAGAGTATGAAGATTTTTCGCAGGACGTAGCTGGATATGGTCTTGCACAATGGACGCTTGGGGCTAGAAAGAAAGCATTAATTGAAAAGGCAAGAAGTTCAGGTAAATCTATAAGTGACAAGGATTTACAGCTGAATTATCTATGGGAAGAATTAAATACAGATTATACGGAAGTTAGAGATGCATTATTAAATGCTACGTCTATAAGGTCGGCATCAGATGTTGTATTAACAAAATTTGAACGTCCGACCAACATGACAGATGCTGTTAAGAAAAAAAGAGAATCCTATGGTAGAATCTATTTTTATAGATACATTAATAAAGAACAACTAGACGACCAGCTAAATATATACAGCTTATGGCGAGAAGATATATCATTATTACTTAAGGATTATAATACAGGAGAAATTCTGTATGAAAGAAATGCTGACAAGGTAAGACCTATTGGAAGTATTACGAAGATAATGACGCACTATGTCCTTGCTAAGAAGATATTCACTGGCAAGAACCGACTTAATGAACTGGTAAAGATAGATAAGGAAACCTCTGATATGTCAATGGATCCAAGGTTTTCCGGTGGAGAGTACTTAGCGGCAGGTGAGAGTTACCCGGTTGAGATATTGATGAAACTCTCACTGGTGGTATCAGCCTGCGCTTCAACTACGGCACTGGTAAGACATTTCTATGGATCAGAAGAAAATATGGTGATGGAAATGAATAAAGAGGCGAAAGCCTTAAATCTCAGTGGCCATTTTGAAGATGTTATCGGTACTAATCCTAACAGCGTAGCCAGTGCAAAGGATCTTGCAATTATCAGTGAAAACCTGATTAGAAATTATCCTAAAATACTTGAGATTACATCAGAGAGCAGCGTTCATTTTAATAACCAGGAGTATTCCTGCACAAGCCGTATCCTTAGAGATGGAGAGATAAACGGCTTAGATGGGCTTAAGACAGGCACAACGCCTAGTGCTGGAAAGTGTTATCTTGCTACTGCAGCGAGACGAAACCACCGGGTGATATCAGTTGTATTAAATGCTCAAGAAAACGAAGAACGTTATAACGAAACTATAGCTTTATTAGAATATGGATTATCTAAGTAAATGAATATATTCAAGATTAACAAAAAAGACATACAACCGCATAATTTCGAATCACATATCATAGGTTCTGATAACCATATTAGAAGAGTACTGGCAGGAGCAGAATCTCACAGGGAATTTGTTCCATATGCCAAGATTCCGAAGTACCTGATAGATGCTATCGTAACAACTGAGGATCAGCGTTTTTTCCAGCATCATGGTGTGGATAGAAAGGGTCTGATACGTTCAATCATTATAGACATCATTACATTGGGAAAAAAAGTACAGGGTGGAAGTACTATTACGCAGCAGCTTATAAAGAATACCTGTTTTCCTAATTGGTATTCCAACCATTCAATTAAGAATAAGCTTAAAAGAAAGATATGGGAGCTATTCATAGCTTTTAGAATTGAGAGATTTACCAGTAAGGAAGAAATATTAGAGAACTATCTGAATGTTATATATTTTGGAAATGGATGTTATGGCGTGCAGACAGCAGCTAAACTATATTTTAATAAAAATGTATGGGAACTGGATCTTGCAGAGTGTGCTATATTTGCCGGAATTCCGCTATCTCCTTCAACATATAATCCATTTGCAAATGAAAAAAAATGTATCGGCAGACGTAATCTGATACTTCGTAAAATGTATCAGCAACAAAAGATATCTAAATCCGAATATATAGCTGCAAAATCTGAAGAGCTACATCTTGCTTCAAAGGATTCAAAGCAGCACATTCTTGGTGGAGCGGATATATACTCTTACTATGAGGATGCATTAATAGAGCAGATCGTAGCAAATATCATGAAAAAGAAGCATATAACTCATGATGAAGCTATGAATATGATTTTCTGTGGAGGATTAAGGATTTATACAACAGAAAACCAGAAGATACAGAGGTTCTCTGAAAAGATATATAATGATCCAAAGTATATACCAGATCTGGGGGCACCAGATGGTCCGGAATCTGCTATGATCCTTATGGATTCAAATACGGGACATGTGATTGCAACAATAGGAGGACGAGGACATAAAGAAGGAAGTCTCGTATTCAGCAGAGCTTATAAAGCAAGAAGAAATCATAACCTTGATACATTTAGCGATTATTTCATAAGGACAGAGTACAGACCGAGTGAAAAAGGAATAAATATACTTGATGTAGTTCTAGCGTATTCAAACTATGAGAGCAGGGGTAAAACAAAAAATGCGTTCTTCTATAAAAGGGTTTTAGATTATAAGAAGAGGAGTGTTTTGTCTGATAAAGAAATATATTACGATAGTTTGGATGAGAAAAAATCATATTCTAAACCGATTCATGACATTCACGAATCACTTGCATCACCAATGGAGATTAACTTCCCAAGAGATATATGGGTAGTAGGAAGAGTTGGAAATCTTATACTTGGCGTTTGGGGTGGATATGATGACAACCGACAGATACCACTTCAGGAAAAATATTTTACATTCCCACGCAAGATATGGAAGGAAATAGCAGGATACATAGAAAAGGAAAACCTATATGAAGATTACTAAAAAGCTCAGTTCGGAAAACATTACATCATTGCTTAAAGAATTGGATAATTTGCTTCAGAAGGAAAGAATGGAGTCTAACAGAGTGCTTTGTTCAGCGCTTCTTTTTGAAGAAATAATGCTTATATATCAGTCCGCTTTTGGAGCAGATGTTGAGGCTTTGTTTGAAAG
>JAEEGL014741706.1_pt1 | contig 14535 bp, 15 predicted proteins | sample 9134231 | NCBI WGS metagenome assembly JAEEGL01 (sample SAMN16246548, study PRJNA631951) | gut metagenome | biome: gut microbiome; feature: rumen; material: fiber-attached | host: Bos | place: Iran: Karaj | collected 2018-10
ACGGCGTGTCCCCGGCGTCCATCAGCCGTTGGACCAATTCCTACCTACGGGATCACAGCCTCAAACTCAGCGACGCAGATGATCTCATAACTGAGGGCGATTTTGAAAAGGTTCGTGAAGAAAACGAAAAATTAAGGGCGGAGAATGCCGCCCTTAAAGTACAGTATGATACGCTCAAAAGTATGCTCATGGATATCTACAGGATGAATAATGCTCCGGAGCCTCTTCCTCTGCCGGAAGCAGCCGAGTAGGTCTGATCCAAGGGAGATTTACCACCCGCAGATACTATCGATCTCATCCAGTTCGTCTTTTGAGAAGGATGTATTTTCAATAGCCTTGATATTATCCAGGATCTGTGAAGGCTTTGAGGCACCGATTAGGACTGAGGTTATAACCTCGTCCTTGAGCACCCATGCAAGGGCCATTTCAGCCAGGGTCTGACCTCTATTTTGAGCCAGATCATTGAGCTGACGGGCCTTTTTGAGGTTGTCTTCGTTAATGTTTGACTCATTAAGAAAACGTCCGTCGGTCCGCACACGGCTGTCCTCCGGGATACCGCCAAGGTAGCGGTCGGTCAGCAGGCCCTGAGCAAGGGGAGAAAAGCAGATGATGCCTTTTCCGAGGCGTGCAGCGGTTTCTTTCAGGCCGTTTTCTTCGATGGTGCGGTCAAAAATGTTGTAGCGATTCTGATTGATGACAAAGGGCACGTGCAGTTCTTTGAGGATCTCTGTGGCTTCCTCTAGGGTTTTGCCGTCGTAGTTTGACAAGCCTGCGTACAAAGCCTTGCCGCTCTTTACTGCCTGTGCCAGGGCGCCCATGGTCTCCTCCAGGGGCGTTACGGGATCCATCCTGTGGTGGTAGAAGATGTCCACATAATCAAGCTCCAGCCTTTTAAGAGACTGATCCAGGCTGGCAAGAAGGTACTTGCGGCTGCCCCAGTTTCCGTAGGGGCCGTCCCACATGTCATAGCCGGCCTTTGTGGAAATGATAAGCTCGTCCCTATATGGCCCAAAGTGCGCCTTCAGGATCTTTCCAAGGTTGGCTTCGGCAGAACCGGGCTTAGGTCCATAATTATTTGCCAGATCAAAATGAGTGATGCCGTTGTCAAAAGCGGTAAAACACATCTTTTCCATATTTTCATATACACCTGTGTCTCCGAAGTTGTGCCAGAACCCAAGTGACACAGCGGGAAGGAGCAGGCCGCTCTTGCCGCTCCGGCGGTATTTCATTTTTTCGTAACGATCCTCGCTTGCAGTATACATGATGTCCTCCTTTGTATAGGTGGTAGGGATTATCATTTCTTTCAGGAGATTATAACATATGTTGGCTTGCTCCGTCAGCAGTCCGTTTTCAGACTATTGCGAGACACAACAACTAATTGCCTGATAAATTTATTTTTGATATAATGACCTCACTACTTGTTTTTTCGGGAAGGGAGGTTATCATGAATAACACTGATCGTAAGAAACTGCTTGGATTTATCCTGTCCGGTGCACTGATCCTTGGTATGTGGGTGCCCGTCGGGGTAAGGGCTGGTGAAGCCGGTGATACCTTCAAGGCGGATATGAAGACCCACAAGGATATCTTTGACGGTACGCCTGATCAGTACAAGGGCAAGACGGTAATCCTACATTCCAACGACGTTCATGGCCAGATTGATGGCTACGCTTATATTGCTGAACTCGAGGATGATTTTGAAGAAGCCGGCGCTGAGGTTATTACTATGGATGCCGGTGATTATACTCAGGGAACACCTTATGTAAGTACGTTGAAAGGTGCAAGTGCCATAGAGCTTATGAATTTGGCCGGTTATGAATTTGTTACCCTTGGTAACCACGAATTTGATTACGGTTGGGCACAGCTTAAGAGTAATCTTCAGAGCGCCAAATTTAGTGTTCTTTGCGCAGATGTTCTTGAAGATGGAAAAACGATCTACAATGCGGATGCGATTTATACAACAAAGAGCGGTGTAAAGATCGGTATCTTTGGCCTGGAAACTCCGGAAACCAAAACAAAGACAAACCCTGCACAGATCAAGGGCCTTACGTATTTAAGTAATTCCGGTGGCAAAACAGAGCTTTATGATTGCGCAAAAAAGGAAGTTGAAACTCTAAAGAGCCGGGGAGCAGACATTGTGATCTCGCTTGCGCACCTGGGTATGGATGAAGAATCCAAGGGGGATGGTCACCGATCTGTGGATCTTTACTCAAATGTTTCGGGGATCAATATCATCCTGGACGGCCATTCGCATGACATTATGACAGAGGGACCCTCCGGTGAGCCGATACAATCCACGGGAACTAAGTTCGATAATATCGGCGTTGTTGTTATTGATGATTCCAAGAAGGCTATCAGCGAGCATTACCTGGTAGATACTGAGGGGCTCGATAAGGATGAGGAAACGGAAGCTGCGGCAAAAGTTATCATTGACAAGATTGATTCCGAATATGGAACTGTTTTTGCAAAGAGCAAAGTGTCTTTTGCATCGCAGAAAACTGAAAACCGTTGCTATGAGACGAATACCGGGGATCTTATCACCGATGCCATGATGTGGGAAATATCAAAGCATCTGGATGAAATTTATGTGGATAAGGAGAATATAATCGCGGTTACAAACAGCGGTGGGATCCGCGCCGGGCTTTCTGTCGGTGATGTTACCAAAAAAGATATCAATACCATCCTTCCTTTTGATAATACGTTAGCGGTGGTTTATGTCAGTGGTGCGGAACTTTTGGAGGCCTTGGAGGCATCGACTTATTCTTCGCCGGAGGCTGTCGGCGGATATCCGCAGACCAAGGGAATAAAACTCACAATTGATACCTCAAAGCCATATGATCAGGGTGAGTTATATCCAAACTCCACATATTACAAGCCGAAGACGATACAGCGTGTTACTATAGAAAGTATTAACGGAAAACCCTTTGAAACTGATAAGAAGTATGCAGTTATAACCAATGATTTCTGTGCAGTTGGTGGTGATACTTACTATGCGTTCAAAGCATCGGCGGCTGCTTTTGACACAGGATTTCCTCTGGATGAGGTTGTTACTGACTATATTACGACTGAGCTTAAGGGAGTACTTTCCGTAAAGCGTTATGGCAAGTCTCGTGATGATGTGACGATCACGCCCGCTCCGGAGATGACGACCTATGAGGTTAGTAATCCTGACGGTACCGCACTTAAGAAGCTTACAGCCGCTAAGAATAAACTTACTGTAACGTGGAATAAGACAGCTGATGACGTGGATAACTACCAGATCCAGTATTCGACTACGAAGAAGTTTACAAAAAAGACTACAAAGTCCACCGTTGTATCTGCAAAGAAGGCGAAGGTCGTTCTTAAAAAGTTAAAGAGTAAAAAGACATATTATGTGCGAATTCGTACTTCCATGAAGTGGGAGGGCAAGACTCTCACTTCTGAATGGAGCAAGGTCAAGAAAGCAAAGGTAGCTTGATTTAGAAAATAGGCATTTAGTTCAAGAGGCACCCCGGCGGGTGCCTCTCCGAACGACTTAAAGTTATCTTGGAACTCTAATTTTACTTGAAATTTAAAAAAGTACTTGACATTAACTGGGTTTTCTTATAGAATATGTTCGTTGCGTCGGCAACATGCCCAGTTAGCTCAGTTGGTAGAGCAGAGGACTGAAAATCCTCGTGTCCTTGGTTCGATTCCGAGACTGGGCACGCGGGTGTAGTTCAATGGTAGAACACCAGCCTTCCAAGCTGGACACGTGGGTTCGATTCCCATCACCCGCTTTTAGCTTTTTTAGGGAAGTCCTTATTTAAAGGGCTTCCCGTTTTCTTTTGGGTAATAAATCTACCTGTATATTTGGTTGACTTGTGGTTGACCTATTCTATAAACCGGTCTTTCAGTATATTTTTTACATTCTCATATACCTCTGACTTGTTGCTGTTATCAAAAGTATAATACCTGAGTGTAGTGCTTGGCTCGGAATGACACAGAAGCGTTTGAACCGTTGTTATCGGTACATTATGGTTTATAAGCGATGACGCATAGCTCTTTCGCATTTTATGAGGACTACGGTACTTTATACCTATATGCCTGCATCCGCTCCGTAATTGGGCTTCTACGGCCTTTGGTGGCTGTATACCTTTTTCGTTAAGAAAAAGATAACCTTCCCTATCGTAACCGCAACGCTCATTTACCATAATTATTCTTTCGATAATATTCATAGCTCTATCAGTAAGGGGAATGATCCGTTCTCCCTGTGGTGTTTTGGTATAGTCCACAATCTCATATCCGTTGCGCTTGATATTATCAATGTCTGACATATCATAAGAAGCAGATAATTGAGAATGGATATATAGTGTGCGTTCTTTTTCGTTTATATCATCAAGGTTTATCGCCATCAGTTCACCAATCCGTACACCTAATTCAAAAGCAAGCATTACTCCAAGCGGAGCGGTATTGTCCGGATTTTCATTTAACCGACGTTCCATTTCTTCGCACACAAGACGGATTTCCTTATCCGTGTATGTTTCTTGTTCACTTGATTTCCTTCTTGTAGGCGTACACCCTTTTTTTATCTCACGCTTTACTCTGAACGGATTATCCGGAATATAATCATTATCAGTAGCATATATAAACATCTGCCTGAGCAAGCTGCATATAGAACTAAATGCTTTGGTATTAAGTTTGTGAGTCTTTACCGTGTTAGCCAAAAACAAATCTATGTCTTTCTTGCCAACTTTGCGAAAAGGTATATTAACAAACTCCTGATCCGTTACATAATATCTGTTCCAATCTGATTGATATTTCTGGATAGTATTTGGCTTCACAAATTTCGCTTTATACTCAACAAACTCTTTATATAAGTCTGATACCGTACTTTCTGCGTGTACCTTTTTATAATGAGCTATGATAAGTTGTTCTAACGCTTGCTTATCTTTCCGTTTTGCCTGTTTAAGCCTCCTTCCTTCTTTGTCTAATAGCCATACAACGTAGTAGTGATTGTTTTTGACATCCTGCTCCCAAATGTGGTGCTGTGCCAGAATCTCTTTAGCTTTCATATCTTCAATACTCTGCTGAATGTCTGCTAAGGAAATCTTATCACTATTTTTAATATATTCAAGGATTTCGGCATCATTTAGGCTATTAAATGCGTAGGTTGTTTTTTTGTTTGAAGCGGTGGCCATCCCACATTGACTATCTGTCACAGACACCACCCCCTAATCAAAGGGTATATCTTCGCCTGTATATTCTATAAACCCATCTTTTCTATGGAAGTATTCCTCTACTGAATTGTATTTTGTTTTCTCTCCGGACTTATCATAGGTTATCACTTTATGTATTCTTCTAAGAAAAGCTTCCCAAGATTCTTTATCCTCTTTTTGTATTTCTGAATACTGTTTTTCTAATGGCCAATTTGAAACAATATAGACCTTATTGTAACAGGCAAATTTGTTTGCATAGCGGCTCGGTAATTCTATCGGGTATATATCGCAGTACAGAAGCATTTCCTTTAGTTTGAGGGATGAACGGAATTCATCAAACATGATGCAATTTTGTGCCGCATAGGAGTCGAACGGGTGCAAATAATCTGTAACCCTGTATACATTTGTATAACCGTTACTTTCAAGCACTCCCCTTGTCTTTCCTGTGCCGGTAGCACCGCTGATATATATTACTTCTAAATCGAGCCGTACCGTTTCCTTGAATCTCTCCGTCAGGATGGTAGTACGGATTTTATCAAGTTTATCAATCTGTAAAATATAATCTTGGTTGGTTGCAAGTATTTCGGCATTTGTCATATTATCAAGAACCATCTGGTACAACTCAGACATATCACTTCTTTTGCCTTTACTATCCGGTGGCTGTGTACCATATTCTTCAAAAGTTCCTTCTATTTTCTTTTCTTGCTTACTTTCGTCTAATGCCCATTTTCCAGATTTTTTTATATAATTTACGTTATCCGATACAGAACCCTTACATTTTTCTATGTGCCCTTCGGGGAAATATCTCTTTAGCATTGAAAATCTAACCCTTGATGCGAATACAACAAAAATGTGCGTATGATGCATTGAACCTTCTTCATCAGCCATGCAGAAATAAATTATCGTTTTAAAATTATTCCTGAAGATTGCAATTATATGCTCATGGGTATAGCCCTTTTCCAAAGGCGCATTGATTGTTATTTGGTACATGAAAGATTGTGTATCTGAAATTTTTATCACCCCATTTCTGTTTATTTTGTTCACCGATGTGAACAACCCGTAAATCCATATATATACGGGTTTCTTCAAGTTTGCTCACGGTCGGGTAATACTATACCGACCTGTTGAGGGCTTGCGGCTTAGCCGCTGCCCTCAACGGATCTTTCTTCTCATATAACATTATTCTTTTCCATTGCCATTTTTTGCAGTAATTGTTTTAATCGTGCCTTATCAGCGATATATGGGATCTGGATCGGCTGTAATTCCTGTCCGTCTATTAGAACTAAGCCCTGTCCTGTCTTTGGATGATATCGTTCTTCAAATGAGGAATTATCAAGATGCTCCCCTGCAAACAATGATCTTCGACTATCCACAGACAAACGACCAAGCCCTATACATATCTGAAAATTATCAATCGCACCTATACCGGAGGGAAATAAAGACGCCGTTATCCGCTGCTGAATACACCAAACAAAACAGTGCCTGCTTCGGCCCAACATAAGAACTTCGCTAAGCTTTTGCTTTATTTGATCGGATTTTACTTTATTAGTCTGAGTAGCCCATGTTATGTAACCTGCATATTCATCAATAAGTAGAAGCTTAATCTGCGAGTTATTTTCTGGAGTATTTTGATATTCCTCATAAAATGATTCTATACATCCAGTAACATCACGAAACTCTGCAAAAGTATTAGATATTCCTTTGTAATCTCCGGATTTTTTAAAATCACATATTGAAATTTTCACATCATAATTTTTAATAAGATTGTATACAATATACAATGTCGCGACTGTTTTTCCGGATCCTGTACCTCCAACTATGCAAATGTGTCCAGTTTCTTCGAAGTTAACAAGTATTGGGGACTCAGTAATAACGTTATAACCTAACTTCATCATAGATTAATTTTTTCCATATCTTTTTCAAGCGCTACGTCAATAGTTTTATCTTTGATGGTTGTTTCTCGTCCAACATAGGTTTCCATTTGAATACAATTGTCTTTCGCACCTGCTACATATTTTATTCCGTCTCCTAAGTAGTGTTCAGCATAGTAATCAAGAATATCTTCTTGGTGAGACCTCCAAAGGCTCATTGGAAGGGGGCTATACCATTTTCGAATAATTTTGTTACCTTGTTTCTTCTTATAGTACAATACGGGACAACCATTCCTTAATTCACTAGAATTAAACACAGCCATCATTTTCCCTTCGTCCTGACGGGCTTTATGCATTCCGACGCAATCTATAATCCACAATACTAATAAGAGAGCTACTAGCATCAATAACAACCGGATTGTAATAGGAATGATAGAAAGTAATATCTGGGGGATATCCAATAAAGTTGTAATTTTAGGTGTTTTTAACCACATGAATGCCACCAATAAAAGTATTGGAAGAAAAGTAGCAAACAATATCGGATTATCCATGAAAGTAAAAAAAGCCAATTTTCTGTGATATATATTTTTCTTTTTGTTGTATTGTTCGTTGTTGTATTTGTTGTGATCTTTGATATCCATGTTTATCCTCCATTTTTGTAGTAGGGAGCATCCTAAATGATGCCCCCCAAGAATCGTGTGGCGTATTTTTACTTGTTTGTTATCTTCAGTTTATTATCAGAGGTTTTCTGAATATCTATAAGTTGAGCTCTTCCTTGGAATCCTTTTCCATAGATAAGTTTAACTTCATCTCCAATGTTCACATCAAACTTTGTAGATGAATACTCGTTTATTGTTTGTTCTCCGAAGCATTCCGCATGCTCCTTGTCATAAACTGAAAAATCATCACAGAAATGATATTCATATCCTTTACTGCCAGATTTTGTAGTTATCGCTTTAACTCCTAATAATGTAGCCATTTTAAGCTCCTTTCAGAAATGGTTTTACAGTTGCTTACCAAATCGCGCAATTTGATGCTATCATTATACAATGGATATTCTGAATATTCATAAATAGTCTATATCGAATTGGAATATAGTTATGGAATATACATTGGCTCGATGAAAACATACATAGAATAGAATGCAAATGAATGCTGTTTGTAGCGTTGCAAATTATGTTGTCAGTTCAAACATAACTAATGGAAATAAAAAAGCCAGCCACTACGACTGACTTCAAACCGACTTACTATTAATTTTAATTGAAATATTGAGATGCATCTATCTCTTGTTGGGAGGAGTTTTGTTATTTGTTAATCCGGCTATATAATCAAGTGAAACTTCATAATAATTGGCAAGAGTTATAGCAAGATCAAAAGGAAGCTCTCTTTTGCCGGTTTCGTAGTTATGATATGTGGTTCGTTGTAAATGAAGGATATCCGCTAGCTTTCTTATAGATAAATCTTTATCCTCTCTTAAATCTCGTAAACGAGAATAGTGTCCCATATGCGTTATCCTTAGCTAAACAATAGAAAAAATGATAAATCTCATTGAAAGTGTACATCATATGATGTACAATAAGCTCGTATGTCCAACATATGTAGGACAAAAGTGATGATATGAGGAGGGGTAATATGTCAGAAAAAGAAACAGATTCATCAGAAGAACTAAGGAGTGGGGTTTCTGCGAAACGCTTTAATCCATTTGTCAAAATCAAGGATTGTTTTACTTGGTATTTTAGCGACGGTTGGGATGTAAAGAGCATGATTAAATATGGCGCAGAGATTTTTCCGGTTATAGTAATGATTATCTCAGGCATTACTACTATCGTTGCATATATTGCATACATAGCCGGACATGGGTACAAAGAACAGATTGCAATAATGAAAAAAGGAGAAAACATTTATGAAGGTGCTAAAGAAGCACTTACAACTAAAAATGTTGATTATTTGTTGGGAGGAAAGGTTTTACCAATAGTCTCTATTTTGCTTGTGATAAGTGTTTTATTTCTTATTGCGAGGATCATTAGTGATACTAAACTAGTAATGCGAATAATAATGATAATTGATTCGTTATTATTAGTCGCAGTTTCTATTTTACCTATATATGTTTTGATATTGAATCATAGGTATACATCGGGATCGCTGGAACAGCAGCAGAAAGCATACGAGTCATATAATAATCTTCTGGTCATTGCTTCTGATAAAAAGAATGTTATGATCTATGTCGCACTTACTGCCGTGGCAATATTGACGCTAGTGATTCTATCTTTAATCGATATAGAAATGCGTTTTCATCTAAAAATGATAGCGATAGCCGGTGCGGCACACTTTATTGTACTTCCGCTTTTACTACTACTATTGGAGAATATCGTTCCATTATTTATTATAGTAGTCGTTATCATTTTAGTCATGGGAGTAGTTGTTTTTTGCCTTTCCTCAATGACTTCGAAAGGTAAACATGATGTAGATATTACTTTAACAGATAAGAATACGGGAGAAGTAATCGGTTACGGTGATGGAAGGATCAATGATGATTACCATTAAAAAGCAATAATAAGGGAGGTGTGGATTTGAAAAGATTATTTTGTATATGGATAATTTTATGCATGATAGCTTGTGCTGTTCCGGTACAAAAAGTGCAGGCAGAAAGTAAGAGCAGTTTTATAGTCTCGGAAAGTTTTGATTTAGACGGGATATCCTTTGAGGTGTCAGAACAGTCCGATACAGATTTCTCAAAGCAGAAAAACCATTTTTATGTAGGCAAGCTTGTGCGAAGTGAAAACGGGAGCAAGGAGATAATTGCAAAAAGTGTTTTGCATAAACTCGTAACAAACAAAGCAGTGATGTATTATACCGTATGCGGCAAAAAGAAAAACACAATCTACGAATATAGTATAAAAACCGGCAAAAGCAAAAAAATCCTGTCCAAGAAATGCGTTGGCGTTTTCGGACGGAGCGGCAAATATCTTTATTACGGGATATACAATGATCTTTACGACTATGGAAATGGCCTTGATATGTATGCCTATAACCTTAAGTCTAAAAAGAGTACTCATATGAAGGATCATATGGGAACTATGATGTACAGCGGTGGAAAGGTTTTGCTTATGGCTGATAAGACAGATACATCAAACTCAAAGGTTTATCTCTTTAATTCCAATGGAAAAAACGGAAAGAAGCTTGTATCAGCGCTTGACAGCTATATCATCAAAAAACATGTTTACTGTATTGTGTGCAGGTATAAAAAGTATTCCATGCAAAGCAAGGTAGTTCAGTATTCGCTTAAGGGAAACAACAAGAAGACTGTAGTGAATTGGACATCAGATTCAAGTAAACTTGAGAAATATAAAGCAGAGACGATTATATTAAATTGAGGAGGTTTATGATGAAAAAGAGTTTAAGTGTTATTTTGCTATTGGCGTTGATTATTGGAATCATCCCGGTTCAAAGTGTAAAAGCTGCTGATACGAAGGACGCGTATAAAGCGTATAGTAAGTGGATAGAAGAAAAGGCTCCAAAGGGCTATACTGAGTTTAAACTATTACATATAGATAATGATGGCATACCTGAGCTGCTTGCAATGTATGATCAATCCGGTGATTGGGGAATATATAAAGAGTTTATCCTCTGTACCTTTACAGGTGATAAAATAAAAGAAAAGAAATTTGAATGCTCTTTTTCTTACTCCGGAACTTGGTTTGCATGCGGAGTATCCTATATTCCCAAAAAAGGCAAATTATTAGAATGGGATGCGGACAGGGCAGATGGTGACGAGACAGATGTAATATATAAGCTTAAGAATGGAAAGATAAAAAAATGGCATACTGCTTCAATAGGTAAGCAGAGCAAGAATTGTAAATGGGATGGTAAGTCTGTATCGAAAAAGACTTATGATAAGAAATTGAAAAAGGCCTTTAATTCAGATAAGGCAAAGCAATTTGACCAATTGACGGGATTCAAAAGTAAAGATAAGATACTAAAAAAACTTGAAGGATAAAATAGCATAACTAGCAAAACCCTCAGATTATTAATCTGGGGGTTTTACAATTATCAGGTTGTTGTTAAGAAAAACTATCTACAATGTTATCGTTTGATATTTGGAATAGTTCCTCTAAAGGCCAATGCGCAGGCATGGATTCAGATTCTTTCAGATCTTCAACAATACTCTCTATAGGTAATGGAAGAAATGTTAAACAATGATCATTTTTAGACTCCCTGAATCTATTTGCAGCATCATTTTGCCACAGCTCTTTTGCCCTATTGGGTAGATTCTTCATATTCTCCGATTCCAATTTTGTGTACAGATATTCAAGCAGCGCAGAGTCTATACTTAATACTAAGTATTTGTTTTTCGTATCGTCCAGATCGCATGTACGATATTCCAATTTAATATACTTATTCAAATAATCCAGCATACCATTAGCATTATCTTCCATGCAGAAATAGTCACAAGACAGTCCATAGTATTTGGCGGCTTTTGCAATTATCTCTGCAGGGATCTTTCTCTTTCCACTTTCCAATTTAGACAAATCACTTTGAGAACAACCAAGAACGCTAGCAAGACTATCTTGTTTTTCGCTATTGTTGTCTTCTCGTGCTTTCTTCAGCTGATAACCTGCTCTCTTGTCAAATGAATTACCTGTACTACTGTTCATGATGACCTCCTTCAAATGTATTGTTGTTTCCTAAAAAATGTTCCATAAGGATATTATAATCAGAAGCGATATTCCTGTCAAGACTCTAAAGGGCATAACTATATTCTTATTCCGAATAAGAATATAGTAACATATTCGACATGTATCCCGTATAATCAGATCATCGACAACATGTTGTTTGTATCTATAGTATTTCTAGTTCGTCTCCCTGTTGTTTTTCAGGAAGATGAGGGAAGGAGTAACGATGAGTTTTAAACAGGATCAATTTAAAGAAGCTATTGACCGGATTAACACGCTTGACTCAGTTTTAGGTTTGGACAAAGCAATTGTAACAGGATTTAAGCAGGGCGAGGTGTGTCTGTCCATAGAGCATAGTTTGGATTCTCCGGTTGAAATCGTGTATCTATCAGATAGACCTGAATTCGATATTATGGTCAAGCGATTTGAGGAAGAGAATAAAGCTACAGTCTATCATGTCATAAACACTTGTGATACATTATTAACATTACTTTATGTTTCAGAGTATACAGAGGATTGGGAGTATGAATGCCTTCAGGATGGTAATTATATTGCATGTGCTGTGTATGATTTGACCGGACGGTTTATGAGCGAAGGTACTATTGAGCATGGGGATTGTCAAATAGAGCCCTCGTGTGGAGCTTTGCGTCGGATTGTGTAATTCATATAACAAGTATAGAGTTAATTATTATATCTTATTGCTTTAAAAGAACAGGTTTTCCTCTTGTTTAGGAAAACCTGTTTTTTGCAGACATCCAACTTTTCCTTTCTTTTGGTTGAACGTATGGTTGACTTGGTAATGAAGCAGTGTAAAAAAGGCACTTTCAACCTTTACTTATGCTTCGATTCCCATCACCCGCTGAAATAAAAGAGCCTCGGTTTTACCGAGGTTCTTTTTGTTTCAGCGGGTGAGACCTCGAACCCAGAGGTTCGAGGTCTCCTCAGGGCAAAGCCCTTCGTCGGTCGGTTCGGCGGGAAAAAGATCCCCCGGATCTTTTTCTTATTCCGCCTCACCCCATCACCCGCTATTCCAAGTACACTACAAAGCAAAAGGCGTAGGACATCATGGGTTCGAGTCTCGCCTCCGGCTCGGTCGGCTGCAACAGCGGTCCACTGGACCGCGCAGCCCCATCACCCGTTTCTTACGCAAGCGGCAATGAATAATATCAGAAAACCAATCAAGGGAAGGAGATATTTGATCATGGAACAAAAGAAGGATTTATCGTTATTAAATTGTATAGGAACAGCAATGCTGGCAATTTTCTTTACAATTCCGGTACATGAATTCTTTCATATGCTGACGGATATAGCATACGGAGATGGAGTACTATGCTTTTCGGCCGGAGCAGTTCAGCCGGCGGAATTAATAGATTATACCAGCCTGCCGATTTTTCACAGAATTATGGTTTGTGGTGGAAGCGCATCCATTATTAATGTTATCGTAGGCTTTATTTTGATGATAATTATCTTCAAAGTAAAAATGAGACCTTTGCTTAGAGTATTTATGATTCAGCTAATGGGAGGACATTTTTGTACAGGAGTTGGATATTTTCTGGTTGGAGGTATTTTTGGCGCAGGCGATTGGGGACGTGTTTACAGTAACATGATAGATTCTCCGGGAACAATTACAGTTTTACGAATTACACTTTCCATTTTGGGTTCTGTCGGAATTGTCGCACTGTTCTTTTTGCTTAACTATATGTCTTATTATTTTATTGAGGACAAAACAAACTTAAAAGAAAGAGTCAGCGTTGGATTTAAGCTGCATTTGATCATGCTGATTATCGGATTCCCGCTTGGACTGGGAGTTACTGCGATATCTCCGGCATGTAAGAGCGGAGAACTCAGTATGCTATTAGGCCTTTTATATAATATGATGTGGATCCCTTTTTTCTGGGCATTTATGTTTACAGGAGTTATGAAAACATTACCGCCGAAAGAGAGCAGGTTTTTATATAAACTTCCGGAAAAACCAAACTATATTGTTTTTGTTACAGGTGTAATTGTGATTTTAATCGATATATTTGTTTTTGGACCGGGCATTTGGTTTGATTAGGGTTCCAAAAGCATCTGGAAGACATGGGAGAGCGCATCAAGCTTAAAAAGTTTTCTGTGTCATATAAAGTATTTTAAGAAATAGCCGACGTATATTATATAGTATGTAATGGACTACACACTGTTTCAAGGATTGAAGCATCCTTTGAAGCAGTGTTTTTTACTTTATAGCTTCCTGTTGGGAGGAGAAAATGATAGCTATTTCAGGGATCAATAACATTTCTTATCTAGAGCACCGCAATTATGGGGAAAAGGCAAAGACTATAGGGGAATCAAATGTTTCTTTTGCTGATTTCCTGAAGGATGCGCAGGCATCCAAAAGGATCTGCAGCGCGGATCAAAAGCACTCCGCAAATCCGAGGAATCCGTACTTTGCTCAGGCCCAAGACGGTATGCTCAGCTATGCCGGCCTGACATTTTTCTGCAATGAAAAGAATAACGCGCTGGAACTGGGAGACGTTTCAAATCCGAAGGATGTGATCAGCATCGGACTTTCACACGGTGGCAGTATTCATGTTAACAAGAATGATATCGCTGATCTGCTGAAGTGCTCCGGCCTTTTTTCGGCGGAAGATATGGATCGGATAATGGCCGCCTATGAAAAACAAAAGATCGCGGAGCAAAGAGAAAAGAAGATTGAGGACGAGATGGAAGATACGCTGGTAGACAGAGCGTCGTAGTATTTAGAGTAAAAAAGAAGAGCCGCGAGGGCTCTTCTTTTTGTGCTAAAATTCGTTTTCAAGCAAGTCGCTGAGTGACTTA
>JAEEGL010828068.1_pt1 | contig 14534 bp, 11 predicted proteins | sample 9134231 | NCBI WGS metagenome assembly JAEEGL01 (sample SAMN16246548, study PRJNA631951) | gut metagenome | biome: gut microbiome; feature: rumen; material: fiber-attached | host: Bos | place: Iran: Karaj | collected 2018-10
ATGGCAGGGGTGGCAAGACTTGAACTCGCGACACCTGGTTTTGGAGACCAGTGCTCTACCAACTGAGCTACACCCCTACAAAAATCTTTTATGATTTGTATCATTTTACCATATTGTGTGTTAAAATGGTAGATATGAAAATACTCATGCTTGGATGGGAGCTACCCCCGCATAATTCAGGCGGTCTTGGTGTTGCATGTCTAAACCTTTCAAAGGCTTTGGCTGATCAAGGTGCTGATATTGATTTTGTTGTCCCGTATGAAAGTACGCATGAGGAAATTAAATTTATGCGCGTACTTAGCGCTACTAAGTTAGACCCACTTTATCGCTATGGCATCGGTGCTTACGATTCAAAATATATCGAAGATGTCGTTTTCCCAACTATCAATAAAGAAGACCTAGTCTCTATTCGGGATATTCAGCGCCATTATTGTGATTTTGTCCAAAAATATTTGATGGAATTTAAGCCAGATATCGTCCATGCTCACGACTGGCTCACCTACGAAGCCGGTATGCTAGCTAAAAAGAATTATGGTATTCCATTTGTTGCACACGTTCACGCCACCGAGTATGACCGCTCTGGTATGAATGGTGGTAATCCAGTAGTTCATGCCATTGAACGTGAAGGTTTAATGATGGCCGATCGTATCATAGCCGTATCAAAAGCCACCAAAAATATAATCCATGAAAAATACGATATTCCTCTAAATAAAATTGATGTCGCCTATAACTCTCTCGGCGAAGATTTCTTTGCCGGCAACTATAACTACGACAAAAACAGCTATTTGTATCTAGAAAACCTCAAAAAAGCCGGCTATACCATTATCTCAACCGTTGGCCGTTTCACTATCCAAAAGGGTCTCTGGCATATGATGCATGCCGCCGCCAAAGCTCTCTATAAAAATCCAAAACTTATCTTCGTTTTTGCCGGCGATGGGGAAGAAAAGAACGAACTTATCAGCCTCGCCGCCGAACTCGGGATTTCTAAGAACGTGATTTTTACTGGTTTTATCCGCGGCAAACAACTACGCGACATTTATTCCGTGTCAGATGTATTCGTCATGAGCTCAGTCTCCGAGCCATTTGGCCTAACCGCGTTGGAAGCCGCACACCACGGTGATGCTTTGATCCTTACTAAGCAATCCGGCGTCGCCGAAGTTCTAAAATCGATTATGTCTTACGATTTCTGGGACGAAAACAAACTTGCCGACGAAATTATCGCCATCGCCGAAAGTGATGCCTTAAAGAAAGAACTCCAAGAGGGAATCAAAAAAGAATATCGCAAAATCCCATGGGAAGATATTGCCAAAAAGTGCATTTCGGTCTACAATAAGATAGATAAACATAAGAGGAATATAGGATAATGAGGGCTATTGCGCTATATCTACATATCCACCAGCCTTTTCGCTATCGCCAATATTCTATTTTTGATGTCTCAAACGATCATAATTACTGGAATGATCACGATTATCACAGTAAACAAAGCAACGAACGTATTTTTAAGAAAGTTGCCGAAAAATCCTATCATCCAACCTTCGAGATGATTGAAAGAAATGTCAGAAAGCACCCAGATTTTAAAGTTTCTTTATCTATCACCGGCACCTGGCTCGAGCAAGCTGAGACTTGGGCTCCAGATCTTATCAAAAAGATTCAGCATTTAGTTCAAACTGGCAACGTAGAGATAGTTGCCGAAACTTATTATCATTCCCTTGCTTTCTTTTATGATAGGGAAGAGTTCGAAGCGCAAGTTAAAATGCATCAAGCTAAAATTAAAGAGTTATTTGGTGTTGAGCCAAAAGTTTTCCGCAATACTGAGCTTTCATACAACGACGAGCTCGCCAAATGGGCCGACGATTTTGGTTTCAAAGGTATCCTTGCGGAAGGTTGGGACAAAGTTCTAGGCTGGCGCAGTCCAAATCACGTTTATCGCCCAGCTGGCTGCAATAATATTAAACTTCTCCTTAAAAACTACCGTCTATCAGACGATGTGGCCTTTAGGTTTTCTGATCGCAAATGGTCCGAATGGCCGCTTACGGTCGAAAAATACCAAGGCTGGCTCAATATGGATGCCCTTCGTGGCAATCTCATCAATCTATTCATGGACTTTGAAACCTTTGGTGAGCACCAATGGGCTGATACCGGTATTTTCGAATTCATGGATAACTTTATAGATTCTTGGCTTAGCGAATATGAGAATAAGTTTGTTACCGTATCAGAAGCTTGCGAAACCATGCCGGTAGCAGATGAAATTTCTATGCCACAAACTGTTACTTGGGCTGATATGGAACGCGACCTTTCCGCTTGGATGGGTAACGCCATGCAAGATGAAGCCACTCAATCTCTTTATGATATGAAAAAAGACATTATCGAATTTGGCGATGCTGATATGATTGATGACTTCAGAAAACTTACCACTTCAGACCATGCCTACTATATGAGTACCAAGTACTGGAATGATGGTGACGTCCATGCCTATTTCTCTGCTTACGATTCGCCATATGATGCGTTCATGTACTACATGAACGTCTTAAGAGACCTAGAATATCGCTTAACAATTGCAAAAAATAAATAATTTACTTTTTTGAAATTTTAATTGCAAAACCACCGCCAGGCGCCAGCCAAATATCAAGCATACTATCATTTTTGACTTCTTTTTTCTCAATGATAATTCCAAGCTGGTTGTCGCGATAATGGGCGTCCAAGGAATCGCGATATATCTCGGCTACGTAGGTAGTGTCTTTATCCAAGAAGTCTAAATTAATTTTTGCCCGACGGCCATCAGAATCAGTTACTCCTCCAACAAACCAATTAGTAGAATCGCGTTCTTGTCTTGCAACTACATAATAATGTCCAATGTCACCCATTAGAGGTACAGTTTTTTCCCAGTTCACCGGTACATCGCGAATAAATTTGTAAGCATCAGGATGCACTTCTTCATAAAATCTTGGGCGATCGGCCGCCATTTGTGCCCCAGAAAAGATAGTCACATAATAAGCAAGCTGCCTGGCCAAAGTCGACGCAAGACGTTTAGTAACATTAGTTACATCAAAAATTCCACTCGTATAATCCATACCACCGGCTAGAAGCCTTGTGAATGGTAAATTACAAGCATGCGAAGGATCTAAAGCGCCACCTTCATATTCCTGACCACGTGCCCCCTCGCGAGTAAGCATATTTGGCCAAGTACGCTCTGTGCCGGTGCCCTTAATTGGCTCGTGCACAATCAACATAATATTATATTTAGCTGCTAGTTCTAGAGCTTTTTGATAATGTTTGACACCAATTTGCGAATGATGGAATTCCTTTTGTCCATAAACGGTCATCATACTACCAGCATAGCCGGATTTAATATAATGAATATTATTGTCTGCATAGTATTTATATGCATCATCCATTTGTTTTTCATAATTATCAACAAACCCGACTGTCTCGTGATGCCCAACCAGCTCAACGCTATTCTCCTTAGCGTATTCTGCCACTCTTGGCAGGTCAAAATCCGGCATTGGCTCAGTAAAGTTACTGTACGCACCATTTTGTAACCAATCACCCTCCCAGCCATTATTCCAGCCTTCAATCAAAAGCCCGCCAATTCCAAGCCTTTTGCAGGCATCAATATATTCTATAGCGTGTTCGGTAGTGGCACCGTGTCTTTCACCTGGTGCCCAAGTCCACTCTCCTACAAACATTGCCCACCAAATACCCATAAATTTTAATGGCTTAACCCACGAAAAATCTTGGATCGGTGGATCGTTTAAATTCAAAAGCATCCTATTTGTGATTAACCCTAGCGCTGAGTCATGTATGAAAATCGTTCTCCAAGGCGTAGAAAAAGGCAGATCTATGTAAGCCTTTGCTCCGTCCGATAAAGGCGTAATATCGGATTTCAAGGCATTCCATTCATTCAATTTGATAGTCATACTACCATAGTCATAAAGTGCTGCTTCGTGAATAGATAAGAAAAAGCCATTTGGTGTCTGTATTGTGAGCGGTGTATGAACTGACTTCTTTATTTCATAAACCGAACATTTCTCATAATTGTATTCGTAACGATCAGGCTGATAAGCCGGAATTGTCCAAGCCGAGCTATGTAAATCAACCCTAAACTCCGTCAATTCATCCATAACTACAAGCCTTCTGAATTTAGGTTGAGGTGGGATTTCATATCTAAAGGCTATACCCCCATTGAACACTCTAAATCGCATAGTGAGTAAACGACGATCATCAGTGTTCTCAGATAAGTAGAAAGTAGCTTCATTATAATTATCTCTAATCCAATGTTCTTCGCCCCACTGAGTTTCCCAAACTTTATCATGAGACTTTTCTTGCAGTCTTACAAGCGTAAGATTTTCTCCAAAAGATCTTTCGTTCATCAATTTCATGCCTAGCTTAGACTCTTTTAGAACAACTTTCTCATCTTTTTCTATAGCGTAAGTCAAGTGACCTTGCCTAAGCGCAAAAATACAGGCTATTCGCCCATCTGGAGACAAAACCCTATGTTCGTAATTAATTTTCTTTCGGCCAAATAATAGACTAAATAAACCCACGAAACCCCACTTTTATCATCATAAGACTAATATAGCATATTTTTACCGTAAACACTATCTAATCACAGGCCTAAATGCTATAATTATCTTATGAAAAGAAAGCTTCTTACGATTTTTATTTTCGCCCTGGTTGCCATGGGTGCGTTCTTTGGAATTCAATACATTACGAAATCTGGTATATTTAAAGTTTACGGTGTTATCCAGATTGCCGATGATGTTCCAGAGGATATTAAATCCGCGCTCGCTCCAATTTCTAATGACGAAGTCAAAATTGATCACGATATAAATGTCAACATGAAATACGGATTAGGATATCCAGAAAAACTAAGCTGCAATATCCAACTTGGTTGCTACGCGCATCTTCTATATGATATCTTAGTCCCAGTAACTGATTTTTATGATCCAACAAACTCGATCTCACTTGATGAGATAACTGAACAAGCAGATAATGCAGTAAAATCGCATTTCACTATAAAAAGCGCGGAAGATAGTTCCGATTCCAATGATTTTGTATCTATTCTAGATCTTGAAAAAGACCAAAAACTTCTCGCCGTCGAATATCCCGAAGATGCTGAATATTATTTGGATACCCTAGATTCTGGAGCGATTTTTATTTACATAGAAGTACCACTAGTAATTGGGGATGGCCAAGCTTCTAGTATTGATTCTGCCGTTGACGAAGACGAGAAAAAAGTCATCGACCTGATTACCCCAGTCTTAAAAGAATTCCCAACCAAAGATAGTATTCTGACTCTGTCTCAAACTGGCGTTACGGCCCTATCTCGCGGGATGCTTACTAAACTAAATCAAGTCGGTGGCGATGCATCATACTTTGCCGAAAACATCAAAGATTTTCTTAGTAGTAAAGACCTTACTCATATTAGCAACGAATCATCATTCACTAACTATGCCACTTCGTCCAATATCTGTGCCGACCCACGCATGATTGGTGCAATTACTGCTATTGGTACCGATATTGTAGAGTTAACCGGCAACCACAACCTAGACTGCGGTGACGATGCTGCTATTAGCACCATAGATCAATACAATGAGCTTGGTATGAGTATCGTTGGTGGTGGCAAAACTGCCGAAGAAGCCGCAAAACCTCTAGAAATCAATCAGAAAGGTACGGGCATTACATTCCTAGCTTATAACCAATCTACTGGTGGTGCTACTTATGATGCCACCCCTGGTGCTAATCAATATTATGAAGACGACGTTGTCGAGAATATTGCCGCTGCCAAAGAGCGCGGAGATATCGTAATTATCGACATCCAATACTACGAATGTTCTTCTTATGACGTCACTACCGAAAGCGCCGTTTGTGACTATGCCAACTCCGCCGCCGGTGATCAGATCGGCTTATTCCGCCACCTTATTGATCTTGGTGCGGACATTGTAGTTGGTACTTCTGCTCACCAGCCTCAAACTTACGAGCTATATGAGGATGGCGTGATTTATTATGGTCTAGGCAACCTCTTCTTCGATCAAATTTGGTGGCCTGGCACTACTAGAAGCCTAGTTCTAACTCATTATTTCTGGAATGGTAAACTTTTGAATACTAGAATTACGCCAACTGTCTATGACAGCACAATGCAAGTCAAAGTAATGGATGAGGAGGATGCGGAATGGTTCGTAAATCGCCTAAACCAAGCAAGACCTTAGTAAGGATATTAATTGGTATATTTATCGTTTTAATAGTAGCGGTCGGCTTAAAGATCTTCCTATTTTCTGATAGTAGTAAGGTCAGCGATTCGCCAAAAACCGATCCAAAGGCACCGACGGCACCAGTTCCAGAACCAGAGCCTCAAAAACCAGCCTTTATTGATTTGCAGTCAGTAATTGATGATTGGGCTAGCCCACTAGGTAATAATGTAGGTGTTTATATCTACGACCTAGACAATGACAAGGAAGCTGCCAGCTACAATTCCGACAGTATTTTCTTTACAGCATCAATTTACAAACTATTCTTTGTATATGAAGCATATCTTAGAATTAATCAAGGCATTGATGACCCAGACGCATATTTTGCTGACGGTAAAACTCGTATTAAGTGTCTAGATTTAATTATTAGAGAATCTTATAATCCGTGCGCTGATCCTTTGAGATCTAGCATGATGGGCGAAATAGAAGATATCATCACGAATAAGTTCGGAATAGAAGATACGTCAAACGGCGCTTTGTATGCGTCATCAGAAGCAATTGCTGACATGCTAAAGATTTATTATAAACACGAAGGTCTCTCTGACGAGCTATGGGATAAAATTGCTGATTCTATGCTTAACCAGCCTACGACTACTTACAATTGGCGACAAGGTCTGCCTTCTGGCTTTTCTGAGGCCAATGTCTACAACAAAGTAGGCTGGAATTATGATACCGATCATTGGGCAACCTACAATGATGCCGCTATTGTAGAATTTCCAGATTTAGATAGGCATTATATCATAGTGGTACTTACCAAAAACACTTCAAACAGAAAATTAGTTGAGCTTGGCGAAGAGATTGAACAAGCCGTTTTGGAAAATAACTAATAGTTACTAAAATATTGAGACCAATAAGTTTCGTAGGTTGAACCAGGCTTAAAAACAAAGCCTACGGCTAGGCGTGTAAAATTAGGATTAAGGATATTTTCGCGGTGTTTTTCGGAGGCCATCCAGGCATCTACGACAGTTTTTGGCGATACTGCACTGTTGCCGGCGGCTAAGTTTTCGCCGCTCCAACTACTACTATCGACTAAAGGACAGGCTGTGCTCCAATCTGAGCCATCTGGCCTGGTGTGAGAATAAGATTCTATGATTTCTTCGGCACGTATATTAGCTGCTTCTTCACAAGTAACGCCCCAAGCAAGTGCCGGGAGACCATTTTCTGCACGTTCTTCGTTTACCAGGTCGAGTACCTCGCGTTTCCACTGTTCAACTGGCACTTCTGTAACCGTAACTGTCAAAGTGTCGTATCTTTTACCATCATAAGTACCGGCGGTGATTGTGGTAGTGCCGGTGCCGGAAATGATTGGGTATCTACAGTTTTCTTTACTATAACCTAACCAGGTTCTAGCCGAAGAGTAAAAACCAGATATTACAGACGAATTACTTGAGCGCCAATACATTGTTCCAAGGTCACTCAAGCTGCCACTTACACAGAGGTCCACATCGGCTGATTGATAAATTGTAATAGCGTCTTCATTCCAAAGCTGACCTGAAGCTACTGATTTGTCACTGATAGCGTTTTGTGCACTGATTTCTACGTAGCTAGTTCCAGAAGACCCGCCACTTTCGCTCGAAGCAGGATCAAGCAATGCTACCGCTTCAGCATTGATATCTTTAACATCACTTTTCTCAGAAACCACATGAAACTCAATGCCATTGTTAAGACCAATAGCGCTACCAATTAGAATGCCGACAATCAAAAGGATGATCGCGTTAAGCGACAGGATGATTTTTGCCCTTGTTTGTCTCAACATCCTCGAAGCCATAAACTACTTCCTAGAACGATCAGATGGCCCTATTACGAGTGCAATTAGATTAATAATCATTTCCATTTGCACTAAGTTTTTGCGTTCGAATTTCATTTTGCCAACAGGCTTGCCAATCAACACTTGTCCGAAAGCTTTGCCAGTATTATCGCGGAGCTCCGCTACGGCGTTGATATCGATGTTCGAGAAAATACGACTCACTGGCTCGTTAAAATCTTGCCAGATGCCCTTATCGGCAGATTTTAACGATTGCACCTGATGCATTTCGCTTTGGGAAATTGGCAGGGAAGAAGAGCCGTATAATTTGCCATTAATCAAGAAGCCAACATAAGAGAAGTGCATATGGTCAGCCAAGAAGCCAGCCAGCTCCTCTTTGTTAGTATCTCTTGGCGCAAGTTTATTCAACTTTTTTACTATATAAGAGACATCAACTTGGCTAGTAGAAATTAATGATTTCATAAAGGCGCTCAGCTCGTTAATTAGAGGGATCATAAAGAGAATAATCAGCACCATGATGAAGTTAAGCAAGAACACGCTTGGGTCTGGATCAGGACGCCTAAACAACGACGAGAACACCAGGAAGAAAATAATCATATAAAGCACCGCGGCCGACATCATTAAAATAATATAGGAAAGGATATGTAACCAGCGAGCTGAAAGAGTGAGAATATGATATCTCAAAATGGAGTAATAAAAAGACAATATAGTCGCACCAACAGCTAGCGGCCCGATCCAAATTAGGCTATAATTTGCAACCGGTAGTAAGATGTCAAAAATCAAGGATAATATACCAGTGATAGAAAAGCCGACTAGAAATACAATGTAGCCGATACGGTTTCTTTTGTGTGTGGCGTGCCCAACTCGATAAAGCACCGCGCTGAGTAATACGAAAGTTGCCAGAATGAAGTAAATACAGTAGGCCCAATAATACCAATTAACGATGATTTGAAGCGCGTTACCATCATTGAAGCTAAGTTGAATACCAGAGTATAGGAATCCAGGATCATAAAATAGTGCAGTGATTAAGAAGACGCCATACAGACAGAATATAGCGGCCGCAATCTTACCTATCTTATATCCCCAGCACATATAGAACATCAGGCCGATGTCCATGATTACTGCACCGGTATAAAGACCGATAATATAAACTGGCCCAAGCACCGTGTTTTCTTCTGGCAGGCTCAAAAATAAGGCGATAAACACTGCCCACGATGCAGCGCCAAGCGTAGCCAAGAAAAACCAAAACGACCTGCTGCGTTCATTTTTTTGCGAACCCACCATGATGGAAAAACCCGCAAGCACGGTAAGCAACGCTACCGCCATTAATAAGATTGTTGTTAACTTCACGTGACCTCCATATTTTAGCTACCTAAATTATAGCATGAGTATTTTGCGAGGACAAGAAAAAGACTCACCCGGAATTGAGTGAGCCTTAATCGCGAGGAAGGAAATGAAAGGTGGTTACCTGAAGCGGGTAATAGTAAATGCTACTGACTGGTGGTTGCTATCTATTCGGTGGCTGACTTGCACTGGCAAATTTCTGCAGCGCGATTCTACAGCACTAATGACTTTCTTCTCGTCTTCAACCAAATACATCGGTGGATCGGTCTTCCAGTCGAAGACCAGCGCATCACGCACTATGTTCCACTCTCTTAGTTGCAAGTCGAACATGAAAGTTCCGCTGGGGCGCAGTCTTGATATTGCGAGCCAGATAATGTCCAGCATTTTGTCGTAGCAATACGACATCACGCCATTCATTATGACGGCATCGAATAGCTCATCGCTATCGCGCAAGGTATCAAGAAGACTGCCAGTGTGATAGTCGAGATGAATTTTCTCGTCGATGTTCCCCAGGCTCTTAAACAGTTCAGAACCAGGAATGCTTGCATCGGAATCTACCGCCACAATTCTCTGCGCAAATTTTGGTTCATAGCCAACATAACGCAGCTCGGGCAGATATCCGGCACCCAGGAAAAGTACGCCTTTTTTATCATCAATAAGTTTGGCGGCATTCACCGCGCGCTCTCTCAGATAAATAAACATACCCTCCCTCACAACCCACCAGTAGAACGGGTCATCTTTTGGTATCTTACGCCACTCGCCAGATATATCCTTACCGTAGCCAAACGCAACTTCAAGAGATGTTGCGTGCGGGATTTGCAGAAGCCAGGGGATGAAGAAGTCGGAAAACATACCATAATCCAAGAAAAATTGAAACAAACCCAAGTTTGCTCTAACCTTTTCTTGGATTTTAACAATTGTTTCGGACTCTATCTCAGGGTGCAAATCACCAATCATTTTGGTAAGATTATAGATTTTCTCATTGCTAGGCCCTTCCACTCTTCCTTGCATGTGCTGAAGCGTTAAATTTGTGTATTTGTCTCCGTGAATTTTCTTGTCTGATGGGGGAAAGCTGTTAGACTGCATATCCTCCATAAACGGGTCACGTACCACAAAAATACACCTCCTTCCATTTTTTCAAGGTACAATTTGCTTCTAACAGATTATAACACAATCAAAACGCTTTCCAAAGCATAAGCGTATTTAAAAAACAATAAAAAAGACCCCGAATTACTCCGGAGTCTTTCTCGAAAATGTGCGTGCGAGGAAGCTTTTTTGCTTACGCCCCGTTTCTTTTAAAGTAGCGGTGGCCACCAACTTCACACACGAAAGTTTGACTTTCGTGGAAGTCGGACCAGTGGCCTTTCCCGCCTGGAGCGTAGAAGAACAATACTTCTTCCTCCGTGTAGCGGTAACCTTGGTAGAATACCGCTCTGACGGCTTTTTTGACTGACTCCGAAGTACCACTCGTCGTGGACCCGGAGTACTTGAAATGTTTTTTTGTTTCATAGGCATTCAGGCCGGTTTCCTTCATGCCATTGTAAATGCATTGGGCAACCAAGACTTGCCCATCATAGGGCTCAGCCCCGGCTTCACCGTACACAAGACGAGTAATATAATTGAATTCGTCATCGTCTATATATACGCCGTTGCCGCAGTCTGTTTTGCCGGATTTTTTGATGGTTTCCTCCGCCTTAGTCGTGCTAACAGCCGTGCCAACAGATTCGGTAGCTCTTTCCGTCTCTGTTACCTTTGTTTGCTCAACCTCGGTAGGTTCTACCACGTTTGATTCTGCTGCCGTACTAACAGCGACAGTTTTCGTTTCGGCAACTTTTTCTGCTCGAGCCTTGGCCGTTGACACTTCAACCGCCAGATCAGCGTAAGCTGACTTAGTTGTTGTCTCGGTTTCGGGCTCAGTCGTAATCATCGTAGTCACTTCGGTAGTCGTTTCCACGGTAGTTTCGATGACACCAGAATCATCATCCGGTGTCGTCGGCGCTGTCGCGTAACCGATTCCGAAAAAGATTACGAAGATCGTTGCCAATACTAGGGTGAATAAAAACAAAATCTCCCTAGTACTTTTGTCAATTGTCTTTGACAAAAGATCACTTCCTTTACTTTTAATTGTTGCATGAGTACCAGCCATCCAAGAAGGCACCCACATCTCTCATTATAGCACAAAAACCTCTAAAAGTCAATATTAGAACAAGAAAACGTTAAAAAAGCAAGCATAAAAACTATCAATTGCCCCTGTAAAATAATGTGTTATAATCTAAGACATGAAAAGAGGTAAAAAAGAACTATCACTAGTAGGGGTTTTCCTCTACGCCGTTCTCGCCGGCATCGCTATTAGCCTCGGCGGAACCGTATTTTTAAGATTAAAAGACGCCTTTCCGGGCGGCAACGTAGTAGGGGCCTTACTCTTTACGATTGGGCTTTTCGTTATTTGTACTAGGGGCTACAATCTCTTCACCGGCAAAGCCTGTTATATCCCTGATAACAAGCCAAAATATCTTATCAATCTAGCCATCATTTGGGTTGGTAATTTACTGGGGTGTATGCTGATTGCTGGCCTAGAACGCCTTACCGGCATCTGTGGCGCAAATGGTATTAACGAAACCGCCGAGGCTCTAGTTGGCGCCAAAATGTCCGCTAGCCTGCTTAGCCTATTTATCCTTGGTTTTCTCTGTAATATCTTCATTTTTATCGCCGTAGACGGCTTTAAGAACAATAAACACGAGCTGGGCAAATATCTTGCCTTGTTCCTTGGTGTGTCTATCTTTATTCTTTGCGGCACCGAGCACAGCGTAGCCGATATGTACTACTGGTCCGTCTCTGGTACACTTTTTGCCAACTTCGGTAGCAGCATTCTGAGAATTATCATTATTAGCCTAGGCAACGTTCTAGGCGGAGTTACCTTCCCATTGATTGAAAAAGCCAAAAACAAACTCGAGAAAAACTAATTACCAGCGGCCGCGATTTTGGAAACCACCAGGACCGCCTGGCCCACCGGTGCCACCACCAACAGAGGTTACTACATTTTGTAAAGTCAAACTTTGGCTATAAGTCCCTGCACTTAAGGTATAAGTACTACCAATCTTAAATTCTTCGCTCGCCACCATTACATGTGAGAAACTTTTTACAGCAGTGTGCGAGATGATCTCGTTGCCGTCAGTGTCAGTAACAGAGATAACAGATCCAGCCGCACCAGCGCTGACGGTGGTACTAATACTGTTGATCTTAGATTCAGAACTTGGCGCCTCAGCCATGCCGCTGGCTCCAATCGCTAGCACTTCACCCCCGTTAATAATAATCCCGCCACCTGCATCAAGCGCACCGTCAGCATCGGAGGTCGGACCATCAACTATCGCGCTACCATTATTCACATAAATATAACCATTCGAATCCATCCCATCCCCAGAGGAATTAATGTACAACTTGCCTCCGTTAATCGTCAAAATGGTTTCTTCGTTCACATCAAACGGATTCGCGCCCGGGCGATTTTGAGAAGAACTGTCATTACCTCCGGCCACATTGATGCCATCATCGCGCGTCGTCAGGGAAATATCCCCGCCATTAATAGTCACCCTAGCTGCTTCTAGGCCCTCATAGCTCTTTTCTACGCTGATTTTGCCATCATCAATCACCAGCTCAGCATCAGCGTGAATGCCGTCATCATCAGACAAAATCGCAAATTCACCACCTTTCACACCGACATAATCGTTTGAATGAATTGCGTCATCGACCGAATTAATACTAAATTTACCCGCATCGATAGAGATGTCGTTAATTGCCTGAATACCTTTGCCGCCAGCATCAATCGTAAAATCACCGTTTTCAATCCTAATAAAGCCCTTCAAAGACTCAATATCGTTGGTGGATTTAATCCCATCGCCCTTGGCTAGGAGATTAAACGTGCCACCTTTGATATACACTGAATCCTTACCACGAATACCATCATCGTTGGCGTTGATCTCATATTCACCAGAAATGAACTTAAGATCATCTTTAGATACAATTGCGTCAAGATAATTTGCCTCCAGTACTAGCTTGCCAGACCCCTGAAAAGTCAGGTCGTCTTTACTAAAAATCGCACCATCTACGTCTTCATCAAGATCAGAGTAACTAGCGCCATCTTTCAGAGTATTAACAGAGTTATCGGTGAGTTCAATCACTACGTCTTTTGCATCTTCAACGTAAATCGCTGGCCCCTTACTGTTAGCGATATCTACACCTTTTAATACTAAACGCACTACGCTATTATCAGCGTTTATGGTGATCAAACCGTCAGAAATCTTGCCAGTAAGATTATAGGTGCCAGAGTGATAAATTGAGTAGCTCCCGGTAAGCTTTACATCAGTGGTCGGATAAAGCGACCAATCAATTTTCTGGTCCCCGTTATCAATGTCCAGATTACCAGCAATATGATCAGTGGTCTGGCCCGAAATCTCTTCACTTTTTTGAATATTCAAAATGATCACAAGCACCACCACGATAATCAAAACCACCCCAATAATCATCCAAGGTAAATATTTTTTCCAATTTACCTTTTTCTCTGTTTCCGGTTCCATGAGTTAAATCTCGCTTTCCATATTTGGACGAGACAACGCCACCTGCATATTGCAGTTTTTCTCTCTTACGGCGTCGATAAATTCCTTCTCTTTAACACCGCCTTTCAAAATCACACTATAAGTCAATTTATAGAGGCTACCCATATCAATAGTTTTGGTTTTCATCAGAGTATGAGTTTTGGTATATTTCTTAAACACCTCTTTTAGCGCCTCGTCGTAGTCCAAATCCTCAGGGATAGTCACCTTCAAAATCTGATCTTGGCGGGTTGGCTCGAGGAGCTTGGTAAGGCTAAGAATAAAGATTACGATAGCAATCAAAATTGTAATCACCGCGGCAAACAACAGCTGCCCCATTCCTAGCGCTAGGCCGATAGCCATCGAGAAGAACACACTCATAATCTCTTTGGAATTGCCCGCAATGCTACGGAAGCGAATCAGACTAAAGGCGCCCAAGATAGCGATAGAAGTACCAAGATTACCATTTACCATCAACATTACAACCTGTACTAACAGAGGTAGCACTGCCAAAGTCACCAAGAAATTCTTGGTGGTGCGGGTGGTTTTCATGTGCACAAAGGCAATCACTAGCCCTAGCAAAACTCCCAC
>JAEEGL011186733.1_pt1 | contig 14534 bp, 10 predicted proteins | sample 9134231 | NCBI WGS metagenome assembly JAEEGL01 (sample SAMN16246548, study PRJNA631951) | gut metagenome | biome: gut microbiome; feature: rumen; material: fiber-attached | host: Bos | place: Iran: Karaj | collected 2018-10
ATAAGTGAGTTTAATAAAATAACCCATAATGTTCCAATGCTTAGTTTAGGTAATGTTTTTAATGCAGAAGAAGTTGAAGAATTTGATAATAGGATTAAAAAAGTTATCGATAATCCAGAATATGTGTGTGAACTTAAAATAGATGGACTTGCAGTTACTGTTGAATATAAAAATGGTCTTCTTTATCAAGCAGCAACTAGAGGAGATGGAACTGTAGGAGAAGATATTACTCATAATGTTAAGACTATATCTTCTATTCCATTAAAACTGGCTTTACCAGAGGATATTGTTATTCGTGGTGAAATATTCATGAGTAAAAAAAGTTTCGAAACTTTAAATGCTAAGAGAGAATATGAAGGATTACCATTATTTCAAAATCCTAGAAATGCAGCTGCTGGTAGTGTAAGACAGTTGGATTCAGGAGTTACTGCTAGTAGGAATTTAGATAATTTTATGTATCATTATCCATTAACACCTTTTAAAACTCATTATGAAAGTTTAGAGCATATTAAAAGGTTGGGATTTAAAGTAAATCCTAATACCAAATTGTGTAAAAATATAGATGAAGTAAAAAAGTTTATTGAGTATTGGACTAATGAAAGACCAAATTTACCTTATGAAATAGATGGAATTGTTATTAAACTAAATGATATAGAAGGACAAAGGGAGTTGGGATTTACTGCTAAAGTTCCTAAATGGGCCACTGCATATAAATTTCCTCCTAAAGAAGTATTAACTAGAGTTAAAGATATAATATTTACAGTAGGTAGAACAGGTAATATAACACCAAATGCAGTTCTTGAACCAGTTAAAGTTGCAGGTTCTACTATATCTCGTGCAACTCTTCATAATGAAGATTATGTAATAAAAAAAGATATTAGAGTAGGAGACTATGTATATATTAGAAAAGCAGGAGATGTTATACCAGAAGTAGTAAGCGTAGAAAGATCTAGAAGAGATAATACTACTGAATTTAAAATGATAGATAAATGCCCTATATGTGGGACTCCTTTACTAAAAAAAGAAGGAATTGTTGATATATTCTGTCCTAATGATAATTGCCCAGCTAGAAATATAGAAGGTTTAATTCATTTTGTAGAAAGAGATGCTATGAATATAGATGGACTAGGCGAAAGAATAATAGAAGATTTTTATAATATGGGATATATTAAAACATTTAAAGATATATACTATTTAAAAGATAAAAAAGAAGAATTAATGGAACTTGAAGGCTTTGGTAATAAAAGTGTTAATAAATTATTAGAAAGTATAGAAAATAGTAAATCTAATTCATTAGAAAGAGTTGTTTATGCACTAGGTATTACTGGTATAGGAGCTAAAACAGCTAAAATATTATGCAAAAAATATAAATCAATGGATGAATTAATGAATGCTTCTTTTGAAGACCTGGTTAATATTTATGATATAGGTGAAATACTAGCAAGTAATATTATTTCTTTCTTTAAAGATGAAAATAATATTAAAGAAATAAATGAATTAAAATCTTTAGGTATAAATATGACATATTTAGGTAAAGAAATAATTAATAATGATTTAGTTACTGATAAAGTATTTGTAATAACTGGTTCTTTTGGAGACATAAAAAGAGATCAAATTAAAGATAAAATTGAATCTATGGGTGGAAGAACAAGTGAATCAGTATCTAAAAAAACTGATGTAGTAATAGTGGGGGAAAACCCAGGAAGTAAATATGATAAAGCAATAGAATATAATATTACTATATGGGAAGAAAAAGAAATGAAAGAGAATTTAGGACTCTAAATATTTATAAGTGGAAAAAAATAAATATTTATAGTATAATTGGAATACCGGAGGCAGTATGAAAAATAAATTGAAACAAAATAAAGTCTTATTAGTTTTAGCAATAATTTTAATTATATGTTTTGCATTAATAATTCTTCTATTATTTAAATATTTTTATATAGGAGATAATTCAAGTAATTATGGTGATAGATTAGATGGAATTGAGTCTCACGAAATACATAAGGAATTAGAAAATGAAATAAAAGAATTATATAAAGAAACAAAAATGTCTTTAAAAAGTATTAAAACAAGTGGTAAAATAATTTATGTTACTTTTTATTTATCTGAAGTTATAAAAGTAGAAGAAGCTAAAAATTTGGTATTAAAATCACTTGAAAAGTTTAGCGATGATGAAAAAGGCTTTTATGATATACAGTTTATAATAGCTTGTGAAGCAGAAAATTCTACAGAAACACCATTATATCCAATTATGGGCTATAAAAATTCTTCATCATCAGAAGTGATTTGGACAAGGAATTAATTATGAAAAAAAGTAAAAATAAAATATTGCTATTTTCAATTTTAGGGTTATTATTGATTTTAATAGTAGTAGTATTAATATATTTTGTAAGAAATGATAAAAGTTATTCTAATCAAGAAAAGAAATGGATTAGTGAAAATTCTAATAACGTAGTGGATATTTACATAGAAAATAATTTACCTGTTTTTTCATCAAACGGGATGGGTGTTTTTTATGACTATTTGAATGCATTAGAAAAAGATATTAATATTGATTTTAATATTATTTATAATAGTAACACAGATTATTCGATGAAATTAAGTAATAATGCTGACAATGCCATTACATTTTATGAAGATCATTATGTTGTAGTAAGTAAAAGCAATGTTATTGTAAATTCTCTTAATGATTTAAAAGGGAAAAATATTGGTGTATTAATGTCGCAACTTGATTTTATAAAAAAATATTTAAGTGATTACAATTTAAAGTATAAAGGGTATGGATCATTTGAAGATTTAAAAGTTGCTTTTACATCACAAGATTGTGACTTCGCTATACTTCCATTATATTTGGCAATTAATGATATTATTAAAGAAAACTATACAATAAATTATCATATTGATGGTTTTAATGCATACTATGTGTTATCTTTATCAAATACTAATAATAATTTAAATGGAATAATGAAAAAATTCTATGATAGATGGTCAAATAAATCAAATGAAAAAAGGAATGAGCATTTAGTTTCATTATATTATACTAATAAGAAATTTACTGAAATAGAAAAAAGTGAAATTATAAGTGATGATTTTATAGTAGGATACATTAATAATCTTCCGTTTGAAGGAATGGTTAATAATATTTTTACTGGTATAACTAGTGCTTATTTAAAAGGATTTTCTGACTTATCAGGTGTAACATATAAGTATCATTTATATAAAAATGTAGATGAGTTAATACTTGCGTTAAATGAAGGAAAAATTGATATAGCTGCTAATTATTATTCTTTAGGGGCAAGTAATTATACTAATTCAAATAAATTTAGCATTAATGATTATGTTGTTTTAACACATGCTGATAACCCTTTGACAATTGAAACATTAAGTACTTTATCAGGTTCAAATGTTGAAATGATCAGTAGAATGAATTTAACTAATGCAATGAAAAGTAAGGGATTATTTACAATTAAAGAGTATCCAAGCACTAAAGATATGCTTAAAAACATAAATAAAGAATCAATTATAATAGTTGAAAAAGAGTTTTATGAATATTACAAAAATAGCAAATTTAAAAATTATGTTATAAAGTATAATAATTCTCAAAATATAAGCAATTCATTCTTGCTAAAAAATAGTAATATATCTTTAAATAAATTATTTAATTTCTATTTAACTTTAAATAGTGATAATGAAATGATAAGTAGATCAACTCAAAAAATATATAGTGATTCAAGAAAAAATATAATTTTAAGTTTTATATTAAGAAATATTATATATATTGTTTTAGGACTTTCAGCTTTTATATTTATTACTTACAAATTATCTAAAAAAATCAGAATTAGTAAAAGAATAAAAAAAGAAGATAAACTTTTATATATTGATGTATTAACTAATTTAAAAAATAGAAATTATTTAAATGATAATATTAAGTATTGGAGTGAAAATAAAGTGTATCCTCAAGCTATACTTATTCTAGATTTAAATCAAATAAAGGATTTAAATGATAAATATGGACATGAAGAAGGGGATAAACAAATACAGGCAGCTGCTAATGCACTTATAAAAACTCAAAGAGAAAATTCTGAAATAATGAGAACTGATGGTAATGAGTTTATGGTTTATTTAGTTGGTTATGAAGAAAAAATGATATTGTCATATATACATAAATTAACAAGAGAATTAAGTTTGTCTCTTCCATATAAGAATTATGGAGCTGCACTTGGATATGCAATGATTGAGAATGAGCTTAATACGATAGATGATGCTATAAATGATGCTTCTAATAGAATGAGAGCTAATAAGGGAGATAAAAGTGAAAAATAAAGTTGATAAATTCTGGAAAGAATTCTTAGATATTATAAGAAAAAAAGAAATGAGCATATTGCCTGCTCATTTAGCTTATTATTTCATAATATCTATTATTCCAGCATTTACAATTATTTTCTATGTTGCTTCACTTTTTAATCTTCCGACAACTTTAATTTCAAATTTTTTATCATCGACTTTTTCAAAATCTGTTTCAGATATGTTAATAAATAATATAACTTTAACTAGCTTAGGACTTAATAATTTATTCTTTTTTGTAATATCTTTTTATATTACAAGTAATGGAGCAAGATCAATAATAACTGCTTCTAATATAGTTTTTAATATAAAAGATTCTGGTATAGTAAGAAAAATTATTAAATCTTTTATAATTACTATATTCTTAATATTGTTAATAACTTTTATATTAATATTCCCTTTATTTGGTAGTCATATAATTAAATTATTTGCTATTATTGGTGTAGAAGGTAAGGCTATAGAATTAATAAATACATTATATCCATTATTAAAATGGCCATTAACATTATTTATAATATTTATAATAATCAAATTAATATATACGATGGCACCTGATGAAAAAATCAAAAGTTCTTATGTTAATAAAGGGGCAATATTTACAACAATAAGTTGGTCTATAATAACTTTTGTATATTCTTTTTATATAAATAATATAGCAAATTATAGCAGGATATATGGAGCTCTTTCAAATATAGTTATATTAATGTTATGGTTTTGGTTACTTTCATATGTTTTTGTAATTGGATTAGCTTTGAATTATAAAAATTCAGAAGAAGAAAATGAAAAAACAAATACAATTAAATTAAAAGAAATACAAGAAAAAATAAAATTTAATAATGATACTAAATTGAAATAGTGTCATTATTTTGTTATAATTATTATTAGTTATGAAGATAAAAGGGTATTTAAAAAAACTAATTAGAATTTTTAAAAAATATTTTTCTACAAATGTTTTGTTTTTATCATACATTGTAATATCTATTTTACTTAGTTTAACTCTAAGAATATTAACAATAGGTTTTTCTTTTAATTTAAGACCTATAATTTATGATTTAGTTATGACTTTAATGATAGGGTCTTTTGGATATTTATTTAAACCACATAATCAGTTTAAATACTTTTTTTCAATTGTTTTAATTTTCACTTTGTTGTGCATATTCAATAGTTTATATTATACATTTTATAAATCCTTTTTGTCAGTTAGTTTAATAGAGTCAATGATAATGTTAAAGGATGTTAAATCATCAGTATTAGATAAACTTAGGTTAATTCATTTTATATATTTAATATATTTGATATTATTTATAGTTATACATAAGAAATTAAGCAAAAATAAATATTATTTTGAAATAGATAAAATAGAAATATCATCAAAAATGTTTAAAGACACCTTATTTGTAAGCATTATTCTTTTTCTTAGTTGTATTATGATGATAAGTAAAGTAGATGTATCAAGAATGTCTAAGAATTGGAATAGAGAGTACACTATGCAAAAATTTGGATTATATACTTATACTTTCAACGATTTTATACAATCTCTAAAACCTAAAATAGATACTAATATTGGTTATGATGCTGCTGCATATGAATTTAGAGAATTTTATAAAAAAGAATTAAGAAATAATGCTAATATAAATGAATACACTGGTGTATTTGAAGGAAAAAACTTATTGGTTATTCATGCCGAAAGTATACAAAATTTTCTAATAAATTTAAAAATCAATGGAAGAGAAGTAACTCCAAATTTAAATAAACTTGTAAAAAAAAGTTTATACTTTAATAAGTTTTACCCCCAAATAACGACAGGTACTAGTTCAGACACAGAGTTTACTTTTGAAACAGGGCTTTTACCTTCAACGAGTGGAATTACTTTTGTAAGTTATTATGATAGAAAATATGAGTCACTCGCAAACATTTTAAAAAATAAAGGATATTATACATTTAGTATGCATGCTAATGATGGAGATTACTGGAATAGGAACGCTATGTATAAAACTTTTGGATATGACAAGTTTTATTCAAAAGATTCATTTGTAATAACAGATAATGACATAATAGGCTTAGGACTGTCAGATAAAGAATTTTTTAAGCAACTAACTATTATTTTGAAAAATATAAAAGAAACAAAAGAACCTTTTTATGGAAAAATAATAACGCTTACTAATCATTCCCCTTTTGATGAGATAGATAAATATGGAGAATTTGATTTGACAATGACATATGAATATGTTGATGACAGAGGAAGAACAATTAAAGGAGTATCTAATTATTTAGAAGGAAGAGAAATGGGTAATTATATTAAAGCGGCTCATTATGCTGACGAAGCTTTAGGAGAACTATTTAATTTGCTTGAAGAAAATAAAATATTGGATAATACAGTTGTAGTTTTATATGGTGATCATGAAGCAAGAGTATCAAAGAGTGAGTTTAATTACATGTATAATTATGATCCTGTAACAAATTCTATAATACCTTTTGATGATGAAAACTATGTCAGTTTTGAAAACTATAGATATGATTTAATAAAAAATACACCATTAATTATATGGAATAAAGATAATGAATATGTGGGAGAGTTTAATGAAGTTATGGGAATGTATGATTTATTGCCAACTCTTGCAAACATGTTTAACTTCAAATATAAATATGCAATTGGTAATGATATATTTAGCAGCAAAGAAAAAATAGTAATATTTCCTAATGGTAATTTCTTAACAAACAAAATATATTATAATAGTTTAAAAGGGGATTATATTACTTTAACAGATGAACCAATAGGAGAAGACTATATTGAAAAATTAAAAGATTATTCAGAATTAAGACTTAGTATTTCAAATGATATAATATTACATGATTTAATAAGAAAAGAAGAATTGAGCCTAAGCAAGGAGATAAAAAAATGAAAAAAGATAGAATAACAACAGCGGCATTTATAATATTAGGTGTATTAATAATATCTGTGATAGGATATATAGTTTATAAAGATTTTATTAAGAAAACAGAAGAAGATTTAGTAATAAAAAATTTAGAATTATATGGTTATACCCTTCAAGAAAGTGATACAGAAACATATAAAAATGAATTTGATAATTTGTCAAAATCATTAAATCAAAAAGAAATAGATTTTGAAGAATATGCTAAAAGTATTAGTAAACTTTATATAATAGATTTTTATACATTGTCAAATAAAATATCAAACACTGATGTAGGTGGGTTAGAATTTATATATCCAGATATGTTAAATAACTTTAAATTAAAAGCAAAAGATACAATTTATAAATATATAGAAGTAAATTATGATGGCAAAAGAGTTCAAGCATTACCTGAAGTAATAGAAGTTACAATAAATGATATAAATAAAAGTACTTATAAAATAAATGAAAAAGAATTTGAATCATATATATTAAACTTATCTTGGAAGTATAAAGAAGATTTAGGATATCAAACAACTGCTAAACTTTCTTTAATAAAAGATGATAATAAATTATATATTGTAGGAAGTGAATAAAATGAAAAAAGAATTATCAATATTTGGAGGAATTGTATGTGCATTTGTATGCTTAATACTTTTCCTATTACAATTAATATTTATAATATTTAATTCATTAAAAGTAGTAACAACTAGAAATTCAATTAATGAAATAGTAAAAAATGTAAATATGAAAGAACTGCTTATTAAAAATGACGATGATAAAGGATTATATAAAACATTTGAATCATTAGGATTTGATAAAAATGAAACAGATTCTATACTTAGTTCAAACTCATTTAAAGAATTTATAAGCTCTTTTATAAATAATAATATTGAAAACATAGTTAATAGTACAGAAACAAAATTAGAATATGATGAAATAGAAAAATTAGTTGATAACATTGAAAAAGAAATAAATATTAAATTTAAAGGAAAACAGATATTTTTAAAAATAGTTAAGGAAAATTTGTCAGAAATAGAAAAAAGTATGAATATTTCAACTTACATAAAAGAAAGCGTAAATCCAAATATATTATTAGTATTAAAAATAGTATTAAGTAATACAGTAAATATAATATTTATAGTATTATTAGTATTAATATTCTTATTTATGTGTTTACTTAGATGGTCATTATATAAACCTTTTATATGGTATGGAATAACAACGGCAATTTCATCAGTAATATTGTTTCTTGCATTTTATGGGATGAATATTATAGAAGTAATAAAAACAAGTGATATTAACAAGCCTTTATTAGCAATAATAATACCAATAATAAACGTAATAAGAAGCAAAGGAATGACAATAAGTCTAATAATGTTAACTATTGGAGTATTAATGATATGTATATATACATTAATAAATAAAAAAATAATAAATAAACCAAGTGAATTATTAGAGCCCTCAAGTTCTTTATAAAAAAACAGTAAAATATTAAGTATCGAAAGATACTTTTTTTTGTTATAATAATTATTATGGAAATGATTAATAAATTAAAACTTAATAAAGAACAATTAATGGCAGTGGAACACATGGATGGCCCTTGCCTTGTTTTAGCAGGTGCTGGTTCTGGTAAAACTAGGGTTTTAACTGAAAGAATAGTAAATCTTATTGAAAATGGGGTAAGTCCTACTAATATTTTAGCGATTACTTTTACTAATAAAGCCGCTAATGAAATGAGAGAAAGAGTAAGGCTTAGAATAGGGGATTTATCTTCAAAAATTTTTATTGGTACTTTCCATTCTTTTGGCTTAAGAGTATTAAGAGAAAACTTTGAAGCATTAGGATATTCTAGAAATATAAATATTCTTGATAGAGATGATATGAATTCTATAATTAAGAAACAAATCAAAGAACTCGGCTTTGAAAATGAAAAATATGATTATAGATATGTTGTTGATAAAATAAGTTCAGCCAAAAATGATGAAATAAGTCCTTATGAGTTTCATAAATTATTTTTATCTGAGTATGACTATGGAATTGATAAAATATATGAAAAATATAAAAGTATTTTAAAGAAAAATAATAGTGTTGATTTTGATGATTTATTAACGCTTCCTTTAGAATTATTTAATAAGAATAAAGATATATTAAATAGATATCAAGAACACTATAAGTATATATTAGTTGATGAGTATCAAGATACTAATAAAATACAATATAAATTATGTAAAATACTTGCAGATAAATATAAAAACATATTTGTAGTTGGTGATATTGATCAATCTATATTTTCTTGGAGAAAAGCAGATTATGAAAATATATTATTATTTGAACGTGATTATAAAGATACTAAAACTATATTTTTAGAAGAGAATTATAGAAGTACTAATAATATATTAAAAGTTGCAAACTCTGTTATTAAAAATAATACTATGAGAAAAGAAAAGAACTTATGGTCTTCTAAGGGTGATGGAGAAAAAGTTACATATATAAGGTGTTCTGATGAAAATGAAGAATCGTCTAAAGTAGTTAGTATTATTAAAGACTATTTAGATAAAGATTATAATTATAGTGACTTTGCTATTCTTTATAGAACTAATGCTCAAAGTAGAAAATTAGAAGAAGAATTTTTAAAAGAAAATATTCCGTATAAAGTATTTGGTAGCTATTTTTTCTATGGAAGACGTGAAATTAAAGATTTAATATCTTATTTAAATCTTATATATAATAAAAATGATGATATAAGTTTAGAAAGAATCATTAATGTACCTAAAAGAGGAATAGGTTCTAAAACTATCGATAAACTTAGAAATGAAGCTTTTTTACAAGATAAATCAATTCTTGATACTATTGATAGTGGTAAAGAATTAGAATTTAAAAATGTTATTCTTTCTTTAATAGAAGATTCAAAAAATATGTCTTTAACTGAATTAGTAGAAAGTATTTTAGTTAAAACAGGTATGAGAAAATCTTTAGAAGAAAGTAAATCTCTTGATGATGAAATAAGACTTGAAAACTTAGAAGAATTTAAAAGTATTACTTCTTCTTCTGAAGAAAATGGTATATATGATTTAGGAGATTTTCTAGAAAATATTTCCTTAGTTTCTGATATAGGGCAATATAATACAAATGATGATGCAGTCACATTAATGACTCTTCATTCATCAAAAGGATTAGAGTTTAGAGTAGTATTTATTGTTGGTATGGAAGAAGGAATATTTCCACATATTAGAAGTTTAGGAGATATTAAAGAATTAGAAGAAGAAAGAAGACTTTGCTATGTTGGTATAACTAGAGCAGAAGAAAAATTATATTTAGTAAACGCTAAACGAAGAATGATTTTTGGTAAAACAACTGAAAATTTGCCTAGTAGATTTATAAATGAAATTGAAAGAGAACTTCTTGATGTAAGCGAAGAAGTAGTTTCACATAAAGGTATGATTACTAAAAAGATGTTTAATATGTATAAAGATAATTCTAGTGAGAATTTATCCATTGGAGATAAAGTATATCACGATAAATTTAAAGAAGGAGTAGTTATTAACATTAATGGTGACTTAGCAACAATTGCGTTTTCAAAAGAATTTGGTATTAAAACTTTAAAATCTAATCATATTAGTTTAAAAAAGATAAGTTAATGTGGTAAAATAATAATATGGAAGATATAATTAAAATAATTAAAAAATTTTTATTAAAATATAATGTTGATGAAATAGAAGGAGTTTTACTATATGGTAGCGCAGTTAGTGGAAGAAGAAACTATAAATCAGACATTGATATTTTAGTATGTTTAAATTCTAATGAAGGATATCAATCAGTAGGTTGTACTATGATTGATGGAGTAAAAGTTGAATACTTTGTTCATCATATTGATTCAATATATAATCTTGCATTAAAGCAAATTGAAAAAAATGATCCCTCTCATTTAACTAAATTCATTACATCAAAAATTGTATATGATAGAACTGGTAAATTTACAAGAGAAATAAATAGAATAAGAGATTTATATTCTTTACCTATAAGAGAAAAGCATAATGAATTTGTTAAGAAACAGATGTTTCATATAAAAAACAAATTAGATGATCTTGAATCAATAAAAGAAAATGATATATTTTATATGTTATATTTTGATATATTAAATAAAATAAGGGAGTTAGATACAGAAATAAATGGATATATAATTATCCCTTTAGCTAAATCAGAAAAATTATTTAAAGATAATAAATATTTAAAAGAGTATATTGAAAGTGATATTCATAAAACTTCAACAGAAGAATTTAAAAATAAATACTTAGAATGTTTAAAAATTCAAGATAAAAGCATGATGATTAAAAATATTATAGATTTATATAACTATACATTTAAAGATGAAGAATTTAATTCTGATGAGTTTGAATTAACATTTAAAGTAGAAGATGGTTTTGGCATATGAAAAAGAAATTATATTTTATCTATTTGATTATATATATTTTACTATTCTTAATAGAATTAATTTTGTATTTAAAATTCAATTCAAACTTATTTGGACTTATTTATATGATATTAAATTTAGTAATTATCTTTTTGCTATCGATTAGTATATATAATTATAGTGAATTTAATTTAAAAATTAGACTTAGTAAAAATGCAATACTTATATTTTTAATGATTATTTGTATTTTATTTTCAATATTTAATTATAATGATGAAAGTAAATTATTTGTTAACAACATAAAAGTGTTAATTTATTATTTAAAACCACTAATGATATTTTTATTAATTGGTTTAAGTATTTATGACTATAAAGTAAAAGGAGATATATTAAAATAGTTTTCTTTATTGAAACTATTTTAATTTGCTTTAAAAAACTATTGCAATAGAATACTTTAAAATGTATAATAAAAAATTGTTATCTATTAAAAGGTAGGGTTTTATTGACTTTTTAGTAGAAATGTTGTATAATATGAATCACTTATTTATGAGGGGGGATTTTAAATGTCAAAAACAAGTGAAAGAATTACTGGACTTGAATATGATATATTAATATTACGTTCAGAAAAACAATCATGTCAACAAGAATTATCAGATTTATTAGAAAATCTAAAAGGAGTAAAAGCTAAGAAAGCAGATTTACAAAAAGAAGTAGAATTAAGAAGAAGAATTGAAGAAATAGATGAAGAAATTTCTTTAAAAGAAAATCAAATTAAAGCATTAGAAAAAGATAAAAAAGGAAATGCAGTAGTTACTTCAATTGGTATAATTGCTTTGGCAGCACTTATGGGTGTTACAGCTTGTTCAATATCTAAAAGTAAAAATTGTTCTGCTAAAAATGTAGATAGAACAACTACTGAATCTACAATTGAAGGATCTACTTTAAAACCAACTGAAGGACAAGCAGAATTAGTAATTGATGGTACACCAGTAGCAATAGTTACACCAGAACCAACTGCAGTACCAGTTTTAGTAGATGTAACAAATGAAGAAGAAGTTGTAAATGCTGCAGATCGTCTTATTAATGATGAAATTACTTCAGTATTAGAAGGTGAAAATGATGCTATATTTACTAGTTCATTTAACAAAGAAGATGTTGAAGATATTATTAGAGTATTAAATGGTGAATTACCAAAGTATAGTGAATATGATGAATACACAATTGGTGAAACTGTTAACATGATGAATGATATTTTAGCTAATAAAGGTAGTGTTGGAAACAAATTATATCCAGTACATTTCTCAAAATTATATCCAGATGGTTCTAAAGAAGCTAAATATGTTGAATCTTATGATGAAATATATAACAAAATAGCTGAATATAGATCTACTAATAATGTAGATGGTTTTGTTGAAATGGTTGGCGTATTAGGAACAAAACTATATAAAGAATGGCATTTAGCTGGTTTATATGGTGGATATAATCCTTATTCATTTGACTTTGAAAAACAATATTTCTTATTACAAGCTGCAACAAGTAGATTTTCAAATTATGTAAGAGAATACTTAGAAGCAAATGATTTAACTGTATGTATAGATACATGTGTTATTGAAGGAACAACTGAACATAAATTAGTTGAAGTAAGAGACATATTTGAAGCTTTATATATGGGAACAAGTAGAAACGGAGAAATCTCTGTTTGGAGAAGTGGCGAAGTAATCAATGTATTTGGTGTAACATTCGCTGATGCTAAAAACTACTTAGATAACAAAGCTCAAGAAAACGTTAAGGTTTTAAGATAAGGTTAGGGGGTTTTAATTATGAAAAATACAAATAAAAAAGGTTTTGGATTAATTGGTTTAATATTAAGTATTACAGCAGTAGCATTATTTGTATTATTATTAATTTGGTTATTCAGAAATTATTCGCCTAACATGAAACCATTTTATAATAATGTATTTAGAGAAAATGTATCTTATATGCAAAATGCTGCAAAAAGTTATTTTACAATAGATAAATTACCAGAAGAAGTTGGTAAAAGTTCAAGATTAACCTTAAAACAAATGGAAGAAATGAAATTAATAATTCCTTTTGTTGATAAGAATGGTAAAGCTTGTGACAAAGAAAAATCTTATGCAGATATTACAAAAGAAGAATCAGGTTATAGTTTAAAAGTTAACTTAACTTGTGGTAAAGAAAGTGACTATTTAATAGAAATATTAGGTTGTCATGATTATTGTAATAATTGCAATGCTAAAAAAGATGAAACTGCTATTGAATATGAATTTACTAGAACAGTTACAAAAGATGTAATTTCATTAAGTTGTCCTAAAGGATATACTAGAAATGATAAAATATGTACTAAGAAAACTGGTAGTGAAACTATAAATGCTACTAAACATTATACTGAAGAAAAAACTGAAGTATCAGATGTTTTATATACACAAGGGCAAAGTCAAACAATCGAAGTAGCGACTGTAAAAACTGTTACTTCACACACAAAAAAAGTTTATGCTGATCCAACTGTTAACACTACAACAACTAAAAGTTACACAGATACTTTAGTTAATACTACAACATCAAAAAAATATACAGATGTAATAGTTGATACTACAACAACAACAGAATATACTGATCCTACTAGACAAGTAACACAAGATTGTAAAGATGTTAGAGTAAAGGATCCTAATTGTCATGTACAATGTAAATGGGTTACTGGTTCTGATGGAATACCAAAAGAAGTATGTAATACTTGTGGTTATGTAATACATAGAGAATGTAGTGATGTAACTACTTACATTTGTCCTAATAATTATATAAAACAAGAAACAGAATCAAGTACAACATGTTATAGAAATATA
>JAEEGL011528688.1_pt1 | contig 14534 bp, 6 predicted proteins | sample 9134231 | NCBI WGS metagenome assembly JAEEGL01 (sample SAMN16246548, study PRJNA631951) | gut metagenome | biome: gut microbiome; feature: rumen; material: fiber-attached | host: Bos | place: Iran: Karaj | collected 2018-10
CAAGATGTCTCCTGCCGAGCGGCAGGCCTTCATCGACGCGCTGCCCAAGCCTACGTCCAAATATACTGAGGGCGCGCTCGTGGGCTACCGCTGGTTCGACACCAAGAACATCAAGCCGATGTTCGCTTTCGGCCACGGCCTGTCCTATGTCGAGTTCACTTACGGCACCCCGAAGGCCGTCGCCGGCAAGAAGGGCGTCAAGCTCTCCTTCCCGCTGACCAATGCCGGCCAGATGCCTGCCGACGAGGTCGTGCAGCTCTATGTGCGCCGTCCCGAGAGCCGCGTCGAGTGGCCTTACAAGGAGCTCAAGGCCTTCGCCCGCGTGAGCCTGCAGCCCGGCGAGACGAAGACCGTCACGCTGGAGATCCCCGCGGACGACCTGCGCTTCTGGAACGTGGAAAAGAACGCCTGGGACCTCGAACACGGCCGCCTGGAGCTGCTGCTCGGTGCCGCGTCCGACGACATCCGACAGAAAGCGGAAGTCTCTTTCTGATAACAGGTTAAACGGAAACTCCGCGGGCGGCGACCTCTTCGCAACCCGCGGAGTTTTTTATGTCCCTTCGCGCCCGATTCAGCGGAAGAGCAGCGGCAGCAGCTGTTGGAGGTCCCTGCGCCAGGAGCGCCAGTTGTGTCCGTCGCCCGAGTCGTAATAGGTGTAGGGCATATGGTTGCGGTCGAGGGCGCCCATGAGGTTCCTGGCGCTGGAGAGCGCCATGTCCTCGCTGCCCGCGCCGATCCACATCAGCGAATAGCCGGCCGCCTTGAGGGGGCGCAGCGCCGCATCGGCGGCATCGGGAGCGGCGTTCATCATGCCGGAACCCATGAACGCGACGTGGGAGAACAGGTTGCTCCGGTGCTCCAGCAGATACAGTTCGTACACGCCGCCCATCGAGACGCCGCAGACCGCCCGGCCGTCCCGGTCGCCGCGTACGGAGTAATGCTGCTCGATGAAAGGAATGACGTTGCGGACCAGGTCGTTGCAGAACTCTCCGCCGGAGGCGCCCTGCGGCGTCCTCATCAGCTCGAAATGGCTTTTCGCGCCCGGGATGGGATCCAGGATGTGCGGCGCCGCCCATTGGTTGGGCATCGCGTTGACCAGCACCACGATCATCGGGACCGCCTCGCCGGAAGCGCACATGTGGCTGAGGATCTGGGGAAGGCGTCCCATGTCGGTCCAGGTATCCTCGTCATCCCCGCCGCCCGGGATCATATAGAGCACCGGATAGCGGCGGGAGGCATCGTAAGCGGCCGGCAGCCAGACGTTCAGCCGGCGCTGCCCGCCATATTCGGGCGAGTCGTACCAGTGCGTGACCAGCGTCCCGGCCGGGGCGCCGGCCTGCTCCAGCCGGCGGCTCCCTTCGCCCGGGACCAGGAACGAGTTGTAGAACTCGGAATAATTGCAGACCAGCTTGAGGTTGTGCGGATCCAGGACGCGGACCCCGTCCACCTCGAAGTAGTAGTAATAGAAGTCGGGGGCGAGCCCCCGGGCCGTATATTCCCAGAGGCCGTCTGCGTTGCGCGTCATTTCGACGTGTCCTCCGAGCCGGTATTCGTTGACGCCCGGCAGGAAGTCGCCGAAGAGCTGCACGCCGGATGCCTTGTCCGCCTGCAGGCGGAAGGTGACGCTGCCGTCTTCGACGAGCGGCAGGTACTGGCTGCCCGGATACTGGGCCCGGAGCAGCGTCAGGGACAGCAGCGCCGTGAGGGTCAGGATGGCTTTTTTCATGGCTTTAATGCAGAAGGTGGCGACCAGGGGGCCGCCACCTTGAGAAAGGGTTCGTTACCGTTATTTCCAACCGGCGTTCTGCTGCAGTTCCGCACCGGTGTTGAGGTCGATGTAGGTCTGCGGGATGGGGAAGAGGTCGAACTTGATCTCGCCCGTATCCTCGGCCCAGCGGCGGATGGCGGGATAGACCTCGGCGCCGCTGCGGGCGGAATACATGCCGTAGTTGTAGATACGCGGTTTCCACTCGCTCGGCTTCATCCGCAGGAAGGTCGCCCAGCGGAACTCTTCGTACAGGAGTTCGCGGCCGCGCTCGTCCAGGATAGTGTCGATGGAAATGGTGGTGAAGGGATTGGCGTTGGCACGCGCACGGACCGCATTGAGGGCCGCGAGGGCGCCGGCGTTGTCACCTGCGCGGAGCTTGGCCTCGGCGAGCAGGAGGTACACCTCGGCGGTGCGGGCGGAATACTTGGAACGGTAGAAGTTGATGTACTTGCCGAACCAGGAGAAGCCGGGATCCGCCGGATCATAGTCCCAAAGGTCGAACGGGGTCTCCTTGTACCAGATCGGGAAGAAGATGCCGGCGAGTTCCGGGGTGGAGTGGTCGATCTCGTCCCAGCCGACTTTCTGCTCATACAGGGAGTGGTTCTCGTCGCAGCACATGTACTCGGTCTTCACGGTGACGTCCTCGATGTAGCGGAGGTCGGCGGTGGAGTTGTTGTTGTGCTCGGCATCCCACATCGTGTAGGAGGCGTACCAGGTCGGCGTGCTCTGGGCCCAGCCGGTACCGCCGTGGGTAGCCGGGCTCATCTCGCCGCCGTACTTGGCGGCGAAAGCCTTCCAGGGGCCTGCGGCGGCACCCGCCTCGGCGTAGGCCGGGGCCCAGTTGTAGTCCTGCAGGGCAGGGGTGAAACCGAGGGTGCAGCAGCGGCGGCCGCCCGGGGTCGGGTTGAAGAAATCACCGCCGTTGGAGGTGAAGGTGGCGTAATCCGGAGCGGAAACCATCACCCAGATGGCCTCGGTGTTGGCGGGGCTGACGATGTTCTGGGCCACGAAGAGGTCGGACATCACGTTGCCGGCGGGATAGGCGTTGGGAATGCCGTAGTTGGAGCCGGGAGCACCCGGGATGCGGACGCCGAAGCGGCTGGTCATCAGCGGATGGTGGTCGATGACTTCCTGGGCCACCTTCGCGGCCTCCTGGAAGCTCTGCTTGTTGTCGTTGTTCTCCACGCCGTCGGCGAGGTAAGCCTCGGCGAGGAACATTCCGGCGGCACCCTTGCCGGCGCGGCCGTACTCGGACTTCACGTCCCAAGGCAGGCCGGCGTAAGCGTCCCGGAGGTCGGTGACGGCGGCGTTGTAGGTCTCGGCACGGGAAGCGCGCTCATAGGCGTAGTTCGGGGTCTCGGTGTATTCGAGGACCATCGGCACGCCGCCGAAGAGCTCGCCCAGGCGCAGGTAGGAAAGACCGCGGAGGAACTTCGCCTCGGCCACGATGCGGGCCTTCTCAGCGTCGCTGGACCACTCGACCTCATCCACCTTGCTGATGGCCAGGTTGGCGTAGGAGATGACCTTGTAGAACTTGTCCCACAGGCTCTTGGGCAGACCGGAGTCGGTGGACCAGGCGGCGGTGAAGTTGCTCATGTGGGAGCTGAGGCCGAGCTGGTATTTGTTGTCGGTCATATCGGTTCCGGTGGAGGTGTTGTAGGCGATACCCTGTCCCATCGCGTTCGGGAAGTAGAGCTCCTCGAACTCGAAGTAACCGGTCAGCAGGGTGTTGAGCACCTGGTCGCTGGTGTTGTAAGCATTCGCGATGGTCAGTTGGGCCTTCGGCTGCTCGGTGAGGAAGTCCTTGTCGGACAGGCAGGAGGTTGTGATACCGCTCAGAAGCAGGATGCCGGCAAGACCCAGGATGTATTTGTTCGTTTTCATATCTTTATCAAGTTATGAGTGGGAAGATCAGAAAGTGACGTTGAGACCGAGGGTGACGGCACGCGGGATGCCGATGCCATAGGCGGAGCGGGACTGCGGGTCGCTCATCTTCCACTTCGGAGCGATGTAGAAGAGGTTGCGGCCGGCGAGGGTGAGGCGGGCGCTCTTGAGGCCGATCTGCTTGGCGACCGGGCTCAGGTTGTAGGACAGGGAGAGGTCCTGCAGGCGGATGTGGCCGTAGGAGTTGTACACGGCGTACTTGCTCTCGCTCACGTTCGGGGCGGGATAGGTGTTGTTCGGCTGCTGCTTGGTCCAGAAGGGGATGTCAAGCGCGGTGCAGGAAGCCGTCGTGTCGTAGGTGGAGTAGGCGAAGGTGTTGTTCGCCAGGCCGAAGCCTGCGCCGCCGAAGATGCCCTGGAACATGAAGTAGAGCTGCCAGTTGCCGTAGCGGAGGGTGTTGCCCCAGGAGAGGCGGAAGTTCTCGTCGGAGGAACCGATGATCTGACGGTCTTCGGCGCTCGGGTTGTCCGTCTGTTCGCCGGAGATGGTGTAGAAGATCGGGCGGCCGGCGTTGAGGCCGTCCTGGAAGATGCCGCGGGTCACGTAGCCGAAGATGGTGTTGATCGGATGGCCGATGAACAGGCTCTTGGTCAGGTCGTCCTGGCCGTCACCGTACAGGTCGACGATCTTGTTGCGGTTGAGCGTGAAGACCCAGTTGGAGCTCCAGTCGAAGTCCTTCTTCTTGATGTTGACGGTGTTGAGGTTGATCTCGACGCCCTTGTTGTCGACGCGGCCCATCGTGGCCTTCTGGGTGGTGATGCCCGCGGTCATGACCGGGATGTTGCGGTCGAAGATCTGGTCCGTGGTCTTGGAGGAGTAGGCGTTGAGGTCGATGTGGATGCGTCCGCCGATGAAGTCAACCTCGAAGCCGCCGTTCCAGGAAGTGGTCGTCTGCCAGCCGAGGGTCGGGTTGCCGAGTTCGGCGAGGCGCTGGCCCCAGTGGGTGGTGCCGCCGTAGTAGTTCGGGATGCCGCCGCCCTTGGCCAGGGCGATGGTGGACAGGGTGCCGTAAGGCTGGATGGTCTGCGCACCGTTCTTGCCCCAGGAGAGTTTCAGCTTGAGGAAGTCGATCCAGCTGACGTTCTCCTTCAGGAACTTCTCGTTGGAGACGGTCCAGGCGGCGCCGAAGGCCGGGAAGTTGCCCCACTTGCGCTCGTTGCCGAACACGGAGGAACCGTCACGGCGGAAGGAAGCGTTGAAGTGGTAGGTATCGCGATAAGAATAGATCACGCGCGCGAGGTAACCCACGTCGGTGTGGAGCACGTAGGTCGGGTTGGAGAAGCTCTTGGTGTCGGCGTTGCCGAGGCCGTACCAGCCCAGCAGGGTGTTACCGGCGGCGTTGAAGCCCTTGCCGGTCTCGGAGTTGTAGCTGGACTCGGCGCTGTCGCGGGTGTACACGAGGGAAGCGCTGACGTAGTGCCGTCCGAAGGAGCGCGCGTAGCTCAGGATGTTGTCGATGACCCAGTTCTCGGAGAACGAGTTGCTGATGGAACCCTGGGCGTTGGACAGGTTGTAGTAGTCGGCGCTCTGGCCGATACCGTCCCAGTCGTTGGACAGGAGGACCGGGGTGATGTCCTCGTGGGTGAAGCTGTAGTTATGGGAGTTGACCTTGGTGTAGGACACGTTCATCCGGTAGTTCAGGCCTTCGACCCAGGGAATGTTGACGCTGACGTAGCCGCCGAGGTTGAGGTTGAAGCGGCGGTTGTCCTTCTCGCGGCCGACCTGGGTCTCCCACAGCGGGTTGACGGAGGAGGCGTTGACGCCTTCGACATAGTAGCGGAGGGTCTTGCCGTCCGGCAGGTACGGTTCCATGTACGGGGACTGGTTGACGTTGGTGCTGGCGGCGATGTGGTTGTCCACGGAGTTGGTGTATGCCACGTTGGCACCGATCTCGATGTCCTTCGTAATGTGGGTGCTGAGGTTCATCGAGGCGTTGTTGCGGATGAAGTCGTTGCCCACCACGATACCCTTCTGGTTGGAGTGGCCGAGGGCGACGTAATAGTTGGAGTTCTGCGTACGGCCGGAGAAGCTGAGGTTGTAGTTCTGCGTGTAGCCCGTGCGGGTGACCATGTCATACCAGTCGGTCGTGCGGCCTTTGTCGTAGTTGGCCTTCTCGAGGAAGGACATCCAGGAGGTGTTGGTCAGGTCCTCGATGCCGCGGCGGGCGTTGCTGTACTTGATGTAGCCTTCCGGGGAGAGGAAGCGCTGGCGGTAGGAGGGCCGGGAGAACTGGTGGGAAGTCGAGAAGGTGATCATCGGCTTGCCTTCCTCGCCCTTCTTGAGGGTGATCATGATCACGCCGTTCGCGGCCTTGGAACCGTAGGCGGCCAGGGAGGTCGCGTCCTTGAGGACGCTGATGGACTCGATGGAGTTCTGGTCGATGTCCTCGAGGTTGCCGGTGTAGATGACGCCGTTGACGACGAGCAGCGGGGAGGTGCTGGTCGAGTTGATGGACTTGCGTCCGCGGACCATCACGCTGGCGTTGCTGCCGACGGTGGCGGATTCGGCACCCATCACGACGCCGGAGAGGCGGCCGCGGATCATGTCGGAGACGTTGCTCAGGCCGAGGTCGGCCACCGGGGATTCGCTCATCTTGACGACGTCCACGGAACCTGTGAAGTTCTTGGCCCGGGTGGTACCGTAACCGATGACGACGACGTCGTCAAGCAGTTCCTGGGAAATCTCGAGACGGATGTTCAGCTCGGTGCGGTCGCCGACGGTCACTTCGACCTCGTTGTAACCGATGCTGGAGATGACCAGCACGTCGGTGGGAGCGCAGCTGATTTCGAAATTGCCGTCGATGTCGGTCGCGACACCGTTGGACGTGCCCTTGATGAGCACGGCAGCGCCGATGACGGGAAAGTCCGTGTCATCGATGACGGTGCCCTTGACGGTCCGGTTCTGCGCCAGCAGCAGCGGGAGGCTGAGGACGAGTCCGAGGGCCACCGCGACGAGGCGCTTGGAAAGTTGGAATTTGTTCATCTTAATCGTTGGATTAAAGAGGTTGAATTATAAGTGGTTATTGCGTTTCAACTACTGTGGCAAAGTTACGGATAGGTTCCGTAACCCGCTACGCACATGCGAACGGATGTTATACCGCATGTTCAACGGCTCAACCCAAGCGACAGGCGCCTATGCAGAATGTTAAAAACTGCGTATATTTGCCATAACTGCCACATTCGCAAATATGAAACCGTTCATCTGCCTGTTCCTCGCCCTTGCCCTGCTGCCGCGCGCGGCGGCGCAGACCTCCGCCCTCCTGCCCACGCAGGACGTCCTGTCCAATCCGATGGTCAGCGCCCTGGCCGAAGATGCGGGCGGTGATATCTGGATCGGCACGTTCCGGGGTCTCAACCGTTACAACGGCAGTGCCTTCAAGGTCTGGTACCAAGGACCGGACGGACTGCAGGACGATTACATCCGCTCGCTTTGTCCGGAGGAGGACGGCCGCCTGTGGGTAGGTACGCGTTCGGGCATCAGCCTGCTGAGAGACGGTCGGGTGGATCCTGCGTGGAACGTGGAGGCGCGCAACGTATTCAGCATGGACTCCTGGGACGAAGGGCACCTGCTCTTTTCGGCGGCGGGCGGCCTGTATATGGCCGACAAGCGGACGGCGCGCGTCCAGCCGGTTTTCCTGAACTCCCGGCTGCTGTACGCTACGCTCTGCCTGACGCCCGACCACCGGATTTGGATCCACAACCTGGCTTCCTCGTCTTTCTACGTGCTGGATGCGGACTTCCGGATCCTCCGGGAGTTTTCCCTGTCCGACGTATCCGTCGGCAGTGTCACAGCCGCTCCGGACGGTTCCGTCTGGTTCGGTACGACATCCGGCGTGCGCCATTTTTCCGGCGATGGTACGCCCCTGCCCGTGCCGGGTGCGCTGGCGGCTGCCACGGCCGGCCGGCACGTGCTTTTCGTGACTTTCCAGGACGATACCTGCATGCTGGGCATCCGGGACCTGGGGATTTTCCGCGTCGCTCCGGACGGGTCGCTCCGCCGGGAATGGGAATACGAATCGCTGGCGGACGTGCAGGAATGTCGCTGCCTGCTGACCCGGGACAACCTCTGGCTGAGCACGAACGGAAGGGAACTGACCAACCTGTACCGACATACCGACGAGCATGGCATCCGGGTGCCCGACAGCTATCCGGCCGACGCGCTCAACATGTTTTACTCGCTCGGAGACGGCCAGCTCCTGGTCGTCACGAACAAAGGCGTGTTCCGCCAACGCATCGCGACCGGGGAGTTCAAGGCCCTCGGCGGGCCCGGGCTGGATGGCGGGGGCAAACTGGGAATCACGCTCCGCGACCGCCGCGGGAACCTGTGGATCCAATATGACTATGACGAGATGCGCCGATACGTCCCCGAGGGAGACCGGCTCCGGCTTACGGGAACCTGGGACATCGAGCCGACCAACTGCATCTGGGACGATGCGGCCGGAAACGTCCTCCTCCTGCAGGAGAATGCGATCCTCCGATTCGGCAGCGCCGGCCAACAGCCGGTCCGCCTGCCGGTTCCGGCGCATCCGGAGTTCTGGTTCTGCGGGCAGTTTTCCTCCGGGCAGCCCTATTTCCTCGCCGACGAGGATATCTGGCTGCTGGAAGGCGAAGGGAACTTCCGGGCAGCCGGAACGGGCATTCCCGGGCCGGACTGCGTGTGGGAAGACGGTAGCGGGGGCTGGTGGGTAGGTACCCGGCACGACGGCATCTGGTTCTATGATCCCCGCAGCGGGGAATCCCGGCAGATCGACCTAAAGGCGCAGGATGCGGACCAGAGCATCTGTTCCATCACCGGCGACCGGAACGGGAACGTGTGGGCGGCCGCCCGCTTCGATTTCATCCGGATTTCCGACGGAGGAGAAAGCATCATGATCCTCAAGAACCAGGATGTCGTCCATGCGGCCAACAACACCAACAGCACCGTTGTGACGGACAACGGGACCGTCCTGTTCGGCAGCCGCGACAGGCTTTCCTTCTTCCTCCAGAACAACCCTGCGCGGCCTGCCGCGCAGGTCCCCGTCGCATTGGACGGCCTGACGGTCAACGGAAAGACCGTCTCCCTGGACCGGGACCAGCCCCTGGTGCTGGACCACCGGTCCAGGCAGCTGTCCTTCTTTTTCTCCAGCCGCAATTTCAATCCGGGCGTCCGCCCGATCTACCAATACTTCCTGGACGGATACGACGAGGACTGGGTCTATGCCGGCCAGTCGCGCCGCGCCGGCTACTCGGGTCTGCGCAGCGGCCGCTATACCTTCCGCGCCCGCGTGCAGCAGCCGGACGGGAGCTGGGGAACGGATGAACTGGCCGTGGGAATCCGCATCAAGCCGTCGCCCTGGCGGTCCTGGTTTGCCATCCTGATCTACACCCTCCTCGGGGCGGGGTTCCTGGCCGTGGTGCTCCGCCAGACGAGGCGCCTGCGCGTCAACCGCGAGCGCCTGGAAGTGTCCGAGCAGGAAAAGAACTTGCTTGAACAGATCAGCCAGGAGCGGCTGACTTTCTTCACGGACGTCTCCCACGAGTTCCGCACGCCGCTCTCGCTGATCTACGGACCGGTCAAGGAACTGGCCCAGTCACCGGGCTTATCCGAATCCGACCGGAAACTGATCGGCATCGTGGACCGTAACGCCGAACGCATGCTCCGCCTGACCGACCAGTTCCTGCACTTCAACCGCTCCCGGGCCACCCGCGACAGCCTCTCCGTCCAGCGTACGGACCTGTCCGTGCTGCTGCTCGGAATGCTCAAGAACTTCGAATATATGTTCGCCCAGAAGAACCTGCGGGTCACGAGCGAACTGCCGCAGGGGTTGATCGTGTTCTGCGACCGGGAGAAGGTCGAGCGCATCGTCTTCAACCTGATCAGCAATGCCGTGAAGTACACGCCGGAACACGGGGCGATCACCGTCAGCGCGCGTCTGGACGGGAAGCAGGCGGTCGTGGAGGTGGCTGATACGGGCATCGGCATCTCACCGGAGAAGGCCGAGCAGGTCTTCGGCCGCTTCCAGCGCCTGGGCGAGAAGGTGGGCGATTCCCTGCCTTCCGGATTCGGCATCGGACTCAACTATGCCCGTCACCTGGCCGAAGTGCACAAGGGCGACCTGACGGTGCGTGCCAACGACCCGATCGGTTCGGTCTTCTCGTTCACCTTCCCGTGGGAAATGGAAGTTTATGCGGACGATGCCGTCTGGCACGATGCCGGTCCCGAAGAGAAGGAAGCGGATCCGGCGGCCGAATCCGGGCCCGGGAACGGCGAGGAGGAGGTCCGTATCCTCGTGGTCGAGGACAACGAGGACATGCGCGAATACATCCGGGGATTCCTCTCCGAGCATTTCAAGGTGATGATGGCCGGGGACGGTGAACAAGCCTGGAAGTGCATCCGGATCAGCGCCCCCGACCTGATCGTCAGCGACGTGATGATGCCCTACAAGGACGGCTATACGCTCTGCAAGGAACTCAAGAACGATCCGGAATACTGTCATATCCCCGTTATCCTTCTCACGGCCAAGGCCGATATGGAGGACCGGCTCCACGGCCTGGACCTGGGGGCGGACGGTTATCTGGGAAAGCCCTTCGACCCGACGTATCTGACGGCCCTGGTCCGGAACCTGCTCTCGAACCGGCGGCGTCTGCAGGGCCTGCTTGCGGACCGCACCTCATCCTCCCCGGCGGCAGATGCGCGGCCCGACGGCCTTTCGGCGCAGGACCGGGCCTTCCTGGACAAATGCTACAGGATCATCGACGAGCACCTTTCGGAGGAGGACTTCGGCGTGACGGCCCTCTCGCTGGAGATGGGCATGAGCCGGACTAGCGTCTTCTCCAAACTCAAGGCGCTGGTCGGCCTGTCTCCAAACACCTTCCTGACCAACTACCGGCTCAACAAGGCGATGGAGTTCCTCAAGACACGGGAATTCAACGTCAGCGAAGTGGGCTACAAGGTGGGATTCGGCACCCTGACCGGTTTCTCCCGTTCGTTCAAGAACAAATTCGGCGTACCTCCGAGTTCAATCTGATCCGCCCGGGAGCGGTATCCGTCAGAACATACCGGTCATCCAGCGCATGACGCTGCCTTCGGAATAATCGTCCAGCAGCGGCACCCAGGAGAAGTGGGCGAGCATCACGGGCAGGCCGCAGGCTGCCATATCCTCGTCGGAATACACGCGCAGGCGGTCGTCCATCGCGCCCAGACGCTTGCGCGCTTCGATGTAGGAATAGGAACTGGCGATCTTGCAGGTCTGGTCCGAGGCGGCGTGCACGAAATGCATGGGAAGCGCCACGAATGCCTTGGTGTCGATGGGGGAGGGCACCATATCGGTGCCGTTCCATTTGTACACCTTGCCCTGAAAAGCCTTTGCCAGGTCGGCCGCGAACTGGCCGGGGTACTTTTCCTGCACCTGATGGATGGGCACGATGGGATCCATCGGGCAGCAAGGAATGGCCGCCTTGAAGCGATCCGGGAACTGCATCATGAAGCGCATCGTGCAGCCGCCGCCACTGGAGGCGCCGGCGCAGAAGAGCCGCCCGCCGTCCACCTTGCCTTCGGCGATGAGCGTGTCGATGAAGGCCATCTGGAGGGCGTTGTTCCGGTCGATGAGTTCAATCTTTTCCGGGAACAGGGAGGCGCTGTAGGAGTAGTTGGGATTGGCGATGGCGAAGACCAGCGCGGCGCAGGGGATGCCTTCGGTGGCAAGTGACACCAGACAGCGGTTGGCCGTGGCCACGGTCATTAGGTCTTTATCATACTCGCCGCCGCCGATCTGCCAGACCATCAGCGGGACGTTCGGGATGGGGTTGCCGTCGGCATCCTTCGGGAGGTGCAGCATATACTCGCGGGTGAGTCCGGCGAAGGAGAAACTGCCGGTGATACAGTCATCCAGCACGGCGATGTGCCGCTCCGTGGCCGTGGCTGCCGTGACGTTGAGGGCGGAGTCGGCGCTGCAGTGTAACTCCCAGGGGATGCGTTTCGTCCAGCCTTCCCTGCTGCCCTCGTAGTTGAATGGTTCGCCCTGGATGCGGATGTGCTTGCCGTCCAGGCCCATGAAGGCCACGATGCCGTCTTCGGCATATTCTGCGGGAGCCTCGCCGGTCTTCACGTCGATGAATCCGCCCGGAGCGTTGCCGGTCAGGTAGAAGTCGGCGGAGTTCAGTCCGCGCAGGGAGGCCGGATTGGCCACGGTAATCTCGATGGCGTCCACTTCGAGGCCGATATCCCCGACATGGGTGAAGACGTCGGTGCGTTCCACGATGGCCTGAGGACGGCCGCAGGCGAATGCAGTCAAGGCGACGGCAGCCAGCAGGAAACTATTCTTCATGCTTGCAAAGATGATTCTATTTGAAACGGGTGACACGTTTGTCGTTGATGACGCCGCTCCAGTTCAGACCGTAGGCAAAGTCGTAGGAATTGCCTTCGGAATCGACGTAGGGGCGCATGTCGTGCGGCACGTCCTCGGCCTGCTCCTCGACCGTACGCATGTCGGCGGGGAGCTGCATCGGCAGCAGGCCGCTAGGTTCCTCCTTCCGGGCCGCCAGGTCAAGCAGGACCTGGTTCTGCACGCCGAAGTGCACGAAGAGCACGTCGGCCCAGGGCTCCACCTCGGCCGGCACGAAGGGACGTGACAGCTGGACGAACACCACCACGGGCTTGTCGCCCATCCGCTTCTTGGTGCCGATCACGAGGTCCAGGTCGGCTTCATTGGCGGTCGTTACCCGCTTCCCTTTATAGGAACGGTTGGTGAAGGACTCCTTCGGGTCGCCGCCCGCCAGGGACACGGCGCGGGCGTAGTCGGCCTTGTAGGGCCGGTACTGCAGCGAGATGGGCACGTATCCGTTGCCGCCTTTCTTGCGGTCGTTCACATCGTATCCGCTGCTGCCGGACGGCTCCTGGATCACTACGAGGGCGAAATCCGCCTCGGCCGGGTCGTCCACCCATTCGAAGTAGCGCTCCACCACGTCGCGGTCCAGGGGATAGTCCCAGCGGGCGGCGGGGCCTTGCGAGAGGCCGAACATGCCGCGGCTCTGCGGGAAATAGCGTTTCGGCACATAAACCTTCGAAACTTGCGTCGCGGCTGCCCGTTCCGCTTCGGGGCCCGGTTCGTCGAGGATCCCTTCGGGCTTGGCGTTCAGGCCGTTCAGGGCTCCGCCGCGGTCCTTGAGCAGCACCACGGACTTGCGCTGCGCCTGATAGCCTTCGGTCATGAAGCGGGCGTTGCCGACGGTCGCGGCCGCTTCGGCCGGGTCGGTGTACGGATTCTCGAAGAGTCCGGTGCGGAATGAGTTGAGCAGCAGGCGGACGGCGGACTGTGCGAAGCGCTCGCGGGCGCTCTGCTCGCCGAATTCTTCCACCCACATCCGGTAGGCTTCCAGGACGGGGCCCTTGTCGTTGTTGCCGCCGAACTGGTCCACGCCGGCCTTGATGACCTCGTAGTGCCTTTCGGCGACGGTCAGGTTCTCCACGCCCCAGCATTTTCCGTCGAAGTTCTCGATGGCACCGTTGTCCCCGGTGATGCCCCAGTCGGTGCAGACGACGCCGTCGAAGCCGAATTCTCCGCGCAGCAGGTCGGTGATGATGTGGCGGTTGTAGCTGTTGCCCACGTTCTTGCCGGACGGATCGGCGCCGTAAGAGATAGTGTAATAAGGCATTACGGCCGAAGCGCTCCGCGTGGCGCCGTCCAGTTTGAACGCCCCTTCAGTGAAGGGACGCAGGTGCGTGCGGAAGTTGCCGCCGGGATAGACGGCGTATTTCCCGTAGTTGAAGTGGGCGTCGCGGCCCCCTTCTTCCGGACCGCCGGACGGCCAGTGCTTGACCATCGCGTTGACGCTCTGCCTGCCCCAGCCGTCCTCGCTGCCGTCGGTGGTCTGGAAGCCGTCCACGTAGGCACGCGCCATGGCGACATCCATCTCGGGGTCCTCGCCGAAAGTGCCGTTGAAGCGGCTCCAGCGCGGTTCCGTGGCCAGGTCGATCTGCGGGCTGAGGGCCGTGGCGATGCCGAGTGCGCGGTATTCGGTCGAGGCGACCTCGCCGAACCTGCGCACGAGGGCGGGGTCGAAGGTGGCGGCGAGCCCCAGCGGGGTGGGCCAGAGCGAGATCTTGCCGCCGGAGCCCATGTTGTACTCCGCCGTCGCCCGGGGCTCGTTGCGGGGATCGGAGGAATTGTTGGCGGGGATGCCGTGCCCGAGGGCCTCCACGAAGGCCTGCACGTTGTTGTTCCAGCGGGCGGCCACTTCCGGGCTTTCTACGGTGGTGACGAGCACGGCCCGCAGATTGTCTTCCTCCAGGAACTTCCGCTGCCGGTCGGTGATCTCCGGTCCCGGGACGCTCTGGTGCCCGCTGTAGAGCATCAGACCGGCGATTTCCTCGATGCTCAACTGAGCGGCGAGGTCCTCGGCCCGCTGCCGGGCGGGCAGGCGCCAGTCTTCATAGACGTCGAGTGCGCCGTTGCGGTTGAGGTCCTTGAAGAGATAGCCGTCCTGCTCGAGCAGGGGAGCGGAACTCACGCCGAGCGTGGCGCCGCCGCGCTGGACGATGAGCCGGTAGCCGTCGGCGGGAACTTCCTGCCATTTCGGGCCGCAGCCCGTAAGCACGGTCGCCAGGACCAGCGGAAGAATCTGGATAAAGCGTTTCATGACAAGTGGTTACGGATTACTTTTTCCCCAGGATGTTGTCGATCATTCCATACTCGAGCGCTTCAGCGGAGGTCATCCAGTAGTCGCGGTCCACGTCGGCGAGCACCTTTTCGTAGGGCTGGCCCGTGCGCTCGGCGAGGATCTCGCAGAGTTCGGTGCGGGTGATCTCGATCTGCTTGGCGGCGATCAGGATGTCCGATGCCTGG
>JAEEGL012521820.1_pt1 | contig 14534 bp, 1 predicted proteins | sample 9134231 | NCBI WGS metagenome assembly JAEEGL01 (sample SAMN16246548, study PRJNA631951) | gut metagenome | biome: gut microbiome; feature: rumen; material: fiber-attached | host: Bos | place: Iran: Karaj | collected 2018-10
AGGGCGTTGAAGGAAGCGATGAGGTTCCTTATACAAGCCAGGCTTATGGTCATGTAGTTCACTGGGAAATGACAATAGAAACCGAAGTTACCGCAATGAACATTAATCCGCAGCTGGATCTTGTAATTACAGTTTCTGCGGCAGATAACGGTTTGCCAACTCTCAACAACGACGGTAGTGTATCGTATACTTCAAATGATTTTGCAAATAATGGCGTTATTGGCACTGTTGGCCAGACAGGCGGTACAAGCGATGGAAGTGCAGCTTATACCTGTAAATATAAGATTGATGTAGTTCCATATATTCTGGGAATTAAAACTAAGCTTTCTGCAAAGAAGAAGCAGAATGATTCTACAGAAATGGACAGAACAGCTCTTGGACACTATCCGGTAGCTAAAACCGAAAGCATTGGTCTTTACGGCTTTAATCTCTTGAATACAACGCTTTACGACAGTCCTAAGAATGCAGATGGTACTCCTGCAACTCCTCATTCTGCAGCTCTTGCTACAACAAAGACTAAAGATCTGGATGGCGATGGCGTAGATGATTCTACAATTGACGTTTACCCTACAGCGGCAAATGGTCTCAATTATTTTACCAGTGGCAATGTTTATGTAAAATACGGCGAGGGTACTGGCGACAATGCAATTATAAGTCTTAATAATTATAACGATAACGATGCAAGGGGCAGTGCGACAGCTTCATTGCCTCAGCGTGCAAACTATGGAAAGAAGGCAACTCAGACAACTTATAACAAATACTTCTATAATCATAAGCCAAACAGCTCAAATAACTATATTTTGACAGATGATACTGTGCTTGATGTTTGGGATTTTAATAGTGAAGCAGGTAAACCAAACCCTTCAGGCCGTATAGATGAAGTAGTAATGAAGATAAACCCTGTTTCTAAGATTATTGGTTTCTCTTTCCTTGATAGTTCTATGCATTTTGCTACACCTCTTGGAAAGACTAATTCTTATAGTGATACTGGTGGAACAGGAAATACAGGTGATGCTCGTACAACTTCATTCCTTACCTACGATTATAGAGGCTGGTCATATGCTATAGATGCGGGTGGAAACGAAGGTGACCGTGTAAAATTCTGGGTCGTAAATGATTCTGGAACTCAAGTTACGCTTAATTCTGATAATGAAAATAATATTATTGAAATTGTTAATCAGAAGGGAACACGTCAAAGTAATGGTGGAAATAATGTTGATTTGCGATATAAGGTTCGTAGTCCAAGTGTGGCAACTTCGAAAGGTGAGCAAAAAGATGGAAATGATACTACAAATATTTATATTGCTTACTATGATAGTTTTAATGACGAAATTCGCTTTAAGCAAGGCAATACGACTGATCGAGGTATAATTAATACCCGAAAGAGAGCTGAATATTCATGTTTCCGTGCTCAGGTAATTGCAACTGACGCAAGTAAAAACCTTCCTAATAACATAAGTTATGCAGGAACTCCATTAGGTGGGGCAGGAGAATTTGTAGCTATTGATGTTATTCCAAAAGGAACTGTAGTGAATGGAACTGCCCTTACAAAAGATGTTGTTGTAATTGTCTGGTATGACGTTGCGGCAAAATGCCTCAGATATTCATATAATGAAGATCCTATGGATTATCAATGCTGGCAGTCCAATACTGCAGCTCTAAACAAGGCTGGTACAAAAGATGTAAATGAACATTATAGAGGTTTAACTCGTTATAATTGGGCTGGAAGTGATGGAACCTTTACAAGTGAAGCTACAAAAATCTTTGAAGATGCTGGAGAATATTGTCAGATAAAGGTAGATGGAAATGGTGGTGTACATATTACTGCTTACGATAATCAGAGCGGAGACCTCCGTTATGCATATCTGCCAGCCTATAATTCTTCATATTCAGAAGATTCAATGTCTTGCATAGTAGATTCTTTCAACGAGACTGGTTCACATATGATTATGGATGTTGCGCTGGATGCAGATAATAATCCAGTACCATATATTTCATATACTTGTGGAAATCTGCCGAAAATAGCATATAAGCATACATCTACAGTAAAAGACGGTGCTTTAAACGATATGTTTACAGGTGACTGGGAAGCAGGTTATGTACCAACTACCAGTACAATTGCCGATCTGGAAGTTAAGAAGCGTAATAATATTGATAACAGAATAAATGTTGCGCTTTGGAAAGATGCGGCTGGAAAACAAATAGATTCTAAGAAAACAGATGGTACAATTGGAGATTCTTCTGCAAATAAAAATAACGGTACAATCTGGGGTAACGGAACGGCTTATCCGGTTCTTGGATATTCAATAGATAACGGCGGCGACGATACTATAGAAACCGCACAGATGCAGTAAGGAGGTGGAATAAATGATGAAGAAGAAATTTTTTAATACATCAATTATCGTAATTACCTCACTTATTGCCTTGTTTGTGCTTTCCTGCAATATTGGACTTGGAGAAGCTGTAGATACCGCTAATCCTACAGTTGAAATTTCTTATCCTCCAAAAAATGCAGTTGTTCGTGAATCCTTTGTTGCAGCAGGAACTTGTGATGATGATCTTGCCCTTGACTATGTAAACATTACATTAACAAATCTTTCAACAAAAACTATTTATGGTCCATATACAGCAGACCTGAATGAAGATAAAACATCTTGGAAGGTTTTGTTAAATCAAAAGGCAGAAGGAAGCTATACGGCTTTTAATTCATATAAAAAATGGGAATTTCCTGATGGTGATTATATTCTTACTGCAATTTCTTATGATAAGAATAAAAATGCTTCACAGGAAGCTACCATCCCAATCAGTATAGATAATACTGCACCGGTTCTGCTTGTAAGTAAACCTCTTGCCTTTGGAACAGAAAAACCTTCGGTTTATGGTCGTACCCTGAATATTATTGGTGATATTTCGGAAGAACACGAAACTAAAAAGCTTACTCTCTATTACCGCGAATACGATGAAAGTACTCATTCTTTTGTTGATTCAGAAGCAAGAACTTTGGAAATAAGCGGCTTTGGAACAATGTCTTCGGATAATCCGCTTACAATTGCTAAGGCAGAACAGAATGTACAGAATGCCGGTTCAGCTGTTTTAACACAGAACTACAATACTATTTATGGCGAAATTGTAAATATTTCAGATCCAGTAAGCCTTGCCGCTTACACAAAGAAGATATATTACTGCGGTTTCCTTCTTGAGGATAGTGCAAAAATATATAAAGATCCTACAGACTCTGGTGTAGAAGAAGGAAATAAAACTACACAATATTATATTTTAAGTGATGATTTTAATAAAAATCTTTTTAGCGAAGAAACAAAGTCTCTTAATGCAAGAAATTTAATGCTCCTTTTAAGAGGACAGTCTTCTTATTCTGACTCAGAAATTCCTGATATTGTCAGCTCTTTGAACTCCACAGGAAATACTGCATCCAGCCAGAATATTGATGCAGCTCTTTCTTCTAAGTTTTCTATTGATCCAAAGAGTAATCCGGTTTGGTCAATTTCAAATTTTGAATATGATTCTACAGAAGAGGATTTTACAACCTATGAAACCGGTTCAGCAGTACCTCTTGTATTAAAATCAGGTGGAGACGGTATTGCTATTAATAAGCCTTCTATAACTATAGAATTGTATCATCTTGGGCTTACTCCAGCACCAATAACAGGAAGTACACCTCATATTACACTTGTTTCAAACTGTGCTAATCCAGATGTAGAATTAAAAACTAAACTTACAGAATTGGATACAAATACTTCAATGGTCTTTTCAGATGGATCATCGGGGCTCAAAATAAATCATTATTATGAATTTAAAATTACTGGCGAAGATATGTCTGGTAATTCCATTGAAAGTGAGGATGGCTATAGATTCGGCTTTAAGCGCTATTCAAGCTTTGCGTCTCCAAGAATTTCTTTTGAGTCTCCAAGCTCTGGCGGATATTATAAAGAAAATGAATATTACAGTGGTGACCAGGTTGATTTACCAGGTAATGCCGGTGGAATCAAAATTAAAGGAAAGGTTGTCACTGCCGCTAAACAGACTTCTGTAAATGGTGCGCTTGCAAATGATATTGAAATTGGAACTGCGGAAGACCTTACTGACCATACAACAGACAAAATCTGGGTTTCAAAAATAACAGTAATAGATACAACTACTTCAGAAGAACGTGTAATTCCTGCTGAAGATTATAGCTGCACAATTTCTGATTTCTCAAGAAATACTTATTCAGGTTCTTCTTCAGAAGGTTATACTTATAACTTCATTGCAGAAATTACAAAGGCCGCAGGAAAAACACTTAATCCGGAAACTCCGGGTTCATATAAAGTTAAGGTAGCTCTTATTGCAGAAGACTCTCTCACCGTTAAGAGCGACCCAACTGAGTTTGAATTTAAACTGGATAATAAAAAACCGGAAATTACCGCCAGTGAAATTGTTGTTTCTCCAACAGTTACAGAAGAAGGTCTTAATTATGTAAACGGCGTAGTTAAAATTTCTGGAACTGTTTCAGATTCTGGCAGTGGTCTCGCAGCAACAGATCCTTTGTATTATTACCAGACTGGGGATACAGATCCAACACCTATAAGCCTTTCTGGAGTTGCATGGTCATTTAATTTTGATACAACCGTATTAACAGATAATTCAGATTATACCCTTAATATCTATGCAAAAGATAAGGTTGGTAATATTCTTGAACTTCCATATCCATTAAAGATAAAGCAGGAATCAGACTATCCGAAAATTTCTTTCTCAAATATAAACGATAACACAATTTTTACAAATCCTGCAGTTCTTATTGGAAACGTAACAGATGATGACGGCTTACAGCAGGTAGAAGTATTCTATCAGAAAATAGGACCAGGAAGTGCAGGTGCCGAAACTTCTGTAAGTTTTGGGAACCTAACAGCTGGAAGCACATCTTGCCCTTTAGCAATAACATTGTCTGATGCAGATGGTGCAGGTGAAGGTGAATACAGAATTTTTGTTAAGGCAAAAGATACAAAAAATCTTGCCACAGGAAAAGTAGGATACGGTAATACTTCTGATTCAGCATATAAACCTGCAAAAACAATTGATATCAAAAAGGATAATGGTGCACCAGTTCTTGGAATTACAAACTCATCTTCGGCACAAACCTATTACAATCATAATTTTGATGTAGAGGGTACTGTAAAAGACGGCAGTGGCCAGGTAACGATTAGCAGAAAGGTTTATAAAAATGGAACAGAGCTTACATCTTTACCAGAAGGTTTTGGTACAATTACTGTAACAGGCTCAGTAGTAGAAGGTGCAGACTGGACAGATTCAATTCCGGTATTAAGTCTTGGAAACGGTACATACAAGATTGTATATTATGCAGCGGATAAGTATGCAGTACTGGAAGGTCAGGCAGAAAGTCATACATCATCGCAGATTTTTGAATTTTCTGTAGATGTTACACCTCCATCGCTTATTTCTAATTCATTAAAGATGGACGGAAATTCTATTAGTACAGGCTGGTATAACAAAAATAACGGTTTATTCTCAGTAAAGGCAAGCGATGCTAATTCAACTGTAGCTTCTGTTGTATATTCATTGAATTATACTGAATCAGCAACTCTGTCTTCAGTTAGCTGGAATAACATGGAGTCTTATACAGATTCAACAAATACTTCCGGTCAGACAAGCTGGAAAGCTAATATTACTTTTGAAGGCTCTGAGTTTGTAAAGCATTTAGCCCTTAAGGCAATAGACAGTGCAGGAAATGAATCAATAATTGAACAGAAATCTTTAAGAATTGATACGAATGCACCTGTTCTTACTGTAAAAGATTCTGAAGGAAACAATTTAGCAGAAACTATTTATATAAATAACACAGCAGAAGGGGTTGAAGGCTTTGAAATAAGTGGTATTTATAATGACGGTACAGGTGAAAGTGGTATAGAAACCGATACAAGCGGAAATGTAATTCCATTGAAGTTTACAATCGGTAATCACTATTATGATGCAGAGTCGACTACGGAAACTCTTGTTCCGGCAGTTTTTTCGGTATTTACCTATGACAGCACAGATCATACTTATTCAGCATTTATAAGTCGTGATGCTTTTGGAACAGATGGCGGTAAGCTTTCTGTAATTGGAAAAGATAATGCCGGAAACAAGAAGATAACTGCATCTACTACATTTATTGTAGATACAGAAGCACCAAAAATTGAAGATATTGAAATCTCTGCTCCTTCTGCTTACAAAAAGACAGCAGGACAGACAACTGAATATTATATTCGTAAGTCAGATGGAGCCTTTACAATCAGCGGTACAGCAACCGATGACGGCGGATTATTTGAAAATATTAAACTTACAATAACTGGCCAAGGGGAAACAACAATAGGACCTTTCACTTCAACAAATTCCAGCTGGACCTTTAATAATTCGGCTGTCAATTTGAGTACCTGGACTTCTCCTGCAACTGTAACTCTTGAAGCAACCGATAAGGCAAAGAATAAAAAGACATTAAGCTTTGCAATTAAATTTGATGAAGATGCTCCACAGCTAATTACTGGAGAAGGTCCGGACAATCGCTATAACTTCCGTGGTGAAGATATAATAAAATACAACAATCTTAAGCTTGGTGAAGGTCGCTACTGCGAATATTCCTATGGCAGACTCAATTCTGTAGACTTCGAAATCTTTGTAGAAGAAGAAGGCAGTGGACTTTCTAAGCTTGAATATAAACTGTTTACCTCTGGTAGTGTTTCAAGTATTCCAGACTTTACAACAAGCGGAGCGTCACAAACAGGAAGTTTCCTTCTTAAGGAAAGCGAAGATTATTCTTATTATGATTCTAATGTGGGTTCTAACGTTAGTGGTACTGCATGGAAAGCAAGTGCAAGTATTCCTGGTTTTGCTCCAACAACTGGAAATAACACAAATTATCTTGTTATTCGCCCAACCGACAATTGTGGTAATACCGGAGATGTAACAGTTCTTTCTGTGCATGTAGATCAGACTTCTCCTGTTGTTCTTGCAACACATACCGAGCAGCTTACAAACGGTACAAAGAAAATAGAGCTTAGCGGTTCTGCTTATGATGTTGATTCCGGAATTAAGGCACTTAGAGTTCTTGTGAATGGCGTTGCCAAGATGGAACTTAATGCTGACAGCTCTAGTGGCAATGTAACTCACACAGACGGAAGCCAGACAAATGCTGACGGTGTAGTAACAAATGTTACAGGTGGATACGGAACCTTCTCTTACAAAGGTTATGCACCAGATAAGGAAACTCCAGCACAGAGTCCTGTTAATCCAACCATTACAGCTTCTACTCCTACTTGTACTTTAAAGAATGCCGCTTCATATGTTGAATGGAATCTTATTCTTGATCCAGAAGGGGAGTGGTTTGAAAATGCTGGAGAGCGCCCTGTAATTTCTATTGAAGTAGAAGATTGGGCAGAACATGATGGCCTTGGAAATAAGAACCCGACAGCTACAAAGATTGCAACCCTGCGTGTAGATACACAAGCTCCGGCAGTTACAATTACAAGCCCTGTTATAAACACTACTACTCCAACACGCCTTAATGGTGAAAACACAATAAGTGGAACTTCAAGTGATGAAGGAAGCAGTCCTGCAAAGCTGGATCTTTATTATTCAACTGAGACAACTGCCCCAACAGAACTTTCTGGTTATACCCGATTAAAGACTCTTACAACTGCAAGTACACCGTCAAATCCGGATACACTTACAACTTATAATGGAAATATTTCTCAGCTTTATAATTATTCATTTAATGTTGATTTCTATGATTTTGTTACTACCAACGAAATAACTAAGCCTGTATGGATTTTAGTTGTTGCAACTGATGAAGCAGGTAATACTTCAATTGATGATGGAATTAGCCCTGTAAAATACATTGTAGACCGCAATACAGATCGTCCTGTAATTTCAATTTCTGAATACTCATTGAAGCCTAAGAACAATGTAATGTCTGCAGATAATCGCGTTCTCTTAAAAGAAAAGCAGATTTTCATAGACGTAACAGATGACGATGGTCTTGCAACAAGCGATTATGCCTTCTTTAGAACAGGACGCATCAATGCAACTACTGGCGCTACAGACTATACTAACTGGACCGCTATTACCTTGAACAGTGGTAACGGAAGCTTTGAGCTGGATAGTGATGGAAAGCAGATAATTGAATTCAAGATTAAGGATGCAAATAATACTGAGTTTACTTCAACTGCAAGTGACTGGAAGAAGGTTTATGTAGAAGACCTGAAAGGAAATAAATATGGCCTTGAAACAGAAGACTCTCCATATGCCGATCCAGTAATTTATACAACTCTTGATACAGAATTACCTGTTGTTATTATAGAAGGCGTAAGTACAGATGACGGCGCTACCTGGACAGAACCAGACTCATTTACTACAGTTCTTGGTGGAATAACCGAAAGCGTAAAATTAAAAATTCGTGCCACAGATAATGGTAGTGGCATAAAAACAGATGCTGCTGGCAACCAAAGTGCAGATGCTGTAACACTTACCAAGAAAATAGGCAGTGGAGAAGGACAGGCTGTTACTGTAACTCCAAGTACAGCTGCCGACGAAGCAAATATCTATTATGCAACTATTGACTGTACAAGTGGTGATGGTCTTATGAACATTACTGTTGTAGCACAGGATAATGCTTCTCGTACAGGTAATGCAACAAAGCAGTTCAGAATAGATAATACAGACCCAGAAATTACTGTTTCTACACCGGCAAGTGGTTCTGAGCAGAGTGATCAGATTTATGCCATAGGAACTTTCACAGAAAGTGTAAGCTTCTGGTATGCTGTTTCTCCTGTTGCAACTTCTCCTGATTCAACTACAAGCTGGACTTATATTAAAAAGAACCCTGAAACAGGTGTTGAGACTACAGGTAATTCTTTCCCTGTTACAAATAAAGCAGGAGAAACAATTCCTCTTGCTTCGCTGGCTACAGTCTGTGCTTACAAGGAATTCAGTGACTCTGCAGTTTCTACCTTTAATATTCAGTTTGACGGGGTTACAAACTCAACTCCAGATCATACCTACGATTTGAACGGCTGGCTTAAGGCTATGGGTATTACAATTCAGGATGATTTAGTTTCTACAACAAATCCTTTTGATGACTTGATAACTCTTTATCTGCATCTTAAGGCTGTTGATTCTGCCGGTAATAAGAAAGAAATTGCCTGGCCAATTCTTGTAAACCCTCAGGGAAGTCGCCCTACAGTTGAAATCAGTTATCCAGCAGCAAATGAAGAAAATCCTATTCTTGGCGGTAAAATCAACCTTATGGGGTCTGCAAAAGGTAAGCATACCATTACAGAAGTTTACATGCAGATAGACTGTAATAATGATGGAAACTGGACTACAGCAGATGAGACACTTCTGGCAAGTGACGCCTATGGTTATACACTGGAAAATATTCCTGGTCTTTATTATCCTGGAACTACAACTCTCCAGAAAGGTATTAAAATAAACGTAAATGGTAGTGTATGGAGCCAGAAGATTAACGAAAATAAAGAGTTTAATCCTGCTGAAACAGGAACTCCTCGTCAGATAAAGGTTCGTGTTTATGCAAGAGATACTTCTGCAGTCCCTCCATTACTCAGTAGTGCAAAAATCAAGTCTTTCAGGGTAGATAATGACCTTCCACAGATTGATCAAGATATAAAGCTTGTTCAGTGGAATACTGGCTTTGATGCATCTACAGGACTTATAGTTGAAGCTTCAGGAGATAATGCTGGTGCAATTTCCTTTGCAGAAGGTGCAGTAAAGGCTCAGCGTTCTTATGCAGACAGAATGTATGTTTCTGGCAAATGGTATGTAATCGGAAAAGTTACAGATGATAGTGGTATCAGCCAGGTTGCCTTAGGTGAAACTGAAGTTACTGCAACTGCTATAGGCAATAGTCTTGGTTCAGACGGCTCAATCAAAAAAGCCTTTGTAACTGGAGGAAAAACAAATTATGTATTCTGCTTCCCTGTAGGTTCTGATATAACTAATGCAGTTGATATTTCTGAAGTTACTTTAAGAGCAACAGATAATGGTTCTGGTTCTAATGCAAAGACTCAGACAAAGCAGTTTATTGTAAATTATGATAATAAGGCTCCAGATGTAACTCCAATTGCTGCAAACAAAAAGATCTTTAATACAAACGGTCTTTATACAATTGAATCTGAGGCATATGAAAATACTGTAAATAATAAGAATCAGAGTGGAATTGAACGCATTGTATTCTACTTTACAAGAAACGTTACCAGTCAGGCTACAAAGATTTTTGACCCTATGCGTAAGGTAAACACAAGCGGCAACATGATGGATTATTCTGCTCTTACACATGAAGATGACTTGTACTGGCAGACTGCAGTGGTTACAAATGTAAGTCAGACTTCTATTACAGTTTCATCACTTCCTTCTTGTGCACATAAGGGTGGTCTTGCTAAGGTAAACGGTGTTATTTATAGAATAGAAAATATTGAAGGTACAAGTGTAACTCTCTCTGGTGCACCGGGCGAAACTGCTAGTGCTTTGTTTGCAATTGCTAATGTAATTGATAATACTAACCCGGAAAATATTCCTGGTGAATATGATACTCTTACTGCAGATTATGGTTACGGATACCCTACAGGTATTTATGATGACGACGACCTTATGCCTGAGCATTTGACAAAGGTAGGAACAAAATACAACTGGGATGCAACAATCAACTCAAGAAATATCAGCGATGGTTCAGTTACCCTGCATTACATTGCCTTCGATAAAGCAGGCAACAGAGCGGCTCTGGATGTTGCCGCAATGGTACAGAATAATGCTCCTCGTATTGCCGGTGCTAAGATTGGTATAGATGAAAATGGTAACGGAAATGTAGATGAAGATGAGTTCTATAATAATGATCTTTACTCAAATTGCTACGAAGGCGGTATGGACGGAGCAAAGAAGGCAATTGATGTAACAATTCCAAAGATTTCAACCGCTGCCTCTCCAGTAAGCGCAATTAAGATTAGACGTACTCTTGTTATTAAACCGGAAATTGTAGGTGGTAACGGCTCTATCGGCTATACCTATACAGTTGCAAAACGTAATACGGCAAATACAGACTGGGCAGATCCATATTACAATCCTGAAAATCCAGAAGTGGTAACTCTTGGAACAGGTACTGCAGAAAATGAAAGTAATATGTCTCTTACAGGGGAAGGAATTAAAATTGAAGTAAAAGACTTCCTTGCTAACGGAATCACAAATGATGCAAATCAGAAGTTTGCCTTTACAATTCAGGACTCAACTCCTGGTGAAAGCCAGAAAGCAGTAATGAATGTAATTATGGATGTAGAGCTTAATGATACTACTCCTGCCAAGAATAAGATTATTCCTTTCTACTGGAAGGATGCAGAAAATAACTCTCTTGCAGAAAACAGCAGAGAAAAAGGACATATAGAGCTAAGTAAGGATTTGCCTTCAAACTTTACTGCTGACGGTAATGGTATTTACAGCAAGAATCCTAAGATTTCTGGTGCAATCAAACTGGAAGGTATAGCAATGGATAACTCATTACTTAAGAACCTTTCTGTTAAGCTCACAAATAGTGAGGGTACTGTATTACTTAATAAGGTTATTGCAGAATATGATGGAAGCTGGCCTGAAGAAACAACTGGTAGTGGATGGAGTACAAAAATTACACAGGCAACTTATGGAGAATTGCGTGACGCCGGTTATATTACAGCCCTTCCAAGTGGCAAGACCGCAGACCAGAAGGTTCCTTATGCAGGCCAGGAGTATGGCCATGTAGTTCACTGGACTTGGACTCTTGACACAGAAACTGTGGGTATTGCAGTACAGGCTGGTCTTGTTATAACTGTAGGTGCTCTGGATTACGGTAAGCCAACTTTAAGTGGAAGTGGGGCTACTGCCACAGCGGTATATGAACATCCTAATGTATTCGCAAATAATGGAGTTACTGGTACTGTAGCCCAGTCCGGTGGTAATAATGGTGAAGCAGCTCATACCTGTAAGTATTCAGTAGACGTGGTTCCATATATCCGTGGCTTTAAGACTGCACTTTCAAAGAAGAGCAAGAAAGAAGATACTTCGGAATACGACAGAACTGCACTCGGTCATTATCCTGTAGCACGTACAGAAAGAATTGGTGTATATGGCTTTAATCTTGCTGGTGCTACACTTTATGACAGCCCGGTAGACGCAAATGGTAATGCCTTAACTCCACACACTGCTGAACTCGGTACAACAAAGACTAAAGATATAGATGGCGACGGAAAGAATGATACTTCAATTTTCGTTTATTCAACAGCTGCAAATGCCCTTACTGGCTTTACCAGCAGCGCGGTTTATGTAAAGGTTGGTGATATTGAAAGCCTTAATAATATGAATAATAACGATGCTCAGGGCAACTACGGTGTTGCAGCTGCAGATATCCCAGAACGCGATGATTATGGTAAGGAAGATACTTACGAAATGTTCAATAACTTCTATAACCGTATGCCTAATGAGACAAGCAACTATGGTCTTACAGATGATACATATCTGGATATCTGGTATTTTGACAGCAGAGCGGCAAAGCCTCATAATCCTGGCGTTATTTCTGACCCTGTAATGAAAATTAATCCAGACAGTGGTATTATCGGCTTTGCATACCAGAGTGGTCCAAGATACTTTAGTATGGCAAACAGTACAAACTCTTATGAAACCTGGATGTCAGATTATGATAATATGAGTGCTACAGGCTTTATTTATGATAGTGCAGGTAATACTTATGGTACGGCTTTAGGAGGAGATATTAATGGTACATCTTCTATAGCAAAATTAGCCTTTATGACAAGCAGATGGGGACACTTTACTTGGGTGGGAGGCAATACTGATTATGCTGTAAATAAGACTGATAATGCTGATACATTTCATCTGCGTGTAGAACAGATAGGTCAGATAGGAACAAAGGCTGATAAATCTCCTGCTGGTAATAATAATAAAACCGACGCAGAAGGAAACTACATAGACAAGAGTCGTGTTTTGAGCCCTAGTCTTGCTGTTAGTGGTAGTGGCGCAAATGCCAAGGTTTACATGGCTTATTATGACCATATGAATCAGGAAATACGCTTCAGATGGGCAAGCAATCCTAAAACTACACCAGGTTGGGATGGAATTGGCTACATTCAAGATACCTATAGACGAAGTAATCTTGGTAATAATGGTAATAAGAAAAATATTGCAGGCGTTAATGAAAACTCAGATAAATATAACACTGTGAAAGTTCAGATTATTGCTGAATCAAAGAAATACACCTATACAAATAATGTAGGTTCAGAAACAACGTCGCATTCATTAGGAAAACCAGGTTCTTATGTTGCAATCGATGTTATTCCAAACGGTGGCGGCACAGGTGATAACAAATATGATGTTATTGTTCTTGTCTGGTATGACGAAGAAAATGGAAATCTTTGGTACACTTATAATACAATCGACTTTGCAGCGTTGGCGGCAGGAACTAACAAAGCACAGTTTGAAGGTTCATCATATACAGATCAGCATTGGCGCAGTCCTACACAAATCTTCACAGGTGCCGGACAGTACTGTCAGATAAAGGTTGCAGGGGATAAGTCAATTCATATTGCTGCTTACGACAAAGATGCCGGTGATATCCGTTATGCTAAACTTGGCAGTTATGTTATTGATGGAGATCACCCATATTCAGAAGACACTATGTCTTGTGTTGTAGATTCAAACGGTATTGTAGGTACAAACCTCACTATTGATGTAGCTATGAATGGCACTGGAAACAATGCAAAGGCAATTCCATATATCAGCTACTATGGAAGCTTCGGACCTAAGATGGCTTACCTTACAGAAGAAGGTGTGGCACTTACAAGTCTTGCAAAGGGTACTGCAAAAGAAGATGGCGACTGCTTTACCGGTTACTGGGAAGTATCAAATGTTCCTACTCCAAGTAATGCACCAAAGGATCGTGTAAACGTAGCTGTATGGAAAACTACCGCTGGAGTAATAAAGAGCTCTGCTCACACAGCAGATACAACACATGCAGGAAGTGGAACAACAAGTGCAAACGGAACAACTTACGGTAATGGAACTGCATATCCGGTTGTTGCCTACGAAATCCGCCCAACAAGTGCCGAAGGTTACATGGAAACCGCCCAGATGCAGTAAACTCTTGTTGTTTTCCGCCTATCTGAATATAATTAAATAAAACTATAGTAGCTGGCAAAGGTGAAAGATTGCCGGCTGTTTTTTGTGAGGATTTTATGGATTTAATGAAATTGCAGAACGGAAGTGATGTCCGTGGTGTTGCTATAGAGGGTGTGGAAGGCGAGAACGTAAATCTTACTCCACAGATTGCAAAGCAGATTGGCTGCGCTTATGTAAGCTGGCTTGCTAAAAAGCTGGATGTTGATGCAACTGCCCTTCATATTGGTGTTGGCCGTGACTCTCGTGTTACGGGGCCGGCTCTTGCTGATGCTTTAATTGATGGTATGGTTAGCGCAGGTGCTGTGGTTATCAACTGC
>JAEEGL013692740.1_pt1 | contig 14534 bp, 10 predicted proteins | sample 9134231 | NCBI WGS metagenome assembly JAEEGL01 (sample SAMN16246548, study PRJNA631951) | gut metagenome | biome: gut microbiome; feature: rumen; material: fiber-attached | host: Bos | place: Iran: Karaj | collected 2018-10
AACCATTCTTCGTATTAACAAAAGGTCCTTCTGCTACTTGATAAGAACCGTCACTTTCTTGATTCATATAAGATGCATAAATATTATAGAAGACAATATCATCTGGAGATAAAATGTTTTGTAGCCTACTTGGATTATTTAAAATATATTCATGCCCTAATGGACTAATTTCAATAAATTGATCTGCCATCTCTGCAAAGTTTTTAGAAAGAAGACAGCATAATCCAGGATGATAAAGTGTACTTGTATAAACTTTTGGATTATTCAATGTAAATCCATACTCTTGGAAGGCTTTTAAATTCGTTACTAATCTTTGGTGATTCATCACTAAAATACCTCGACATTGAGAATATAATTGAGATGCTCGTAAACCATATCTTTCTAGATATTCTACATTCTTAATAAAGTCTTCTGATTTTCCAGAAATTGTTGGAAGAACTCCTTGTTCAGGAGAATTATTTTTCTTTTTTTCTTTTCTTTCATAATCCCCTTGAGGAAGTAAAGCTGGAAGGATATTGGTTAACTCTCTTGGAGTGATTCCTCTTTTCTTACAGAAATTTGCAATATTATAAATGACATCTTTATTTCCTTTTAATAATAATATTGTTAATTTTAATCCCTTGTTTTCTAAATTAAATCTAGGGAAACGATTCTCTGTTACCGCAGATAAAACTCCTTCAATATTCTTCAAGTTTCCATTTTGTAGTAATTCTTCTTGTAGAGGTTTTTCTAACTCATTGAAATCATAATTATATTGAGCAAATACTTTTTGAAGTTGATCTTCCTCTATTTTATGATTTGTTGATTCTGGTTCTTCGATTTTTCTTTGGAAAACCGCTTTATTATATTTCATAATGCTGATTAAAATACTTCTCTTCGTAGAATCTGTTAAATCACATTCTCTCATTAAAGAAGCAATTAAATCAGGATCATCTAAGTAAGTTGTACTTTGCTCATCTTGTATCATATCAAGTAATCTTTCATACTGAGAACAGATGGTAGACATCTTACCAATTTTTATCATATTTTCATTTTCTTCTGCTGCAGATTTTTCTGATAATAATTCTAATTGTAAAAAGAAATTCTTTATATAATCTAATTGAGTTTCTTTAATTTCAAAAGTTGTTTTCTTTTCTTTATTTAATCGTAAAAGAGTTTGAATAGATCTTATGAAAGTAATAATACTTTTTTGATCTTCTTCTGGTAGGGAGGTTGCTTCTACTAGTTCTTCTAGTGTTCTTGCATCGATTTCAGAAATCATATTTACATCTTCTCTTACTTGAGCAATCTTTTCTTTATGACTTGTAAGTGGAGATACGGTAGTTTGTTTTAATGATTCTAATTTTTCATGATAGTTTTGGATCACTTCTTTTAGAATCATAATTAATGTAAATTGTTCTGCTCCCATAATGATCTTTCCTTTCTATTTTTGTTTTTCAATACTTGGTTCTTTTCCCTCTTCTACTTTTTCTTCTAACATTGTTTTTAATTCGTCTTCCATTTCTTCTTGTCTTTTGTTTTCTCTTGCTACTTTTAGACGATTTCTAATTTCTTTGGCTTCAATTTCATAAACAGAACGTTTTTCTTCAATGGAAAGTTCCTCCATCATCTTTTGAATTCTCTTTTCATTTAATTTTACACGCATATCTGCTTCTCTAAAGTTGTTTTCCCGTCCATTGATGAAACCGACTCCTAAGATAATCATATCTTTCTCTCCTACTGGGATATAGAAAACACCAGTACGATTTCCAGATTTATATTTTACTCCTAAGTCTTGAAGACTCTTCCAGCTTCCTAGGATTGAGCTTACTTTATCAGCTCCATTCGTTTCTAATTGAGAAAGACTATTTTCTATTCCGTCATAATATGCTTTTGGAATTCCTTTATTATCATTTCCTAATTGAATATCATCTTCAAAGAAGGTTTTTAAATTATTCTTCTTTAAGAAGAAGACATTATATTTTCCTAAAGATTGTTCTCCTTCTGGAATAAAATCTCTTTCTGTATCTTTTGTTGCGACATAGTAACTATCTAATACTTCTTGAATTCTCTTACAAATCTTAGATGCTAGAACAAAATCCTCATCGGTATCGATATGAATGGATTCATATAAATGAATGAAGTAATTACATTCATACGCAGCATCTCTCTTAATATCTCTTTCTTCCTTATTTAATGCTTTTTTCTTATACATTGTAATTCTAGAATTCTTACTACGATATAAGCTACTAATATAATTATCTAATACAGCTCTATCATTGGAAGACATTCTTTCTACTTGTTTTCTTGTAGATAAAACAAAATCTCTTGCTTTTTCAATAATAGAGAATTGTTCTTCCTCTGTTAAAACTCCAATGAAATCTTTATCTAATATTCTCTTTAGGATTTCTTTGGCACGAATTTCTCTTTGATCATTACGATTAAAGAAAATTTGAAGAGCTTCCTCTGGGGTTACATTTTCTTCATAAATCGTTAAGATTAATTCTTCTTTTGCAAGATCTCGAATCTCTTTTAATAAAAATGGATTCATGGATTGAATATCAATTTCTTTTAGAGAAGAATCATCAATCATCCATACAATCTTTTGGAAGATTTCATCATTATCTAAGAAAGAATCTACTTTTTCATTTGCTTCTTCCGAAGAAAAGGCATTTTTCTTTTGGACTCTAACATCCATATCATCTTCTCTGACTTGCTCTTTATCTCCTGCAATCTCTACTTCGATGATTTGTTGATCTTTGGATAAGATTTCTTGATAAAGACTAACATTTTCTAACCAAATCTTCGTTAGTAATGTCATTTTTTCTTCTTCAGTAAGAGAAACCTCTTTCATAACTTCTTCTAAGAAATCTAAATCTTCAATTGGACGATCTAATTTTCCATCTGTAAAAGCATATCCCGTTAAAACTAATTTTGAAATATAGTTTTCTAATGCTTCTCTTTCTTTTCCTTTGGTTTTACTTTCTACTTGTTTTAGATAATTGGTTAACCCTTCCCGTAACTCTCCTAATACTTGTTCTGCATATTCTTTTTGAGGAGCTACAATAGGTTCTTCTAAAAGAGTAGATTCTATCAAATAATAATAATTATAAATTTGATTCATGATTTGAGATACCAAATTTGGATCTTGGAAAATCATATGAAATAAGGTAATTAGTTTTTCTTTATCTGGAGGAAGCATATTTACAACTCCCTCAGTAAAGGCTTTATAAGACACACTTAAAACTCCTAACAAGTCTTGGATTGCTAGAGAGTCTTCTTCTAATTTCTTCTTTTGTTTTAGTTCTTCTTCTTTCTTCGTAAAAAGAACTTCTAATTCGGATAAAAATTGTTTTACGATTGCTTCATCCATAGTGCACCTCAATACCCTATTCTATAAAAATTATACAATATCTTTTTTGAAAATAAAAGGTAATTTTTCATTTTTCTATAAAAAAAGAAAGATAACTCTTTCATTTCTCTATTTCTCTGAAAAAACTGATTTTAGAGATTAGACTCAAAATAGGAAGTGTAAAGGAAAAATACAAGTTTTTTTCGGTTTTTATTTGCTTTTTTTCATTTTTTTTGGTAGAATGAACTTGTTTACAAAAGTGAGGTGAGATTATGCCAAATATTAAAAGTGCTAAAAAACGTATGCGTTCTAATGCTAAAAAAGCAAATGTAAATGCTTTAATTACAACTAGTATGAGAACTGCTATTAAAAAATTTGAAAAAGAAGTAAAAGCTGGAAATAAGGAAGAAGCTAGTAATTCTTTAAATATCGCTGTTCAAAGAATTGATAAAGCAATGTCTAGTGGAAAAATCCATCAAAATAAAGCTGCTCGTTTAAAATCTAGATTAACAAAGATGATGAACACTATGGAGTAAACCAATTAGAAATAATTGGTTTTTTTTCTCTCAATTTTCATCTTTTATGATACAATGATGGTGATGTTAGGAGGCTCTATGAAAAAGGGTTTAGCATTTTTAAAAACAATCATTCTTACTAGTTTAGTATTAGTTTTCTTTGGTGTTTACTTTGTAAAAGAAACAGATATTAATGCTTTTATGAAAACTTTCTTTCATTCTCATCGAAAAATAGAATTAGGAGAAGTAAATGAATATTATAGAACGTATGATTTTCAATTTGTAAAGAATACTGAAGATTTTGAACCAGAATCTTTACAAGATATCTTTGACATCTACTATACGGTATTAAATTCTGGAAAAGAAACTTTTACTTTTTATTGTCCTCATGAATTTGAAGCTTGTCTTACTAATGTACAAACTCTAGCGAATGATCAAAATCTATTATCGGATATTAATAATTTCGTTCATCCTTATAATGGTTTTTCTCATATTGAAACAGAGTATGACAATTTAGGAAGAGTAACAATTAATGTCACTCATCATTATACGCAAGAAGATATTGATATGATTAATGAAAGAGTGGATATTCTTTATAATAATTTAGTAAATCCAGGAATGTCTGTTCAAGATAATATTGAAACCATTCATAATTATATTATTAATACTACTCGTTATGATTCTTTACGAACCGATCAAGGAATTGAAAAGTATCAATCTGATATTGCTTATGGTCCTTTATTTGAAGGTTATGCTGTATGTGGTGGATATACTGATTTAATGGCATTATTCCTAGAAAAGATGGGATTAAAGAACTATAAAATTTCTTCTGACCGACATGTTTGGAATGCTGTTGAAATCAATGGTGTTTGGTATCACTTAGATCTTACTTGGGATGATCCTGTATCTTCTGATGGAAAAGATTATTTAGAGTATACGTACTTCTTAGTATCCCCTTCTAAATTCTATTTGGTTGCCAATGCTCAACATGATTTCAATAAAAATGTTTATTTAGAATTACAATAAAAGAGAACTAGACGTTCTCTTTATTTTGGATTTTTTCATATACTTCTTGAATTGTATTTTGAAAGTTTTGAAAATCTACTTCAATCCATTCAGTATCAAATTGATGATTGAAAAATGTATATTGTCTCTTGGCAAATCTTCTAGAATCTTGTTTAATTTGTTCTAATACTTCTTCTAATGGCTTATTCTCATAAAAATAATCATAAAACTCTTTATACCCTATTCCACTATTTAATATCCTAGAAGTAGGATATTTTTCTTTTAGAGATGTTACTTCTTCTAACAAACCATTCTTCATCATTAGATCCACTCTGAGATTAATTCTTTCATACAAATAATCACGATTTGTTGTTAATCCATATACTTGGATTGGATATAACGATACATCTTTATTATACGTAATATCTTCTTTATTCTCTAATTTATTTAAAAGACGAACTAATCTTTTTCGATTATTTTCTTCCGGAAGAGGAATATTCTCATATTCTTTTATTTTTTCTAATAATTCATGATTGGTATATTCTTCATATTGATTGTTGGTGGTTCCCTCCGTAAATTGATAATCATATAAAGCTGATTTGATATAGAGACCTGTTCCACCAACAATAATAATTCTTTTTCCACGAGAAGAAATCTCCTCAATCAACCTTCTCACATCTTTTTGATAATCAAAAACAGAATATTCTTCTTCTACATTTCGAATATCAATTAAATGATGAGGAATTCCCTCTCTTTCTTCAACCGTTGGTTTTGCACTTCCTATATCTAAATCTTTATAGATTGCTACGCTATCTCCATTAATGATTTCTGCATCTAGTTTTTTGGCAAGTTCAATACTACATTTTGTTTTTCCTACTCCCGTAGGACCTACAATGACAATAATATCTTTCATAAGACCCCCTAATCTAATTGTCTCTTAAATAGTTTTTCTAATTCATATTTTGTATAAGTAATAATCGTTGGACGTCCATGAGGACATGTAAATAGATTTTCACAATAACGCATATTTTCTAGAATCCATTCTTGATCTTCTAAAGAAATATAATCTCCCGCCATTACGGACATACGACAGGCTGTTGTCGCAGCAATTCTCCAAGTGAATTTTTCAAAATCAAATTCTCCTTTATCAATCATAATATCTACAATTTGATGAATAATATCTTCTGCTCTTTCTTCAGGAACCCAGGAAGGATGAGAACGAATAATAATTGTATTCTTTCCAAATTCTTCTGGAGTAAATCCATATTCTTCTAATAAAGAAAATCTTTCTTTGATTAAGATAAATTCTTCTTTCCTTAACTCTATTTTGATAGGGACTAATAAATCCACAATCATTGGTTTTTCCTTCATTTCCTTCACAACTTTTTCAAAATTAATTCTTTCCGCTGCAGCATGTTGATCAATTAAGTACATACCATCTTCATTTTCCGCAACAATATAAGTTAGAAGGACAACCCCTTTTGGAATCATCTTTTTAATTCTTGGTTTCTTTTCTTCTTCTACTTCAAAAGGAAGAGATTCTTCTAATTCTTTTTCTTCTTGTTTTTTCTCTTCTTGAATTTCAAAATCTAATGATATTTCTTCATATTTTGGTTTTTCTTCTATTTCTTCTTTTTGAATAATTTGTTTTCTTACTTCACTAACAGAATAACTATCTCGTACGCTTACTTCAGGAATTAATGTTAATTCTTCTAATCGTTTGGTAATACATTCTATAATTAAATCTTTCAAACTATCCATTTTAGAAAACTTAATATCCATTTTGGTTGGATGAATATTAATATCAATTAAGATCGGATCCACATCAATATTTAAAATAATAACAGGATAACGATCTTTATGAATATACGTATGATAACAATCCACAATACATTTATTCAATTCATTATTCTTGATGACTCTTCCATTGACTAAGGTTGTTATAGAATTTCTATTTCCTTTTGTTACTTCTGGATAAGAGATATATCCATGAATATAGTAATCATCATTTTCCCCTTCAACTGGAATCATTTTCTTCGTAATATCGACTCCATAGATTTCATAGATTACTTTTAATAAATCTCCTGAACCATCTGTTTTTAATAGTACTTTATCATTATTGATTAAAGTAAATTTAATACTAGGATAAGATAAAGCCATTTTATTCATATATTCTACGATATGAGCAAGTTCAACATATAAGTTTTTTAAATATTTTAAGCGAACGGGAGTATTGTAGAATAAATCACTTACTGTAATAGTGGTACCTTGTTGGAGATCTGATCTTTCTGCTTTTAAATCTTCTCCTCCATTTATCGTAATGAGTGTACCTACCTTTCCATCACTTGTTTTTAAACGAATATTAGATACACTTGCGATAGAAGGTAGAGCTTCTCCACGAAACCCTAACGATTCAATATAGAATAAATCGTCTAAGTTTTTTAACTTAGAAGTAGCATGTCTTTCAAATGCCATTTTAGCATCTTCTTCATCCATTCCAATCCCATTATCTTTTACTTCAATTTCTTTTACGCCAGAATCAATTAATTGAATGGATATTTCTGTACTACCAGCATCAATTGAATTTTCTACAAGTTCTTTTACAACATTCATTGTTTTTTCAACAACTTCTCCTGCGGCAATTTTATTAGCTAGAACTTCATCCATAACATGAATCTTAGACATAGGCTCACCTCATTCTCTTCTATTATATCTTTTTTTCTTCCCCGAAGAAAGAAAAAATACATCAAAGATGTATTCTTTCTAATTCTTTATTAATACATTGGCTGTTGTTAGATTACTTCCACCATGACTAATAACCCAACTTTGATCTGCTGCATTTTTTACATAGATTTTTTGCGTTGATTTAAATCCAAAAAACATATTAGACATATCGGTAACATTTGCAAAATCAAAGGATGATAAATCAAGCTGAAATGTACTATTATTATAGCCTGCATTTTCAAACATTTGACTCATATCCGTTACTTGACTTGTATCAAATTTATTTCCTAAATCTAAGGTAAAGATGGTACTACTACGGCCTATATTTTTAAACATATTTTCCATATCAGTTACTTGACTGGTATCAAATTTATCGCCTAAATCTAAAGTGAGGACTGTACTATTATAACCTAGTCCACCAAACATACTAGACATATTCGTTACTTGACTGGTATCAAATTTATCGCCTAAATTTAAAGTGAAGACTGTACTAGAACTGCCTGTATTATCAAACATATGAGACATATTTGTTACTTTACTCGTATCAAATTTATTACCTAAATCTAAAGTCAAAAGAGTACTATTATAACCTAATAAAGAAAACATAGCATACATATTGGTTACATTACTAGTATCAAATTTGTTTCCTAAATCTAAAGTAAATACTGAACTACTATAACCTGCATTAGCAAACATATAAGACATATTTTCTACATTAGAAGTATCAAATTTATCGCCTAAATTTAAGGTAAAGATAGTACTATTATAACCTGTATTCCAAAACATAGCATACATATTGGTTACCATAGATGTATTTAATACATCTATATTATTGATGGAATCTAATCCTCTTAAATCATAAAATAAATTACTACTATTCGGATTGGCATATAAGACTCCATCTCCTTGAATATAGAGATCATACTTTGTATTATCATTTGCATTTTGAGTAATGTATGCCATGACATTTCCATTTTGCGCAACTCCTATATCCCAACTTTCTATGACATTGGCTGGTGGATTGATTTCATTATCTAAATTAATGATTTTTATATTTCTCCTATAAGTATCACTTCGAAATGTTGTTTTATCATTCGATCCACTTACTGGCATAATAACAGGTTGTTGTGGTTTTGGAATAGCGTTCTCATCCGCTTGTACATAAGTAACTGTGAACAATAGATTTAATGTTTCATCTGTTGATGGTAAATCTTCTGGATTGATATCTTTTTTATAACCAATTCTTACTTTATAGGTTTCAGAATTTCCTGCTTCTAATAACTGATTTGGTGCTATTGCGATATCATCTTCATAGGTTACAGAGTATTCTAAATGGTTTGGTAATGTTGTGATTTCTACATTATTTAATTTAGAAGATACAGATTCAATCATCGCATCAATGGTACCTTCATTCACAACATCTACATTAAATTCGTAGAAATCTCCTGGTTTGGTTAGCGTTACTTCATAAGATATGGAAGTATTTGTATCAATATTTGCTGCTTGATCTACCATTGCATTACTTTCTTGATTTACTACTAAATTATCAAAATGAATATCCCAAGAAGAATGAGTTACGTTAGCTACTCCATTGATGGATAAATCCGTCATTAAAGCAGCATATCCTATTCCGATACACAATAATAAGAAAACTAATATTTTTATAAAATTGTTTTTCTTTTTTCTTCTCATATCTATAATCTCCTATAATATATTATAATATAAAATTGTAAATTGCGCTGTAAATCAAAATAAAAAGAACTGTAAATTTACAGTCCTTTATATATTCACTTGACATGTGTCGTTATTTGTTACTGTGTTTTCTGGGAATTTATAGGTTTTATAAGTATTGGCACAACATAATACAACTGTATAATGATTGACATCAAGTTTATGTTGGTCTTTTTTAACTTCAATCGTTACTTTCCCCGTACATTCTTTCGTTTTATCAGATGGATCTATGGTTGGAGATAAAAATTGTAATCGAACTAATTCTTCAAATGTAACTTCAGTCAAGGCAGGATATTCCATAGCATATTCTTCTGCAGCATTCATGGCTGATTCTGCCATATAATTATAACTTTTATTCTTACTGATATCAATGTATCTCGTATATCCAGCTATCGCAAGTCCCATTAAAATACCTAATAATGCAACTACTGTTAAAATTTCTACTAAAGTAAATCCTTTATTATTTTTCATTTTATCACCAATCTTATTATATCATTCTTTCTTTCCTAGAAAGTAGAAAAAAGAAGTTTTCATTGTCAAGTTTATTGTTCCTGTAAATACTGATGAAGTTTTTCTGCTACTTCTTTCCCTACAACACTCTCTAATTCTTCTAGAGAGGCTTCTCTCATTTTCTTTAGGGAACCAAATTTCTTTAATAGTTCTTTCTTTCTTACTTCTCCAATTCCTGGAACAGCATCTAACATACTAGATAATGCTCCTTTTGCTTTAATATTTCGATGGTATGTAATAGCATAACGGTGTACTTCTTCTTGAATTCTTGTTAAGAATAGAAATAGTTTGGAATCTTTCTCAACAGGTATTACTTCATAATTCTCGTTCATAATATGATTGGTTTTATGAGTTTTATCTTTGACAAGTCCAATCACTGGTATTTTTAAATTTAAGGAATCTAATACTTCTTTACAAACTCTTATTTGGGTTTGTCCTCCATCCATTACTATTAAATCAGGAGCATAAGATTCTTCCATAATTGTTTTAAAGTATCTTCGATAGATGACTTCTCTCATAGCTCCTAAATCATCTTTTACTTCTGTTGATATTTTATATTTTCGATAGAGATCTTTATTAGGTAAGAAATCATCAAATACAACCATTCCTCCTACATAGAAAGTACCAAATAAATGAGAGTTATCAAAAGATTCCATTCGATGTAATTCTTTTAATCCTAATAGATTTTTTAATTCTTCTAAGGCTTTTTCTCTTTCTTCATCATCTTTCTTAAGAGTTTCTTCTTTTAAAGATAATTGTTCTTTTGCATTTTCCATACATAGATTCATTAAACTCTTTAGTTTTCCCTTTTGTGGAGAAAATACTTTTATTTGGAAATACTCCTCTAAGACTTCTAAATTCATCTCTTCTGGAACTAATAATTCATGAGGAAGAATTCCATTTTCATAAAACTTAATCAAATATTCTTCTACTTCATTAATAGTATCTCCTAAAGTTGGGATAATTTCATTATGTCTTCCTAGTAATAATCCATCTCGAATAAAGAAGATTTCTATACTCATATAATTATTTTCTACAACATAATTTACACAATCAAAATTATAGTTTTTATTTAAATCAATTTTTTGTTTCTTTAGAGTGGTTTCAATATCTTCTAACATTCGTTTTAATTCTAAAGCTTTTTCATAATTCATTGAAGAAGATGCTTTTTCCATTTCTTCTTGAATCTTTTTGGTTACAAAATCAGGATCTCCTCGTAAGAAAGATATAATTTCTTTTTTCATATTATCGAGTGTCTCAGTTGAAATTTCTTTTTTACAGTATCCTAAACATTCATGTAGATGATAATACAAACAGTAGTCTTTCTTTAGTTTTTCACATTTTCTTAAAGGATAAATCCGATTTAACATATCTACTGTTTTTCTTGCGGCTCCTACATTAGGATAAGGTCCATATAAATAGTTTTTATTTCTTTTTCTTTTGACATTTCTAACTACTTTTAAAGTAGGATATTTTTCATTAGTTAATTCGATATAAGGATAAGATTTATCATCTCTTAATAGAATATTATATTTGGGATCATATTTTTTAATTAAGGTAATTTCTAGAATAAGACTTTCTAATTCTGATGAAGTAACAATGTATTCAAAGTCATCAATGTCTTCTACTAACATCTTAGTTTTTCCAGTTACGGTTCTCGTGAAATAACTTCGTAATCTTCGTTGGAGATTTTTAGCTTTTCCAACATATATAACTACTCCATCTTTATTTTTCATTTGATAACTACCTGGTTTTTCTGGAACTAAACTTAGTTTCTCTTTGAAGTCTTTCATCCTATCACCTCCAACGTCAAACAAATTATATCATATTTCAACGAAAAGAACTAATGATTATTCTTTTCTTTTTTTCATTTCTTTCTTATAATAAAAATGGTGATATTATGATTAAAGAAAATATTCAAACTGTGTTAAAAGAACTTGATAATACTTCTTGTCAATTGATTTGTGTTTCTAAAACAAGAAGTGAAGAAGAAATCATGGAAGCATATCAAGCTGGTATCCGTGACTTTGGAGAAAATCATATTCAAGAACTTGTGGAAAAAAGAAAGAATCTTCCAAAGGATATTCGTTGGCATATGATAGGTCATATTCAAACGAATAAAGTAAAAGATTTATTACAAGGAGATCTCTATCTCATTCATTCTGTAGATAGTGTAAAAATTGCGAAAGAGTTAAATAAACAACTCCATCATACACAAGATATTCTATTGGAGATCAATATTGCAGAAGAAGAATCAAAATATGGATTTCCTCCTAATTTAGCTTTCTTAAAAGAGATATTAAAACAAATACAAAAGTTAGAACATCTAAATTGTATTGGTCTTATGTGTGTTGCGCCTATGGTTGATAATCCTTTAAAGAATAAAAAATATTTTGAAAAAATGAAGAAATATAAAGAAGCTTTAGGATTAGAAGTATTATCGATGGGAATGACAAATGATTATAAGATTGCATTAGAGAGTGATTCTAATTATATTCGTATTGGAACCGGTATTTTTGGAGAAAGAGATTATGAAAAAGAAAAAGATCAGTAAAAACTGATCTTTTTTATTGATATTTCTCCATGGCTTTCATCATTTGATTAATCTGTTTTTGGTTTGGTTTTCTTCCCATTTGCATCATTAATGCTTTAATCATTTCTTCATTAATTGGTGGGTTTTGTTTTATATATTTCTTCATGAAATATCTTGATACAAAGAAACCAATCACTGCTCCTAAAAGAAGTCCTATTAATAATAATAAAATATCATGTAACATAATTTCATCTCCCTAAATGTATTGTATCGAAAAAAATGAAGTTAAGCAAGTTTTTTGAGCCATCTCTTACTTTAATAAATTTTCTATTTTTTGTTCTAAAGAGTCTACATCAAATCCATACTTTTTGTAGACATCCTCTTTTTTTGCACTGGTTCCAAAATCATCTAAGGTAATACAATATTTACTATTATAGATTAGTTGATGCCAAGAGAAACTAGAAGATGCTTCTACGACAATTTTTCTGATTTCTACTGGTAATACTTCTTCAATATATTCTGGACTTTGTTTTAAGAATCTTCCTAGATTTGGCATAGATACCACTCTTACTTCAATTCCTTTTACAGCTAGTCTTTTTGCTACTTCTAATACTTGATGCATTTCTTCTCCAGAAGAAATAATAATACCGGTTGGTTTATGCATTGGTTCTAAAGCAATATAACCACCTTTTTCTACTTCATTTACTTTTGTTTCTTCTAGAATTGGTACTGTATTTCGAGCTAAGGTAATAGCACTTGGTCCACTTTCTTTTTCAAAAATTGCTTTATAAGATCCAATAACTTCATTAGCATCTGCTGGACGGAAAACATCCATATTTGGTAGAGATCTTAACATTAATAATTGTTCAATCGGTTGATGTGTTGGTCCATCTTCTCCGACACTAATGGAGTCATGAGAGAAAATATAAATAATTGGTAAATTCATCATAGCGGATAATCTCATGGCTGGTTTTAAATAATCAGAAAAAGATAAGAAAGTAGATGCATAAGGACGGAATCCACATAAAGCAAGTCCATTACAGATAGCGGCCATGGCATGTTCTCTTACACCAAAGTAAATATTCTTTCCTAAATAATTTTCAGGAGAGAAAATTCCTCCTTCTTTAATAAAGGTTTTATTGGCAGAGAATAAATCTGCAGATCCTCCAATTAAATAAGGACTTGTTGGTACAATAGAATTTAATACTTTTGAAGAAGTATCTCTTGTAGATTCTACTTTAGATTCTGGAGTTTCATAAAATAAATCTTTTAAATCAATCTTTTTATTATTATCCATAAAGTATACTATTTCTTGTTTTTCATTCTCATCTAATGAATTTAATTTCTTTTCAAAGTCATCAGTAAGATTTTTACATCTATTTTGAATTAAGGAACGGAATTCTTCAATGGTATTTTGACTAATCATAAATGGAATGTCTCGAATTCCTACTTTGGTTTTAATTCCTGTAATATCTTCTTCTGTTAATGGAGAACCATGTACTTTATTGGTTCCTTCTAGAACAGAATCTTTTCCAATGGTTGTTTTTACTTCAATGATAGTTGGTTTATCGGTACTTGTTTTGGCTTCTTCAATCGCTTTTGAAATTAGTTCATAACTACTGCCATCTTCGACAGTAATCACATTCCATCCTTCTGAAGAAAACCTAGAAGTAATATCATCATTAAAGGTTAATTTCGTCTCTCCATCAAGACAAATATGATTAGAATCATATAAAACTATTAACTTGTGAAGTTTTAAGGTTCCTGCTAAAGAAGTGGCTTCATAAGAAATTCCTTCCATTAAGTCTCCATCTCCACATAAGACATAAGTATAATAGTTAATGAGATTAGGATATCTTGTTCTTAAGTTTGCTTCGGCCATAGCCATTCCTACAGCTGTCGCGATTCCTTGACCAAGTGGTCCAGTGGTACAATCGACTCCTGGTGTTTTAAATACTTCTGGATGTCCAGGGGTAATGGAATCTAGTCGACGGAAATTCTTTAAATCTTCTAAAGAAATGGAATATCCCGCCATATGAAGAGTAGCATATAACAAGGCAGAACCATGTCCTGCAGACATCACAAATCGATCTCGATTAAAAAAATTAGGATGTTCAGGATCTATATTTAAATGATGTGCATATAAAGCATATAGGATTGGAGCAGCTCCTAAGACAATACCAGG
>JAEEGL014626109.1_pt1 | contig 14534 bp, 12 predicted proteins | sample 9134231 | NCBI WGS metagenome assembly JAEEGL01 (sample SAMN16246548, study PRJNA631951) | gut metagenome | biome: gut microbiome; feature: rumen; material: fiber-attached | host: Bos | place: Iran: Karaj | collected 2018-10
AAAAAATTATGGAATGGAGAAAAAGTATTATGTCCAAAATGTAATGAAGATTATTTAATTCCACTTCATAAAAAGAAAAAAGATAATGATGATTTTCAATGTCCTAAATGTAAAGAAGTTTTTAGGACAATAACAATTTTTAATAAAATGTTAAAAGATAATAAATAATCGCAAGGTTAAGATATTACGATTAGTCATAATGATTTGAAATTAGACGGAATTATACTAAATTTCGTCTTTTTTATGTTATAATTATTTGTAGAAAAAGGAGTTGATCCAAATGAATGAAAATAGTCTTAATATAAATTGGTATCCAGGGCATATGGCTAAAACAAAAAGATTAATAAGTGAAAACTTAAATCTTATTGATGTAGTTTATGAAGTAGTAGATGCTCGTATGCCATTTTCTTCTAAGATAAAAGACTTAGATAATTTTATAAGTAATAAACCTCGTATTATGATTATGACAAAAAGTGATTTATGTGATATGAAAGTAACTAAAGAGTGGATTAAATATTATGAAGCTAAAGGTTATAAAGTAGTCTTAATGGATTTAGAGCATAATCCTAATATGAAGGAATTATTAAATGCTACTTCTAGTTTAATGGAAGAAAAACATGCTAAATTAGAAGATAAAGGAATGATTAAGAGAAGAACAAGAATCTTAGTAGTAGGAATACCTAATGTAGGTAAATCAACTCTTATTAATCGTTTAGTAGGTAGAAAAGCTGTTAATGTAGGTAATAAACCGGGAGTAACTAAGAATCTTGATTGGATTCGTATAAATGAGAATTTTGAATTACTAGATTCTCCAGGAATATTATGGCCTAAATTTGATGATGAAAGAGTTGCTCTTAACTTAGCAAGTTTAACAGCCATCAAAGAAGAAGTATTACCTTTATATGATGTTGTTGAATATATTCTTCGTAAATTAGAAAATAAATATCCAGAAATTTTAAAGAATAGATATTCTGTAGAGACTATTAACGAAGACTTTATTGAAACCTTAGATATTATAGGTAAGAAAAGAGGTTGCCTAATTAAAGGTGGCGAAATAGATTATGATAAAGTTATAAATATTATCATTAATGAAGTTAAGAGTGGTATCATTAAAGGAATCACCTTTGAGGAAGTTAGTGATTATGAATAATAAAGATCGTAATGTCCTTGCTTTAGCTTATATAGGAGATGCTGTATATGAAGTATATATTCGTGACTATTTAGTTAAACAGGGTATTGAAAAAGTAAAAAAATTACAAGAAGAAGCTGTTAATTATGTATCAGCTAAAAGTCAAGCTAAGTACTTACAAACCCTTCTTGATAAAAACTATTTTAATGAAACAGAGTTAGAGGTATTCTACCGTGCTCGTAATCATAAAAGTAGTAGACATCCTAAAAATACGGATATTATAACTTACAAGTATTCAACAGGATTTGAAGCAATTATAGGTTATAATTATTTAGATGGAAATATTGATAGAATTAATGATATAATAAAGATGATAATAGGTGATTAAAATGTATGTATGTGGAAAGAATGTTGCAAGAGAATATTTAAATTCAAATGAAAAAATATTAGGTGCTTATTTACTAGAAAACTATAATGAACAAGATATTCTTAGTAAATTAAGAAGTAAGACTAATAATATTAAATATGTTAAAAGAAATGAACTAGATCGTATGACTAGAGAAAATCATCAAGGAATAATTTTAAAAGTTGAAGATTTTAACTATAGTGATATTGATGTATTAAAGCAAGATGATGCTTTAGTAGTAATTCTTGATCATATTGAAGATCCACATAATTTTGGAGCAATTATTCGTACTTGTGAAGCTGCTGGTGTAACAGGAATAATTATTCCTAAAAATAGATGTGTTGAAGTAAATGCAACTGTAATACGTACAAGTGTAGGAGCAACTAAATATGTTCCTATTGTTATGGTAACAAATATAACTAATACAATTAACGAACTTAAAAAAGATGGTTTTTGGATAGTTGGAACTGATATGGATGGGGAAGACTATACTAAAATTGATTACAAAGGTAAAACTTGTATAGTAATTGGTAATGAAGGATATGGTATGAGTGATTTAGTTAGAAAGAATTGTGACTTTATTGCTACTATACCAATGAAAGGTCAAATAAATAGTTTAAATGCCTCAGTAGCTTCAGGCGTAATTATTTATGAAGCAGTAAGACAACGTGAATTATAAAAATCTAAATGATTTTGAATTATTAGAATATGTCAATGCAAATGATGAAAATGCTACTAATTTACTGTATGAAAAATATAAACCTTTAATAGAAAAACAAGCGAGAAAACTTTTAGTATATTCTAAATACAATAATGGTTATGATTTAAATGATTTAATTCAAGAAGGATTACTTGGTTTATCTAACGCTATTAAAACATATACAGATAATAAAGAAACAAGTTTCTTTACTTATGCTAAAACTTGTATTGAGAGAAGACAACTTTCTTTAGTAACTGGTAGTTTCCGTATGAAAAATCGTATGCTTAATCAATCTCTTCCTTTAGATAGTGATGAGATTGATGAAAAGGGGATTACGGATTATATTGGCGATAATGAGAGTAACCCTGAAAATATCTTAACTGATATTGAAAGTAGTAAAGAATTAGAACGTAGAATCAGTAATGTATTAACAGATTTTGAAAGACAAGTTTTCGAACTTAAAATAAATGGATTTACATATACAGAAATAGCAGACATCTTAGATAAAGATCCTAAGCAAATAGATAATGCTATTCAAAGAATAAAATGTAAAATAAAAGAAATAATATAATAGGAGAAATATGGACAAGGTACGAACGAATGAATTAAAAAAAATATCGGTAACTATAAATGCTCTTAAGACGAAAAGAAACAAGCTTAGAGAGCAAATAGATCATATTGATAAAGTTCTTAAGACGTATCATTTTGGTGTTACCAAAATCATTAAGGCTAAGAATACGTATGTTACCGAATTTAATAATTGTGGTGAAGCAATTAATGCTTTATTTAGTGTGTTTAATTATCTTCGCAAGGGAAAGATAACTATGGAAGAAGTAAAACAAATTAATAATGCCATACCACTATATTTAATTCCACCTGATATTCTTATTCGTATTAATGAAATAAATAGTCTTAATGGCTTAGATGAATATGATATAGAAGACTACCTTGTTAAATATTTTAATAACCTACGTAACATTTTAATTAAGCAAGGGGCAGATAAACAAAAACTTGCTGAATTTGAAATGATTGAAAAGCGCGTAACAAAACTAACAAATACGAAAATTGAGTTGACAAGAAAACACTAAAGTGCTATTATTTTAGTAGACACGAAGGTGTTTTTATTTTGGAAAATTTTATAAGTGGGTGAGTTATGAAAAAAATTGCAAAATTCTTTATCGGAATTAAAAGTGAAATGAAGAATGTTAAATGGCCAACTCGAAAAGAAATGGTTAAATATTCAATTGCAACTTTAGTATTTATAGTAGCATTTGCTCTATTCTTTGGAGTTGCTGATTTAATGATATCTGGATTGAAAGTGTGGTTAGGATAATATGAATAAAGAATGGTATGTTGTTAATACTTATTCAGGACATGAGAATAAGGTAAAAGAAAAACTTGAAATGCGTACTCAAAGTATGGGTCTAGAAGACTATATTTTTAGAGTAGTAGTTCCTGAAGAAACAGTTAAAGAAATAGCTAAAGACGGATCTACAAAAGAAAAAGTTAAAAAAATGTTTCCAGGTTATATCCTTGTTGAAATGATTATGACTGATGAAGCATGGTTTGTAGTAAGAAATACACCAGGTGTTACTGGATTTATCGGTTCATCAGGTAAGGGAGCTAAACCATTCCCACTTACACCACAAGAAGTAGATAAAATCTTAGGTTCTATGGGTATGAGTAGACTTGATATAGCTAACGAACTTAAAGTAGATGATATGGTTAAAGTTATTAATGGACCATTCGCTAATATGTTTGGTAAAGTTAAGAAAGTTGATATTGAAAATACTAAGGTAGAAGTTGCTCTTGATTTATTTGGACAAGAGACTTTAGTAGAACTAGGTTTATCCGAAATAGAAAAATCAAACTAATTTAAGAAATCTTATTTACAAATAAGGGTAAATATGATATATTGTTCTCGCTATGTTAATTTTTAATATAGATTTAAATTGTGGGAGGCAAAGCTTTTAATAAAGCGGTGAAAGCTATTTGAACCACAGCGAAAAAATATTATAGGAGGTGTTTTTCGTGGCAAAACAAGTTGTTAAACAAATTAAATTACAAATTCCTGCCGGAAAAGCTACACCAGCTCCACCAGTTGGAACTGTTTTAGGACCTGCAGGTATCAATCTACAAGAATTCTGTACTAAGTACAACGATCAAACAAGAGATAAAATGGGAGATGTTATTCCAGTTGTTATCAATGTTTACGAAGACAGAAGTTTCGATTTCGTATTAAAGACTCCACCAGCAGCTGAATTAATTAAAAAATTATCAGGTGTTAAAAAGGGATCTACAAAAGGTAAAAACGAAGTAGTTGGAAAACTTACTCGTAGCCAATTAAAAGAAATCGCAGAAATTAAATTACCAGACTTAAATGCTTACACTGTAGAAGAAGCAATGAACATTGTTGAAGGTACAGCTAAGAACATGGGAATTGAAATCGTAGACTAATAAGTAATTAGATTTTTACATAGGGTTATCCCTACGTGGAAGGAAATAAATCCGCTTGAACCACATAAGGAGGAAAGAAAATGAAAAAAGGAAAGAAATACGTTGAAGCTAAAAAATTAGTAGAATCTTCAAAATTATATACTAAAGAAGAAGCTGTTAAATTAGTTAAAGAAACTTCAACTACAAAATTTGATGCTTCTGTTGAAATAGCTATGAGATTAAATCTTGATACTAAAAAAGCTGATCAACAATTAAGAGGAGCAATTGTTCTACCAAATGGAACAGGAAAAACTAAAAAAGTTTTAGTATTAGCAAAAGGACCTATGGCTACTGCTGCTAAAGAAGCTGGAGCTGACTATGTTGGAGATATGGATATGATTCAAAAAATCGAAACTGAAAACTGGTTCGATTTCGATGTAATCGTAGCTACTCCAGATATGATGCCTGCTTTAGGTAAAATTGGTAAAGTATTAGGACCAAAAGGATTAATGCCAAACCCAAAAACTGGAACAGTAACTATGGATACTGCAAAAGCTGTAGCAGATATTAAAAAGGGACGTGTTGAATACAGAACTGATAGTTACGGAAACGTAGCTGCTACAATTGGTAAAGTTTCATTTACTGAAGAACAATTAATTGAAAATATGAACGCATTTGTTTCATTAATTTTAAAATCAAAACCAGCCGCTGTTAAAGGTGAATATATTAAAAACATTTCAATCGCTTCAACAATGGGTCCTGGAATTAAAATTGATTCAAAAACTTTTGACAAATAATAACTGATATGATATAATCAAATCGGTTTTGAAAAAATGTACCGTAGACAGTAGGAGCGCAAGCTTAATATTTCCTACCGAGGGAAGATTTATTTAAGTCTTTTTAACTCTCGCTCTACGTAGTGAGAGTTTTATTTTACGGTATTACACAATTATTAGAGGAGGTGTAATATGGCAAATGCAAAAATACTTGAACGTAAACAATTAGTTATTGATGAAATAGCTGAAAACGTTAAGAAATCAAACGCAGTTGTATTCTTCGAATATCGTGGACTTACAGTTGGCGAAATGATGCAACTTAGAAGAAAATTACGTGAAAGTGAATCAGAAGTTAAGGTTTATAAAAATACTTTAGCTAAAAGAGCATTAGATTCATTAAAATATGATATGCAAGGTGAATTAAACGGACCTAAAGCTATGGCTTTCGGTACTGATGTAATCGCACCAATTAAAGCTCTTAGTGAATTTGCTAAAGAACATCCAGCACTAGAAATTAAAATTGGTATCGTAGATGGAGAAGTTGCTGATCAAGCAATGTTAAAACAATTAGCTGCAACACCATCAAGAGAACAATTATTAACTATGTTCGCAGCTGGACTTATGGAACATGTTAAAAATGTTGCAATTTGTTTAGATTTAAAAAGTCAACAAATGGAAGGTTAATTATTAACCAAAATTAAAAATAAAAATAAATAAGAAAAAATTAATTTAAGGAGGAATATAAAATGGCAAAATTAAGTACAAAAGAAATTATCGATTCAATCAGCGAAATGACAATATTAGAAGTTAAAGAATTAGTAGATGCAATGAAAGAAGCATTCGGAGTAGATCCAAGTGCTGTAGCTGTAGCTGCTGCTCCAGTAGCAGGTGCTGCTGAAGAAGGACCAAGTTCTCAAGATGTAGTATTAGCAAGTGCTGGTGCTAACAAATTAGCTGTTATTAAATTAATCAAAGAAGTAACAGGTTTAGGATTAGGTGAATCTAAAGCAATCGCTGATAACGGTGGAGTTATTAAAGAAAAAGCTAGTGCTGATGAAGCTAAAGATTTAAAAGCTAAATTCGAAGAAGCTGGCGCTACAATCGAATTAAAATAATCGAATATATTATATTTAAGCCTGTACTAAAATATTAGTATGGGCTTATGCCGTTTAAAAAAGGAGGGAATTTATGAGTCATTATTTTGATTATGATACTTCTTTGAAACACAATGTTGTTTCTAAGGATGTTTTAATTAAGGCTAATAAGTTCTCTTTTTTGACGGATAATGGAGTTTTTTCAAAAAAAGGACTCGATTTTGGTACACGAAGTCTACTTGAAAATTTACCTGATGATATAAAAGGTGATGTTTTAGACTTTGGATGTGGATATGGACCTATTGGTATATATCTAAAAAAGACATATGACTGTAACGTTGATATGATTGATGTTAATGATAGAAGTTTAGAATTAGCTCGTAAAAACGCTATAGAAAATCATGTGGAAGTAAACATATTTAAGAGTGATATTTATGAAAATGTTACTAAAAAATATGATTACATAATTACAAACCCACCAATAAGAGTAGGGAAAAGTATTCTATATAAAATACTCTTTGACGCAAAACTACACTTAAAGGATAACGGGGCATTATATTTAGTTATAAATAAAGATCAAGGTGCTAAATCAACGATGAAAGATTTAGAAAAAAGTTATAAAGTTACATTAATAGCAAAAAATAAAGGTTTTTTTATAATTAAGGCCGAAAATCAATTGACTAAATAATACAATTTTGTTAAAATTATATATTGGCGGCATGTACTTTTTTTGCGTTATACATGCACTTGAAAAATTTAGGTTATAGGGGTGAAAAAGTGGCTTATACAGTTAAAAAATTTGGTGATCACCGTGAAAGACGTAGTTACTCAAAATCTGAAAACGCTATTGAATTAAAGGATTTACTTGAAATTCAAAAAAAATCTTATGACTGGTTTATTCAAGAAGGAATAAGTGAAGTTTTTGATGATATTTTCCCAGTTACTAGTTTTACTGGAAATTTATCTTTAGAATTCGGAAATTATTTTTTCGATGAACCACGTTATTCAATCAAAGGTTGCAAAGATAGATATGCAACTTATGCTGCTCCATTAAAAGTCGAAGCAAGATTATTTAATCATGAAACAGGAGAAGTTAAGACTCAAGAAATTTATTTAGGAGATCTTCCTATAATGACTGATTCAGGAACATTTATTATAAATGGTGCTGAAAGAGTTATCGTTTCGCAATTAGTTCGTAGTCCTTCTGTTTACTTTGGAAACGAAGTAGATAAGAAAAATGGTAAAAACATTATTACTTCGCAAATTATTCCTACAAGAGGAACATGGTTAGAGTTTGAAACTGATGCTAGAGATAATGTTCATGTTCGTATAGATAGAACTCGTAAAGTACCAGTTACAACTTTACTTCGTGCATTAGGTTTAACTAGTGATGAAGATATTTATGGTTTATTTGGTAAAGATAGTTATCTAGAAAAAACAATTGAAAAAGATACTAACAAAAATACAGATGAAGCATTAATTGATATTCATTCTAAATTAAGACCTGGTGAACCTTCTACATTAGATAGTGCTAAGAACCAATTAATCACAAGATTCTTTGATTCATTTAGATACGATTTAGCTAAAGTAGGACGTTATAAATTTAATAAGAAGTTAAATGTTATCGACCGTTTATACGGAAATAAACTTGCTGAAGATATTAAAGTTGATGGAAAAGTAGTAGTTCCTGAAGGAACTGTAATTGATCACAAAGTATTAGATACTTTAAGACCAATATTAAAAGATGGATATGGGGTAAAAGAAGCCATAATTAATGAAGAACTAGATAGTTATGGAAAAGTTCAAGTTATTAAAGTTTATTCTAAATTAAACCCAGAAAAAGTTATTAATGTAATAGGTAATGATCAAACAATTACTGAAAAACGTTTAACTATTTCGGATGTTTATGCATCTGTTTCATATTACTTAAACTTACTTGAAGGTGTAGGTAATTTTGATGAAATAGACCATTTATCAAATAGACGTGTTCGTCAAGTTGGTGAATTATTACAAAATCAATTTAGAATTGGTATGTCTCGTATTGAAAGAGTTATAAGAGATAGAATGTCTACTCAAGAAATAGTAGATGTAACTCCTAAAACATTAATTAATATTAGACCACTTACAGCTGCAATCAAAGAATTCTTTGGTAGTAGCCAATTATCACAATTCATGGATCAAGTTAACCCAGTTGCTGAACTTGCAAATAAACGTCGTTTATCAAGCTTAGGACCTGGTGGACTTGCAAGAGATAGAGCTGGTATGGATGTACGTGATGTTAACTCATCACACTATGGTAGATTATGTCCAATAGAATCTCCAGAAGGTCCAAACATTGGTTTAATTACAGCTTTAGCAAGTTATGCTAAAGTAAATGAATATGGATTCATTATGACTCCATATCGTAAAGTTGAAAATAGAAAATTAACAGATGAAGTTGTATATATGACTGCTGATGAAGAATTAGATCATTATATTTCTCAAGCAACTATTGAACTTACAAAAGATAAAGAAATCGTAGCTGATAGATTACCAGTACGTTATCGTGGAGAAAATATCATGGTTGAGTCATCATTAGTTGATTACATTGACGTATCTGCTCAACAAGTAGTATCAATTACTACTCAAGGTATTCCATTCCTTGAACATGATGATGGAAAACGTGCCCTAATGGGTGCCAACATGCAACGTCAAGCTATTCCATTATTAAAACCAGAAGCTCCATATGTTGGAACTGGTGTTGAAGCAATCGCTGCTCGTGATTCAGGAGCTGTAGTTATCTGTAAAGGTGACGGTGTTGTTGAATATGTAGATGCTAATAAGATTGTTGTTAAGACAAAAGCTGGTAAAGATGAATACTTCTTAAATGGATATGAAAGAAGTAATGCTGGTACTTGCTACCATCAAACTCCAATCGTTCGTGTAGGAGATAAAGTTCATACTGGTGAAACTATCGGTGATGGACCATCTACAGATAAAGGAGAAATGGCTTTAGGTAGAAACGTAACAGTAGCATTCATGAACTATAATGGTTATAACTATGAAGATGCTGTTGTATTAAATGAAAGATTAGTAAGAGATGATGTTTATACATCAATTCATATTGAAGATTATCAAATCGAATGTCGTGATACTAAGTTAGGACCTGAAGAATTTACAAGAGATATTCCTAATATTGGTGAAGATGCTCGTAAGAATCTTGATGAAAACGGTATTGTAAGAATTGGTACTGTTGTTAATGATGATGATATCTTAGTTGGTAAAGTTACACCAAAAGGTGTTGCTGAACTTACTAGTGAAGAAAAATTATTACACGCAATCTTTGGTGAAAAGACTCGTGAAGTAAGAGATACATCACTTCGTGTTCCACACGGTGGTGGAGGAATCGTTCATGATATTAAAATCTTTACAAAAGAAGATAGTGATGAACTTCCTGCAGGTGTATCTAAAATAATTCGTGTTTATATTGCACAAAAACGTAAAATCCAAGTTGGAGATAAGATGGCTGGACGTCATGGTAACAAAGGTGTTATATCTTTAGTTCTTCCAAGTGAAGATATGCCATACATGGCTGATGGCACTCCAATCGATATTTTACTTAACCCACTAGGTGTTCCTTCTCGTATGAACATCGGACAAATTTTAGAAATGCATTTAGGTGCTGCAGCTAAAGAACTTAATGTTTATATGGCTACTCCAGTATTCGATGGTGCAAATCGTGAAGAAATTATCGATGCATTAAAAGAAGCAGGATTATCTGAAGATGGTAAACAAGTATTATATGATGGTAGAACTGGTGAACCATTCGAACATCGTGTAAGTGTTGGTGTAATGTACATGATTAAACTTAACCACATGGTTGATGATAAATTACATGCAAGATCTACTGGACCTTACAGTTTAGTAACACAACAACCTTTAGGTGGTAAAGCTCAATTCGGTGGACAAAGATTTGGAGAAATGGAAGTTTGGGCTCTATATGCTTATGGAGCAGCTAATGTACTTCAAGAAATGATGACTATTAAATCAGATGATGTAGTAGGACGTGTTAAAGTATATGAAGCATTAGTTAAGGGAAATCCAATTCCAAAATCAGGAGTTCCAGAAAGCTTTAGAGTATTAATTAAAGAATTCCAAGCTTTAGGATTAGATATTACTGTTTTAAATGAAAATGGTGAATATGTAGAACTTAAAGATTTAGAAGAAGCAGAAAAAGATTCATATATGTCTGATGATGAAGTTAGTAATCTTCCACTTCCAGAAGTAGAAGAACCTACTGACGAAGGAGAATATGTTGAAGATGATGAAGACGAATTCTCTGAAAATAATTTAGATGATATAGAATTTGCTGATGATATGTTAGAAGAAGGGGAGGAAATTTAATGGACGCTAATGAATTCGAAGGATTAAGAATTGCCATTGCCTCACCTGAAAAAATAAGATCATGGTCTTATGGTGAAGTTAAAAAAGCAGAAACAATTAACTATCGTACTTTAAAACCTGAAAGAGATGGTTTATTCTGCGAAAAAATCTTTGGACCAACTAAAGATTTTGAATGTTCTTGTGGTAAATACAAGAGATTAAGATATAAAAATATTGTTTGTGATAGATGTGGAGTAGAGGTAACTCGTGCTAAAGTTCGCCGTGAACGTATGGGTCATATCGAACTTGCAACTCCAGTATCACATATTTGGTTCTTCAAGGGAGTTCCATCTCGTATGGGACTTGTCCTTGATATGTCACCAAGAGATTTGGAAGAAGTATTATATTTCGTTTCATATGTAGTACTTGATCCAGGAAATGCACCTCTTGAAAAGAAACAAATTATTTCTGATAAAGAATATCGTGCTTACTATGAAAAATACGGTAACGGATTTAGAGTAGGTATGGGTGCTGAAGCAATAAAAGAATTATTAGAACAAGTTGACATCCAAGCTGAAGTTGACGCAATTCTAAAAGAAATAGAAGGTATTAAAGATACAACAAGTCAAAAACGTGTACGTTTAGTAAAACGTTTAGATGTATTAAATGCTTTCTTAGAATCAGGTAATCGCCCTGAATGGATGATTATTACTGCACTTCCAGTAATTCCACCAGAGTTAAGACCTATGATTCAACTTGATGGTGGTAGATTTGCTACATCTGATTTAAATGATTTATATAGACGTGTTATTAATAGAAATAATCGTTTAAAGAAATTAATTGATTTAGGTGCTCCATCTATCATTATTCAAAACGAAAAACGTATGTTACAAGAAGCAGTAGATGCATTATTCGATAATGGTCGTCGTGGACGTAACATTACAGGTGCGGGAAATAGACCTTTAAAATCTTTATCAAGTATGTTAAAAGGTAAACAAGGACGTTTCCGTCAAAACTTACTAGGTAAACGTGTTGACTACTCAGGACGTAGCGTTATCGTAGTAGGACCAAGTTTAAAAATGTATGAATGTGGTGTACCAAAAGAAATGGCACTTGAATTATTCAAACCACATGTTATAAATGGTCTTGTATCAAAAGAAATCGCATCAAATATTAAAGCAGCTAAGAAAATGATTGATAATCAAGACTCAAGAGTATGGGATATTGTAGAAGAAAAGATTAAAGAACATCCAATCTTACTTAACCGTGCTCCAACTCTACATAGATTAGGTATTCAAGCATTTGAACCAAAATTAATCGAAGGTAGAGCAATTAGACTACATCCACTTGTTTGTGCAGCATTCAATGCCGACTTTGATGGAGACCAAATGGCTATCCACGTACCAATTGGACCTGAAGCATGTGCTGAAGCAAGAATTTTGATGTTAGGTGCTAACAACATCCTTTCACCAAAAGATGGAAGTCCTATCGTTACACCAGGACAAGATATGGTATTAGGTAACTACTACTTAACTGTTGAAAAAGCAGGTCTTCCAGGTGAAGGTAGAGTATTTAAAAACTCAAATGAAGCTTTAATGGCATATGAAAGAAGAGAAATTACATTACATACAAGAATTGCTCTTCCAGCAAGCTCATTTAAGTATAAATTATTCCCAGAAGAATATATGGATAAGTATTTAGTTACTACTCCAGGTAAGATTTTATTCAATGAAATTTTCCCTGATACATTCCAATATATTGAAGATGGAACTCAAGAAAATATTGAAGTAATTACTCCAAGTAAATACTTCATCGCTAGAGGTGAAAATATACCTGAAAAGATTAAAGAAATGCCTCTTGTAGATGCATTCAATAAAGGTGTATTAAATAAACTTATAGCTCAAATTTATAAACGTTATCATACAACTGAAACTTCTATCATGCTTGATAAGTTAAAAGATTTAGGTTTCAAATATTCAACATTATCAGGTATCTCAATATCAATCGCTGATATTAAAGAATCTGAAAAGAAACCAGAAATCATTAAAGAAGCTCAAGAACAAGTTGATAAAGTTAATAAACAATTTAAACGTGGTATGATTACTGATCGTGAAAGATATGAAAAAGTTGTAGATATTTGGATGAATGCTAAAAAAGACGTTTCAGCCGAATTACAAGAAAAACTTAAAGCTGATAAAGATTCTTCATTATCAATGATGATTAATTCTAAAGCGCGTGGTGATATCGGTTCATATACACAACTTGTTGGTATGCGTGGATTATTCAACACTCCAACAGGTGATTATGTAGAAATCCCAGTTATTTCTTCATTCTCTGAAGGTATCACAATTTCTGAATTCTTCATTTCTACGCATGGTACTCGTAAAGGTGCCGTTGATACAGCCCTTAAGACTGCCGATGCTGGATACTTAACTCGTCGTTTAGTTGATGTATCACAAGATATGATTGTTAAAGAAGAAGATTGTGGAACTGAACAATATGTAAATGTTGAAGCATTCGTTAAAGATGATGGAACTACAGTAGAATCTCTAAGAGATCGTATTGTTGGTAGATATACAGGTAATAAAGTATTACATCCTGAAACTAAAGCAGTTATTGCTGAAAAAGATGAATACATTACTGAACAACTTGCTGATAAGATTATTAAAGCTGGTTTAACTACAGTTCCAATTAGAACAGTATTAACATGTAAGACAGAACATGGTGTTTGTCAAAAATGTTATGGACGTAACTTAGCAACAGGTTCAATCGTTGAAACTGGTGAAGCTGTAGGTATTATGGCTGCTCAATCAATCGGTGAACCAGGTACTCAGTTAACAATGCGTACATTCAATACTGGTGGTGTAGCCGGAGACGATATTACACAAGGTCTTCCTCGTGTTCAAGAATTAGTTGAGGCTCGTAATCCAAAAGGTAAAGCAACAATATCTGAAATTAATGGTGTTGTTACTAAGATTGAAAATGATGGTGGACAATTCCATATCTATGTTAAAAATGATACTGAAACACGTGAACATATAACTAACTTTGGTGCTAAAGTTCGTGTAGAAGTTAATGAAGAAGTTAAAGCTGGAGACAGATTAACATTCGGTGCTGTAAATCCAAAAGAATTACTTGCCGTAACTGACCCAGTAACAGTTCAAAATTATATTCTATTTGAAATTCAAAAAGTTTACCGTTCACAAGGTGTTGATGTTTCAGATAAACACGTTGAAATTATTGCTAAACGTATGATTTCAAAAATTAAGATTGTTAACTCAGGAGATTCATTATATTTACCAGGAACTCTAGTAAATATCAATAAATTTGCTGATATCAATAAAGAACTAATCTTACAAGGTAAACGTCCTGCTACAGGAAGACCTGTATTATTAGGTATCACTAAAGCTTCTCTAGAAACTGATTCATTCTTATCAGCTGCATCATTCCAAGAAACAACAAGAATTTTAACAGATGCCGCAATTCATGGAAAAACAGATATGCTTGAAGGATTAAAAGAAAATGTTATCATGGGTAAATTAATTCCTGCAGGTACTGGAGCTAAAAAATATAAGAAAGTTAATTATGATTTAGCTATCGATGTAATGAAAGAAGAACCACTTGAAGCCTT
>JAEEGL014845134.1_pt1 | contig 14534 bp, 13 predicted proteins | sample 9134231 | NCBI WGS metagenome assembly JAEEGL01 (sample SAMN16246548, study PRJNA631951) | gut metagenome | biome: gut microbiome; feature: rumen; material: fiber-attached | host: Bos | place: Iran: Karaj | collected 2018-10
GAATACCTCAATCAGCCGATTGAAAAAGAGGCGCAAAAACTAATCAAACATTATTTCCCCGGAGCTTTGACTCTGGTTTTGCCAAAATCTGAAACCTGCCCGGATTATTTGACTTCCGGCTTGCCTACTGTCGGGATAAGAGTACCCGATAACAAAATTTTTTCAGATATCTGTAAAAATATAGAAGGCGGTGTTCTTGCAACGACAAGTGCAAACCACTCAGGCGAGCCACCGGCTCTAACTTACGAGGAAGCCATAAAATACGTAGGCGACAAAGTTGACCTTGTGGTTGAAGATTTTGGCGAAAAAGCACAAGGCAGAGCCTCAACAGTAGCCGGATTTAAAGATGGCAAAGTCGTTATCTTCAGACAAGGCGAAGTTTATATAGATTAGAAAAACTTATTTATTTTGTTAATATATGTTATAATGGACTCACAAAAATATTAATCGAACTAATTCAACAACAGGGAAGTGTATTATGAATGTAAATCCAATTAACAACAATCAGACTTTTGAAGGAAAACTTGTTCAAAAAAGTGCAATCGCAAAGGAACAACGGGCTTTGTACCTAAAGAAAAAACCCGCAATTGAAGGCATGATAAAAGAACTTCCGTTCGATTTAACAGTGACGCAGAACAACAAGAGTAAAATAATCTCAATGACAACGAATGTTGAAGGTGCCAAATCTTTTGTTGTGAAAAAAGGAAAACATTTTGTTGAGGCTGCTTCTGCAGCAATTGAGGATGCCAAATCAAAATCAAAGTTGTATAAAAAATTACAAAACGCTAATGAGATGCTCGAGTATAGTGGAATTGTGCTCTCAAACATAATATTTGGTAAGTTTAAAGAGGCAAGAGCAGCGGAAAAATCTCTTGCAGAAATCTGTATCAAAAATTTTGAAGATTATAAACTCATACCAAGAATAATTTACAGGAATATTCCGCGATTTTTACAAAAAATGGTGTTAATTAATAGTATAAAATATAGGATTTACAAGGCATTTACTAAAAAAACTCCCGAAGAAAAACAATTTATGAAAATGAAGAAAGAATATCTGGAAGAATTAAAATCTCAGAATAAAAAGTTAGAAGTTGTGTACATTGATTTTCCAAATATATATTAAATTTTTATTTTTAGCTTGAGCATTATATAATAATGTCGGAGCTTTATGTATGAAAAAATTTTATGAATTGTATAACAAAACCAGCCTTGTTGCGAGGATTATAGTGGGTATTATTTTGGGTGCGTTATTTGCGCATATATTTACAGGTGCAAAATTCATCGGAATTTTAGGTGATTTGTTTGTTGGTGCACTTAAGGCTATTGCGCCGATTTTGGTTTTGGTGCTGGTTATCAGCTCTATTACACAATCAAAAGATAAGCCGGACGGCAGATTCCGAACCGTAATATTTTTATATTTGTTTTCAACATTTTGTTCTGCCGCGGTTGCGGTTGCAGCGAGTTACCTTTTTCCGCAGACACTAATTTTGCAGGCTCAGGATTTGGCATCATACTCACTTCCTTCTTCATTTGGAGATGTTATACACAAGCTCCTTATAAATATAGTGGTTAATCCGATTTCATCACTTACGGAAGGAAACTATTTGGGAATTCTATTTTGGGCGATAATATCGGGGATTGCACTTAAAAATACGGCATCTGATAGCACAAAAACAATGCTTGCAGACTTTTCAGAGTGCGTATCAACTGTCGTTAAGTTTATAATCAACTTTGCACCTTTCGGAATAATGGGACTTGTATATAATGCTGTGTCTGATGGCGGTCTGGATATATTTACGGTGTATGGCAGGATGATTCTTCTTCTTGCTGGATGTATGTTGTTTGTATGTTTTGTTTCCAATCCGCTTATTATGTTTTTAATGACCGGGAAAAATCCATATCCGATAAGTATAAAGTGTTTAAAAGAGAGCGGCATTACAGCATTTTTCACAAGGAGTTCGGCTGCAAATATTCCAATGAATATGACGCTTTGTGAAAAACTCGGACTCGACAGGGATTTATTTTCTATATCAATTCCTTTGGGTGCAACAATAAATATGAACGGAGCTGCTGTAACAATATCAATTATGGCACTTGCAGCGGTCAGTACTTTAGGAATTCAGATTAATATATTTTCGGCACTTATACTGAGTATACTCGCAACATTTGCCGCTTGCGGTGCTTCGGGTGTTGCCGGAGGTTCTCTGCTTTTAATTCCTCTGGCATGTTCACTTTTCGGAATACCAAATGATATAGCTATGGAAGTTGTGGGAGTCGGATTTATTATAGGTGTTGTACAAGATAGTTTTGAGACTGCCTTGAACTCATCATCTGACGTAATTTTTACTTATGTAGCGGATTATCTGAGCAGAAAAAGAAGAGTAGAAGAACGCTTTAATGGGTAAGGGGTAAATTATGAGGGTAAATTTTTGACTTTCCCTGCATCCTATATCTAATTATAAAACTTAACAAATGCATTATTTTAATTGTTTAAATGCAATGTTTATAATATCATGCTTTATACAAGCTGTTTTGTTATTGGTTAGGATATTTATGAATAAGATTATAGACAAAATTACCGGTTCGGTTTTTAAGCGGGAAAAAAGTACGCCAAGTCATGTTGCGGTTAATCTTTTGGGGATAAAGATAAAATATTTACGTCCTGAAATTAGAAAAGAACGTAAAAATATTTGCGAATTTTATAATAGTTTTGAAAATATTGAGCAGATACCAAAAGCAAATGGCGGCTTAAGATTGATACAACAGGCAAATACAAAAATGTTTGAATTGTTTGACAATATTTGCCGAGAGAATTCAATAGAATATTGGATGGACTTTGGTACTTTATTGGGAGCAATTCGTCATAAAGGATTTATTCCTTGGGATGATGATTTGGATATAGGAATGACAAGAGATAATTATGAAAAAATTATCAAACTGTTTTCTGACAAAAAAATGGAAAATTCTGATTTAGAACTTGTGTACGAAAATAATCATGTAAACAAGTGTTTTGTAAAAATAAAACACAAGAATTCTGACAATTTATTTATTGATATTTTTCCGTATGATTTTTACTATAAAAAGTTAAACAAAGACGAAAAGACGGAATTATCATTAAGAATCTCCGAATTGCAAAAAGTAAAATTATTTCAAAGATTTAGAACAAATGAGGAAATAAAAAATTATTTCAAAAAAACAGTTGAAACAAAAATATTGTGTAATAAAGATGTAAAATTGGATGAGTCTCCGGCAATAATGATGGGTATTGATTTTCCTCATTCTTGGAAAAATAAAGTTTATGATTGGGAAACACTTTTTCCGTTAAAAAGAATCTTATTCGAGGACAAAGAATTTTATGCGCCAAACAAGCCTGAAGATGTTTTACGGAGTATTTACGGTAATTATATGGCGTTACCCAAAGACCCGTATCCGAGACATTCCAGGTATTTAGATATTTCAGATTCAGAGAGAAATTTTTTAGAGGGATTAGTAAAATGAAAAGAGTAATAACTTACGGTACTTTTGATGTTTTACACTATGGGCATATAAATCTTTTGAAACGGGCAAAAGCCTTAGGTGATTATCTGATAGTTGCTCTGTCAAGCGATGAATTTAATATGATTAAAAATAAAAAATCCTATTATACATATGAGCAGAGAAAAACTATTCTTGAAGCATGCAGATATGTGGACTTGGTAATTCCGGAAAATGATTGGGAACAAAAAATAAGTGATGTTCAAAAATATCAAGCTGATATTTTTGTAATGGGAGATGATTGGGAAGGAAAATTCGATTTCCTTAAAGATTATTGCGAAGTTATCTATCTTCCGAGAACTCCGGATGTATCAAGCACTCAAACAAAAGCTTATCTAAATACTACTGAAAAGGAATCATATGTTTAATTTTTTTAAAGCAAAAGCACCTGTAATAAAAGAAAATACAATAATTGTTTGGGAGCCTTGTACCAAATCACACTCCGAGGTTATTCCCGGATTTGCTAAATACTTTTTGGATTTGGGTTTTCATGTCTCAATATTAGTCGAGCCCGGAAGGCTGAAAGAGGGTTTATTTTGCAGGTTTAATCATCCCAATTTGACACTTAATAAGCTTTCTAAGAGAAGAATTTATAAATTTTTTGCTAAATCAGATTTGAGCAAACTCAAGGGAGTTATGGTTACAACGTGCGGTAAACTCTGTGACGGACTTGATTACGAAAAGTGCTTTGACTATTTTAATTCAACACTGGACAGAAATAAGATATTTTTGGTTGAGCATAAGGCAAAACCCGCAATTGATAACGGAAGTTGGAGAGAAAAAAATATTACTCTCAGAAAACTTGATTATAAGGGCGCCAAATCTTTTGTTGTAAATCCGCATTATTTTGGTGAAGGTGTAAATATTACCGCTAAGAATAATGATATAACAAATTTTGTAACAATAGGTGCAATAAGGGACAGAAAGAAAAATACAAGTGAGATTATCGAGGCGGTAAAAACTCTGCACGAAAAGGGTATAACAAATTTTAAAGTAACAGTTATAGGCAAAGGACATATCAAAGATTTACCAAAAGAGTTAAGAAAATATTTTGATATGAAAGGTCATCTGGCATTTGATAAAATGTATGATGAAATTGAAAAAGCGGATTTTATTTTGACGTCTTATGATGATACAAATCCGGTTCATCAAAGATATATTCAATATCAAACCAGCGGAAATTTCCAACTTGTATACGGATTTTTAAAGCCGATTATATTGGTTGAAAGTTTTGGTATGATTAACGGATTTGACAGTGAAAATTCAATATTGTACAAAACTTCTGATGATTTGGCAGACAGTTTAGAGTGCGGAATAAAAATGGATAAAGATGCATATAAGGATATGCAAAATAATCTAAAAAAATATGTTGACAACTTGTATGAAGAATCGCTTAACAATTTGAGGAGTTTAATCGATGGCTAATATTGTACCTGTAGTATTTTGTTTTGATAAAAGAATAATTCTCGGCGCATCAGTAGCTATAAAGAGTTTAATTGATTGTGCCAAACCTGATACTACATATGACATTAGGGTTTTTCATTCGGACTTAAACAAGAAAATACAACAAGCATTGCAGCAATTGGTCAATGATACAAGGCACAAACTTCAGTTTCACACAATTGATGAGACCAAATTTAAAAACGCTCCGCATAATAATGGAAGTTGGCGTGCCAATGTATATTACAGACTCTTAACTCCGGAAATTCTAACAGAATATGACAAAGCTGTATATTCAGATGTAGATGTTCTGTTTAAAGGTGATTTGTCAGAGGTTTATAATACGGATATTGAAAATTATGAGTGTGCAGCCATACCTTCATATACGACCGAGTATCTAAAAAATACCGCATCTAAGCGCTATTTTGCAGAAAATCAAAATACAAAGAACTACATGTCTGGATTTATTTTGTTCAATAACAAGTTAATGCGTGAAGAAAAAACTGTAGACAAATTTTTTCAAACTATAGAAAAATTCAATAAGCGTCTTGTGTTTTTCGATATGGATTGTTTTAATTTAACTTGTACACGTATTAAAGATTTGTCACTTAACTATTGTGTTTTTGAAACTTTGTATGAATGTACAGATATAAAAGATTCTCCGGAATGTAAAGCACTTTCAACGTTATATACAATTGATGAATTACAAAAAGTCAGAGAGAATCCGGTAGTTATACACTATGCCGGCAGTCTAGGAAAACCATGGCAGAGAAAGTGGGTTCCTGACTATTATCAGGAATATATTAACAAACTTCCAAAAAATCTTGTGAAATACACGCTAAGAGATATAAGAAAAAAGTGGACATCAAAAAAACTATATCCAAAGCAGCATTATGATATAGGAATTGTTAATTTTTATTATTCTCAGAATTATGGAGCATGCCTTACCGCATATGCTCTGCAAGAGATTATTAAAGATTTGGGATATAGTTGTGCATTTCTTAATGAATTTAAAAAAAGAAAAAAATACCGTTTAAGTTTCGGAACACTTTTTGTAAACAAATACTTAAAACAAATGCCAAGGTTTAATAATTTAGAGCAAGCAGGCAAAATGGCGGATATGTTTATTGCAGGTTCTGATCAAATATTTAGACCGATGTATTTAAAGAAAAGATTCGGGAATGCAAGATTTTTACTTAAATTTGTACATAATGATGCTAAAAAAATTGCATTTAGTGCAAGTTTCGGGATTGGCCTTGAAGAATTTCAACAAGCGCCTAAAAAGATAAAAGAAGATATTAAAAAATCACTAAAAGATTTTGATTATATTTCAACCAGAGAACTTTCAGGAGTTGATATATGTAAACAAGAGCTTTGTCTGCATGCTGAACAAATTTTAGATCCTGTATTTTTAATGAACAGATCAAAATTTGAAACTCTTGCTGAAAAATCACAACAAGATTTTAAAAATAAAATAGTTGCATATATTTTAGATAAAAATCCTATTTATCAGGAATTATATAATAACTTGCAAAAGCACTACGGGCTGGATGTTTGTGATATAAAAACACAAAAACTATCAGTTGAAGATTGGCTAAAAGCATATATAGATGCGGAATATATTATTACAGATTCTTTCCATGGAGTCTGTTTTGCTATTCTTTTTAATAAACCTTTTATAGCAATAGTTAATAAAAAACGCGGTTCATCAAGATTTGAAACATTGTCAAAAATCTTTGGATTAGAAGAACAATTTATTAATAGTATTAATGAGACTAACGATATCAAGTTCAAAAGCTATGATTATACTAAAATCAATGCCCTAATTGAACAAGAGAGACAAAGAGGAAAAGAAATCTTAAAAAGAGAATTAAAACTTGTGAGGTAAATGAAATTGAGTAATTTATTAAAGAATTTTTTTAACAATACTGAGTATGATACAGTACATTATGTAGTAGCTATGCTAAAAAAGTATGGTATAAAATATATAGTTGCAAGTCCTGGAACCCAAAACTCTTTTTTTAATACACTTGTACAGTCGGATAATTTTTTTAAATGTTATTCTGTCGTTGATGAAAGAAGTGCAGGATATGTTGCGACAGGTATTGCTTTTGAAACAGGAGAACCGGTAGTTATTTCTTGTACTGGTGCTACCGCAAGTCGAAATTATATGTCATCTTTAACTGAAGCATACTATCGTAAATTACCTATAATAGCATTAACATTTATGAATTATAAAGTAACTAAATATTCGATGACTCCTCAATATCTTGACAGAAGTATAAGCCCTAATGATATGAAAAGTTTATCAATTGAATTATCTAAAATCTTTGATAAGAAAGAAAAACGTAAATGTCTAACTCTTATGAATGTAGCATTAATGACTGCAAAATATAAAAAAGAACCTGTCCATATAAATATACTACCGGTATCATTTAACTATAATAATATCTCATTACCTACGGATGTGTGGAAATGTGATTACTATTCAGATATTTCAGAAACGTTAAAAGTGGAATTACAAGATAAAAAAATAGCAATTTTTATTGGTTCTCATGCAAAATTTAAAGAAGACGAGAAACTTGCAATAGAAAATTTTGCAAAGTCATATGGTTGTCCTGTTTTTTGCGATCATACATCAAATTATCATGGAGCAAATAAAATTTTAACAAGCCAAATCGCAAGAAAATTAACACATTTGGATAAACCAGAAATAATAATTGATATTGGTTACGTGACCGGAGATTATACTTTAGAGCCTATTTTTTCTAAAGGAAAAATATGGAGAATTTCAGAAGATGGTCAATTTAGAAATAGGCTTGAATGTTCTATTTCTAAGTTGTTTAATTGTACTGAGAAAACTTTTTTTACAACTTTAGCTAATAATATTGATTCTAATATTTCCAATTATTATGTATTACTCAAATCTAAACTTGACTCCAGTCTAAATTTAGACTTGCCATTATGTAATGGACTTGTATGTCAATTATTATCACAATATATACCCAAGAATAGTTCTTTACATTTATCTATTTTAAATACATTAAGGAACATGAACTATTTTAATTTAGATGAAAGTATAGATGTAAATTGTAATGTCGGCGGTTTTGGGATTGATGGTTCTATGTCAACTCTTTTAGGTCAATCTTTTTCAGATACGAACAGAAATGTATTTGGTATAGTAGGAGATTTAGCATTTTTTTATGATATGAATTTCATGGGAAATCGACATATTAATAAGAATATTCGGATAATACTTGTAAATAACAATGAAGGAATTGAATTTAGGTTAAACAAAAATATTGAAGGAAACTTAGGAGATAAAGCTGATAACTTAATTGCTGCTAAAGGGCACTATGTTAATGGAGCTCAGAAATGGGCGGAAGCTTGTGATTTTGAATATCTTCAAGCAAATGATAAAACTTCATTTATAAGTCAAATTAAAGATTTCTGTACAAAAGACTATGATAAACCGGTATTATTTGAAGTATTTACAACATGTAAAGATGAACAACAATGTAAGAAAATATTATATAATAATAGCAGGTATAGTTAAGTATTTAAAAGATAAAGTAATGTCTATTTCAAAAATAAAAAACAGTATTTTTAAATTGTTAATAGAGCTTTTTATATTTGATAAAACCAAGCGTTCTAAAATAAAATCACGTTGGGCTAAAGAACATTTGAAAAAGTATGTTGAATTTGCCGTTAAAAATTTGGATTCAATTCAATTATCAGATTTGAGTAATAATAAACCGGATGAAAGTTCTGATTTAATATGGCAATATTGGCATCAGGGCATTGAAAATGCACCAATGTTAATGCAAAAATGTGTTGAATCGACTTACAAATATCATCCTGATAAGAAAAATGTTGTCTTAGATTATAATAAAGTGCAGGATTATATAGAAATACCGTCTGTATATTATGATTTAGTAAATTGCGGCAAGATGAGCTTAGCCCATTTTAGTGATATTTTAAGAACATATTTACTGATTCAATACGGCGGGACTTGGGTAGATGCAACGATATTCTTTACAGGCAGAATTCCGGAGAGTGTTTTTAAGTCTGATTTTTTTGTTTTATCTAAAAATCCCGAAAAAGATCCGCTCGAAAATTGTATGTCGAACTATTTCATTCACTCAAAACCGCATAATAAAACGATGGAAGCTATAAAATATGCGCTCAACGAATATTGGAGAGAAAATAATTTTGTCATAAATTATTTTTTCTATGAGCATATTGCAACTATGCTCTCTCAATATAAAGAATTGAAAGATGATTGGGAAAATATGCCTTGCATTATGACAAATAGTCTTGGTGGTTTACGTAAAGTTCTTTATGATAAATATGATGAAGAAAAAATTGATGAAATAAAATCACAATTTATGCACAAGCTTTCATATAAAATAATAAAAGATTCTTCCGACGGAGATACATATTACGATTGTATATTAAATGAAAAAATATAAAGTGATAAATAAGGGTTTTATTGTAATGTAAAAAGACAGTGCCGGTGTTATATAGCAGTATTGTTTCATTCTATAAAGTCAGAATGTTTATAAATGGGTATAATTGAAAACAATAAATGTTTTTCAGTATGCATGCTCTCTTTAATTCTGTATATAGTTTTGCCAAATATCTTATAATCTTTTTTTATCGCCCAAAATTCTTTGTCACGAATTTTAGCATTGTTGCTTTTTAAGAAATCAAGAACTTCGCGTCTTGAATAGTCCCTGTCTTGGATTAGTTTTTCCTGATGTTTTTTTAATTTGCTGTTTACTGTAGATGAAGTGTTCCTGAAATAATAGTAATTAATATCAGGCACACTGACGACTCCGTTAGCATAAAACACGCTTTTTGTAACAAAAATTTTGTCTTCGCAATATCTGCCTTCCGGCCAATCGATATTATAATTTTTTAAGAATTCTCTGCGGTAAATTTTATTTGTAGGACAAGGGTTTTTTGCTAATCGACAAATATCAAATTTGTCCTGCAGTTCAGTAACAAATTTCTCTTCATTTATTTGAAGTCGTTTTTTTGTTTTCCCATTACCGACTCTTACATTTGTTGCAAGTGCTATATCTGAATTATATTTTTTTGCCGCGTTATAAAGTTTTTCAAAATAATCCAAATCGACCCAATCGTCTGAATCGATATAGCCTATATATTCTCCTGTAGCAGCTGAGGTGCCGGCATTTCTTGCAGCGCCCTGTTTTTTGTTTTCTTGGTTGATGACTTTTATTCTGGAATCATATTTTTTAAAACAATCTGCTATTGAGCCTGTTAAGTCTGTTGAACCGTCATTAACTATTATTATTTCGATTTCTTTTAAAGTTTGTTGAACAATTGAAGTAAGGCATCTTTCAAAAAAATCTTCAGTATTATATGCCGGAATTATAATGGAAACTTTCGGCTCTTTTATTTCAATATTCAGGCATATTGTTTGACATTTATCATCCAAAGTCTGCATATATTCGGAATGATTTTCCACTACATACCTCTTAATTCAGCTCTAACCATTGTTAATAGATTGCCGGTTATAAAACCAGAGGGGATGGGATTCGAACCCACGGTAGAGTTGCCCCTACACGACCCTTCCAAGATCGCACCATCAACCACTCGGACACCCCTCTATGGCTTATGCTTACTATTATATTACAAATATAATTTTTGCTGTAATAAAATTTCATACTTTAGTTATAGAGTTTTTTCAAAATTTATCCTCTATTCTAATGATTTTTTTTTAATCCAATACTGTTATTCTGTATATGTAAAGTAATCCAATCAAGGAAAGGAATAATATGTCAAAGATAAGCAGAATTGACCTGAATTTGGGTCACAAAATTGTTAATCCTTTTAAGACAACTCGCAACTCTACCTCCAATCCTTTTAAGTATTCTAACTTTGAAGGTAATACCCTGCAGTTTGCTGATGTGTTCGAAGGATTTGAACCTAAACAAGTAAGTAAATTAAAAATGATTACATCTTCTGTAATCGGTAGCATGACAAAATTGAGCAACTCTATTACTGAGCCTATTGTTCATTTTGTTAACAGAATAAGAAGCGGAATCGCTTATGCTATAGATTATGCAAATAACACTAAGGTTACTGAATTCGGTACACTAAAACCGTTAACAGATACAATTCACTCTGCATCAGAATGTATTAATGATATATTGAACACAGATATTGTTGATATCGGCAAAGGTTTCAATAATATCATGCAAACAGATATTTCAGATATAGGTAAAGGCATTGGAAGTTCAATCTATGGTGTCGGTAAAAATATTACTACAGGAATCGGCAGAGGACTTTCTGACAGTATTTCTGTTTTGAATACAGATAGTACCGAAATAGGTCATGGTCTTTCAGATAAATGGGCTTCACTTATTTCAAAAATTCATACAAATAAAATTACAAAAAATACTTCAGTATCAGAATTAAAAGCAATGTGGGAATCAGAAATTGCTTCTACATGGAAAGGGGTGGCATAATGAATAAAAACGTTGCAGAAATTATTGATGCACTAGCTGCTCATGAGGACCATTCTTCAATCGAAGTATTGGAAGAACTCGGAACAAATTCTCCTGATAATGAAGTAAGAGAATATACTTCCCGCGCTTTAGTAAGAAAGAATGTACACGACTCACTTGCTATTGTAATTATTAACCAAGGTAAAGGTATCAATGACCTTGCTCCTTCTGTAGCAATGAGCACTATAAATGAAATTCTTTCATTAAAAGATAAAACAGAAGTTATCAAAATCTTAGATGATACAATTAATATGCACTCTGACGAAGGTGTTAAAGAAAACGCTCGTTCAGTAAAATCATTGTTAGCTCTAAGTTAAGAAATATAATTTGGTTTAAAAGGCGGCGGACTTTTTTTAAAGTCCGCCGCCTTTATGTTTTCAATATTTTTGTTTACATATTTCTTTGCTATTTCTACATTAATTTACCCCTAAAACTTTTCAAGAAACAATTTGAAATATCCCTGCGGATGATCACATACCGGACATTTGCATGGTGCTTCTTTCCCTATATGAGTATGACCGCATTTTGTGCAAATCCACTGCGCAATTTCCGGTTTCTTTAAGAGAGTTTCGCATTCCAATTCTTCTGATAGGATAGCAAATCTGTGTGAATGTCTTTTTTCAATTTCTGCTATATTATTGAATAATTTTGATATTTCATCAAAACCTTCTGCCTTAGCTGTTTGAGAGGCGTATTTATAAACATTTTCCCACTCGTCTTTTTCTGCTTCTGAAGCTGAGAGCAGATTTTCATAAGTGCACCCGTAAAAGAACGGATATGTTGCATTAGGAATATACTTGCCGTTCGGGATTTCTTTATAAAACAACTTGGCATGCTCTCTCTCATTTTCAGCAGTTTCAAGGAAGATGTCGCTAATTTGGATAAATCCTTCATTTTTGGCGGCTTTAGCATAAAATGTGTATTTATTTTTTGCCATAGATTCTCCCGCGAATGCGTTAATCACACATTGCAAAGTTTCTGAATTTTCGTATTTCATGACGTGCTCCTTTTTAATCAGAGTATATTAATAAGTACAAAAATATATAACCGACAACAGATTAATCATGCCCAATAGTAAATTTCTCCAATTAAAGTTGTAATTCTGTTATTTTTTTATTCTTTAAAACGCTCTTATTGACTGCTTTTTAGATATCATCTCCTCCATATGGAGGATTCTATAACTAAAGTTGTAAAGTTTTGAATTTTCGTGCCGTTATAGAAGGAGTAAGGCAATTTACAATTATTGAAAGGAAGAAAATTATGACAGGAACAGCAGCAATTACAATTAACACAAACATTGCGTCATTAACAGTACAAAAGTACTTGTCTGATGCAACAAGAGGTATGAACACGGCAATGGAAAGATTGTCAACAGGTTTCAGAATTAACTCGGCTCGTGATGACGCAGCGGGTTATTCTGTAGCAGCAGCAATGCAAGCAAAAATTAACGGTTATGACATTATTGAGATGAACTCTCAAATGGGGTTAGACATGTTAACAACTCAAGAAGGTGTTCTTGATATTATTAACGGTCACCTCCAAAGAATTCGTGACTTGACCATGCAAGCAGCAAACGGAACTTACGGTTCAGCCTCATTAAATGCTTTAAAAGAAGAAGTAGTTCAAAGAATGGACGAAATTGACCGTTTGTGCGATATTACTGACTTTAACGGTACATATTTGCTTGACGGTTCAAGACAAACAGATATTAACCTTCAGGTAGGTTTGTATTCTGACCACAGATGTGTAGTTACAATGAAGAAATTCTTATTTGAAAGTGCAAAATGCGGCACAATAATGGGATTAAACAGAGCAGCTGACGCAGCTCATCCGACAGCTGACGGGAATCTTGATTTAACATATTTCCCGGTACGGGTTGGAGAACAAGCAGATATTGATGCAGCTAAAGACGCAGGTTATACTTATCCTGCAAGAAAAACTGATGCTAACGGAAACTATATTGATGCATCTGATCAACCTTGTAAAAAAGAAGATGCTCCTATTATAGCATATTATCAATCTGAACTATCAGCTCAGCTCAAAGAAAAGGGAATTATTACAGCTCCTACTCCAGGTTCTGCCGGAAGAACAGATGCAGCAACTGACGGCGAATTCGTTACAACACCTGAGAGCGTTCTGGACAGCAATGGTTTTGTAAAAACCGAGAATATGTGCAATGCAATATATGATAATGACGGCTCTGCTCGTGACTTTATCGATATGATAGACTTAGCAATTGACAATATTTCACTAAGATGTACCACAATAGGTGCTTATATGAACAGATTGGATTCAGCAATCAATTCAACAGACGTTCAAAGAGCAAACTTAACAGAAGCAAAATCAACAATTAAAGATGCTGACGTAGCTGAAGTTTCATCAGATTATATTAAATATCAGATTCTGCAGCAATCAGCAGCATCGCTATTGGCAACAGCAAACCAAATGCCATCTATCGCACTAAACTTGCTGTAAGGAAAATATCCAGAATAGATCCTTTCAATAACTCCCTGTATAAAACAGGGAGTTTGCCTTTTTGGGTTGTAAATTCTTAAATGAATTTAATACAGTTACTTCTTAATAATCCATAAATCTTTTTGGAACAGAACCAAAAACGGAATCAATTCAAGACGGCCGGCAAGCATATCTATCATAAGAATAATTTTAGTTACAATATCCAAATCCGCAAAATTTCCCATCGGTCCTATAATATTACCAAGTCCCGGACCTATATTCCCGACTGCGGCAACAGAACCAATAACGGCGACAGTTGTATCTTTTTGAATCAGTGCTATTAAGAAAGCAGAAAGTACAATAAAGGCAAAATAAAAAGATACAAACATCATTGTTTGATACAAGATTTCTTTAGGTACTGTATAATTCCCAATTTTAATATTATAAACGGCTTTTGGGTGCAAGATTTTCATCATCTCGGATTTCATAATTTTAAATACTAAAAGCCACCTTGTTACTTTTAAACCGCCGCCAGCTGAACTTGCGCAGCTTCCGAAGAGCATTATTGCA
>JAEEGL015160454.1_pt1 | contig 14534 bp, 12 predicted proteins | sample 9134231 | NCBI WGS metagenome assembly JAEEGL01 (sample SAMN16246548, study PRJNA631951) | gut metagenome | biome: gut microbiome; feature: rumen; material: fiber-attached | host: Bos | place: Iran: Karaj | collected 2018-10
CTGGATGATCTTGCAAACTACGAGCCCGAAGAAAACATGGGAGTGGATGTTCCTCCAAAAGGAAAACATCTCTTCGGACTTGTTACCGTGGGTGAAAAAGGACAGATAGTAATTCCTGCAAAAGCTAGAAAGATGTTTGATATTAATCCCGGCGATTCACTTGTTGTTCTCGGAGATGAAGGACAGGGGATAGCTATAATGAAATCGGATCAGTTCCTAAGCCTTGCGAATATGATCAAAAAGATTTCAAAGAAATAATCAGAAAAAGTAAGGATTCACTTCATGAAATTATCTTCATTTATGCCCCTTGCACGCTTTGGCGTAAGAACGGTTTTATTCAAGAAAAAAGATCCCATACTCGGAACGGTTATTGTTACGGACAGATGCAATCTTAAATGCAAACATTGCTCTGTAAATAACATCACTGCCATCATGCATCCCTATGAACAGATTAAGGGAGAGATGCAGAAGCTTTTTGACATGGGAATCCGTATTCTTTTCTTCTGCGGAGGAGAAACATTTCTGTGGAGTGATTCCGGTAAGAATATCAGGGACCTGGTAGTGGAAGCCAAGCAGATGGGATTCCTTATCGTTAACGTAGTTACCAACGGAACATTTCCCATAGATCTTCCGGAAGCGGATCTGATACTCCTCAGCCTTGATGGAGATAAAGAGCGCCATAACGAAGTGCGCGGTGATACCTATGATACGATCATGGAAAACATTGCGAATGCAACTTCCGACAATATCTGTTTTTACATGGCAGTTAATCAGATCAATAAAAATGCGATTGAGCATGTTTGCCGCACTGCAAGAGATACGAAAAATGTAAGAGCGGTTTCTTTTAACTTCCATACTCCATATCCGGATACGAGAGAACTGGCTCTCAGCAAGGAAGATAAGGATGCGTGCTGTAAGACGATTGAGAAGATGATGAAGGAAGGATGCCCTGTATTTAACTTAAAGAGTGCATTCCCTTATATCATTAACAACACCTTCCCGACGCCCTGCTATCAGTGTGTGGTTATCGAAAACGGTAAGATTTCCACATGCGGAAGATGTATCGAGGTTCCTGGACTTTGCGATGAGTGCGGATATTTCTTCGTTGCTGAGTACACACTTTTATTCAAGGGAAATCTGAAGATCATCTTTGAGATGATGAGAACATATTTGAAATACGTTTGATATGAGTTTTAAAACCACACTTACCAGAATGTGGCTTACCAGATCTACAAAGCCATTTCTCTTTACAAAAGAATACGACGAGCAGTTAAGTTTCAGTGATCTTGATAGTCTCGGATTATATGTGCATATCCCCTTTTGCGAGAGGATATGCAATTTCTGTCCTTATTGCAAGATGCCTTATTCAAAGGAAGTATGTGACAGATATATCGATGCTCTGATAAAAGAGATTCACAAAGTAGGCTCCATGCATCAGGGTAAAAAAGAAGTCTCAAGCCTTTACTTCGGAGGCGGAACACCTGCCCTTGCAACTGACCGCCTCGGTGAGATCATCGGTGCAATATCCGAGCACTTTACAATCACCGAAGGAATAGGTCTTGAACTTCACCCGACCAATGTTAATCCCGATACGTTGCGTAAGCTGAAAGCTGCCGGTGTAACCAAGATAAGTATCGGCATTCAGTCATTCGGAGAAAAGTATCAGAAGATCCTTGGAAGATGTGCAGTGGATCCCGAGTCACTTAAGGCTTCTTTAAAAGATGTGCCTTTCGAAACCGTCTCCATGGATTTTATCTTCGCCCTTCCGGATCAGACATTTGAAGATATTAGGTCGGATATCGATATAGCATTCGAGAGCGGTGCAAATCACGTGGCGATATATCCCTTCATAGACTTTACCTTTACTAAGAGTCCCGTTAAGGCCATGCCCAAGAGGGAAAAGAGAGCGCTCCTGGATAAAGTCACCGACTATTGCAGCAAAAAAGGCTATCCCAGAAATTCCATTTGGACATTTGCAAGTAAGGAGGAAGCTGTTTATTCATCCATGACAAGGGAGAATTTCCTGGGATTCGGATGCAGCGCGACAACTCTTCTTAGGGACAGTTTTAAGATCAATACTTTCTCGGTGGAAGAGTACTGTAAGAGGATTGATGAGGATAAACTTCCCACATCCCTTACCATAAGGTTTACCCTGCGCCAGCGAATGGTTTATTTTCTCTTCTGGACGGCATATTCAACCAGGGTCGATCCCCGCAGGTTCGAGGAATTCTTCGGCGTGCCTCTTAAGAGGATGTACGGATTTGAGTTTGCCCTGGCCAAGATGTGCGGCTTTATAACGGAAGAGGGCGGTGTATATAAAATGACCCCTAAAGGGGCCTTTTACTACCACTATTACGAGAATTTCTATACCCTCGCATATATAGACAAAATGTGGGGGATTATGCGTAAAGAAGCCTTCCCTGATAAGATAATACTTTAAAACGTTTTCTCCCCTTTTTTATGGTGCGAACCGCTTGATTATCGTGTATAATTATAACGGTTGTTTTAACCAGGGGGGACATATGAATTACGAGAAGATCATTAACGATTTTGTTAAGGATGGTGCAGGGGAATTTATCATTACCGACAGACAGGGGAAGATCCTGTTTAGAAACGGTGTTGAGAATTTCACCGACGACCAGTGGATGGCATGGGCTGCCTTTAATATTGATGCCCGGACCATAGACCACGAAGAAGATTGGGAGATCTCGGACAGAACAGGCGGAAATTATTATTCTGCACGTTCTATTCCCGTCACAGAAGACGGAACCGAAGTCATCCTTCATCATGTCTACAATACAAGCCAGTACGCAACTCTTTTGCGTGACGTATCAGGCTATCTTAAGGATTGGAGAGACCTCAGTGCATTCCAGACAGCTATGTTGGAGAAGCTCTCGGGTAACTATGAATCCTGTCTGCCCGTTGTTCTGAAATATTTCAAAGTATCAAGCGCAGTTATGTATATCGGTCGTGACAGGAAGATGGAGAGACATCTTCTTAATAAGGGCACGAAGACTATTGAATCCACCCGTATAGACAGGGAGGATGTTTTTGATACTCCCAAGGGTGAGTTCAGAAAGCTCCCCGGCATGGGCGATAATGCATATCTTTGCTATATCTGTGACAGTGCGATTCACGGAACCGACTATGCACTGTATCTTTATTCCGAAGAGCTGGAAAGCGATGACGACTTCAGCATGCACTACAACGTTATCAAGCTCTTTATTGAAAACGGACTTCTCCGTGAGCAGATCACCTATGAGAGCGAGCACGACAAACTCACCTCTCTTTATAACAAAGGAAAATACATGTCCATGCTTTCGGACTTCATGCCCAAGAAGAACCGCGTAGCAATCTACAACATGGATGTTAACTATCTGAAGAGAACCAACGATACTCTCGGACACGAAGCAGGAGACGCACTTCTGGTTAAAGCGGGAAAGAGCCTTCTTGCAGTCGAGAGAGATAATGTCAGAGGCTTCAGAATGGGCGGAGACGAATTCATGCTTCTCGGATGGGACCTTGAAGAAGATGAAGCAATCGCCGTTAAGAAAGAGTGGGAAGAAGCTCTTAAGAAACTAAATGAAACCGACAACGGTGTTGAATGTATCATTGCATGCGGACTTGCTTACGGTAAGGATGACTTCGATCTGAAGGATCTCCTTAAGAAAGCGGACGATCTCATGTATGAAAACAAAGTAGCAATCAAATTATCACGCGGAGAAGATCCCAACGCCAGATAATCAGTTTTAAGAACGGAGGAGAATAACATGACCATCAACAAGAACCAGGAAGGAACAAAACTCGAGATAGCGCTTGAGGGAAGACTCGACACTATGACCGCACCTTCACTCGAAGAAGAGGTTAAGAATTCTGTCGAAGGAATCACCGAGCTTGTATTCGATCTTAAGGATCTCGTATATGTATCTTCCGCAGGACTTCGTGTCCTTCTGTCCGCTCAGAAGACCATGAACAAGCAGGGCAGCATGACCATCAAGAATGCTAACGAAGAGGTTATGGAGATATTTGAAGTTACCGGATTTATCGATATCTTAAATATTGAGGAGTAACCACTCGGAATATGAATACGATACCTACCGGTTTACAGGTTCTCAAAGATAATATCTATACCATAATTACCGGAGATTATAACGAGGGCAGCACCAGTTTGGATCTGCTGTCCAATGTTGCAATCATGCGACTGGATCGTAAATTCAGTTTTCCCTCTTTCAGGGATGTTCCCAAACTCACCGAAGAACAGAAAGAGTCTTTGGATGAATTTTGGCGTCCTTATGTACGTCATATGGATGACAAATTTCACAGACTTATGACTATGCGCTCCGGCGGTTTATTTTATCCGGAATACATTCCCGAAGATTTCTATTTCATGCATGTGGACCGTTTCTACAACGACAGACGCGAGTCTGCATACATGGACAATAAATGCTATTACCCCAAATTCTTTCCCGAGATCAATCAGCCGAGAACAGTTTGCATGCGTGTAGGTAAGAACTGGTTTGACGGTAACGGAAAGCTTATCGATCATAGCGAAGTAAGACGCCGCATAAATGCCGAACCCGAGGTTGTGTTAAAACAGGCTGTTTTATCCGAGGGTGGCTTCGGCGTTCATTTTATTTCGGGTGAGAATAAATTCGAAGAATTCAGAAAGATCCTTCGTAAGATACCCACCGATGTAATTATCCAGGAGCCAATTAAGCAGCATGCAGACATGGCAGCCCTTAACGCATCATCCGTTAACACCATGCGTATCATGACATGGCTCGACGGAAATGAAGTTAAGGTGCTTCTTACCATAGTCAGGATCGGTGTCGGCGGAGACCGCGTCGACAATAATGCATACGGCGGTTTCTTCTGCAAAGTTAATGAAGACGGGAGTCTCGGATCAAGAGGATATTTCCACGGCGGACGTCAGATAGACAGACATCCCGAGCACGGATATCTTTTATCCGATATGAAGATTCCTAATCTTTATAAAGCATACGAACTTGTAAAGAGAGCACATCCCGCCATAAGCCATTTTAGGATTGCAGGATGGGATGTGGCAATCTGTGAGGACGGAGAGCCCACACTTGTTGAGGTTAATTTCTCACTGTGCGGTGTAAATGATGTACAGGCTTGTTGCGGTCCCTTGTTCGGAGACGATACGAAGAAAATGCTGGATGAAGTATTCAGAGGAAAGAAGGCGCAGTTTTCGGTATTAGCATGAGTCACGATGACAGTTTTTTACGAAGACAATATTTGATAAATCTTTTTCCGATAATGTTTTCGATTTTGGGTGGCACCATCAACGCTCTGATTGACAGCGTTTTTATATCCCTTAAACTCGGAAAAGACGGTCTGAGTGCTGTCACATTATCGATGCCGGTATACCTCGTGCTGTGCAGCCTCGGAGCTCTTATTGCCGCAGGCGGAAGCATGTTATCTGCCCGTGAAGCGGGAAAAGAAAACCTTGAATCCGCAAGACATTTTTACCACAGTGCAATTACTCTTGCTTTGATCACGGGAATAGTTTTTACATCTCTTTCCGTATTTTGCAGACCTGTTTCGGTTCTTCTTGCGCAGGGTAATGCATTAAGCGAATTGATATATCAGTATTGCTATGTATCGTTTCTCGGTTCGCTTCCTTTTATGATGTTGTACTTCCCGGTGTTTTATCTTCAGCTTGCGGGAAAACGCAAAGAGATATCCGTGATGACTTCCGTCATGGTGATCATAGATTCCGTTTTGGATATCCTGCTTTTGTTTGTGATTCCTCTCGGCATGACTGGTGCGGCTCTTGCAAGTGTGATCTCAACACTTATCGCATGCTTATATGGATTTGCATGTCTTAATCATAAGGGATCCGATTACCGCCTTGATCCGAAATTGTTTGGATTAAAGGGTACAGGCTTGATAATCCACTACGGAAGTCCTACGGCACTCGGTAATTTCTACGATGCCATCCGACTCTTTGCGGTTAATGCACTGATACTTAAGATAGCGGGAGTAAGCGGTGCCGCTGTATGGGCGATATTAAATACACTGTCCGAGCTTTCACTGATGATAGTATCCGGAATTCCTCAGGCAGCAGCTCCCATGACAGGTGTTTATCACTCGGCAAGGGAAAATACCGGAATCAGGGTTTTGTTTAAACTTGAGATTGTCGTCGGATTTGTGATGAGTATAGTTTTCAGCTTAGCTTTGATCGTACTTCACAAACCCCTGGAGAATCTCTTTAATTCACCGGAAGATCTGGTGATGCCCTTTATCAGTTTGGGATTGTCCGTACTTGCAAATGTTATTTCAACAATTTGGTCCGTGTATTTTAATGCTTCCGGACGAATTGTTTTATCGAATATCCTGACAGCTCTGCGCCGTCTTGTTTTGCCCGTAGCGGTGCTCAGCTTAAGCCTTGTGCGAAGTGATCTCTATATTTGGAATTTCCTTCCGCTCTCGGCAGTTTTATCGATCATCATCACTTGGATAATTGTAGGCATAATTTCTGCCGCAAGTTCCAAGGATAAATATCCTCTTTCGGGAATGCTTCTTCTGGACGATCATCTCGAAAGAGAAAACAAGATTCTGGATTATTCCGTTGCAGCAACTGTTGAAAGTGTTTGCGATGCAAGTGAACGCATCAAGGAATTCTGTCTTGCCAATAACATGGATAAGAAACTTATCATGCGAATGGGTCTTGCCATAGAAGAGCTCCTTACGGTTATGATCCAAAAGAATACTAACCTTAAGACTATCGACATGAGAAGTTTTGCGCTGGATGAAAATACCGGCATACGTATCAGATGTGCCGGAGAAAGTTTTAATCCTTTCGAACATATAGATGAGGATGAAGACTTTTATATGGGAATAAGCATGCTGGAGAAAACAGCTACTTATGTTCATCACAGTTACACACTGGGAATGAATACCATAATCATATTGTTGTAACATAAAATGCTATGACTGCAATTTAAATTATTAAATTCTGGGGGGGATTTATGATTTTCAAAGACGCAGCGTACTGGCATCAGCTTGAAGAAGAGTGTGCCCACTCGGATAGGATCAATCTTGATAACCTGCTTACACTTATGCGGGATAACAGGGATACCGAATTCGGAAAGGCACATGACTTTGTTTCCATCGACTCTGTTGAAGAATACAGGAAGAAAGTTCCTGTTTCGAATTACGAGTCGTTCAGAAGCTATGTCAATTCAATGCTTGATGGTAAAAAGGATGTCCTGACGGTTTACCCTGTCGTAAATTATTGCAGAACATCCGGAACGGAAGGCCTGGCTAAAAATATTCCGGTCACATCCGAAGCGTTTAAGCGCTACGGCAATGCGGTGGGATACAGACAGGATGAGGTTATCAAAGAGTTCGGAGGTAAAAGATTTATCATCAACACCTTCAGAACGGACATTGGCAAAAAGTCTTCAGGGGACTTGCTTTTATCCGAGGCGCTTTTCAGATCTTTGTATGAAGACGGATCTCTACAAGAGGAAAACTTTGCCGGCGGTTTTGCAACTCTGTTCTCAGATGAACTGATTGACAGACTGTATGTAAAACTCTGGGTCGGATTTGCAACGGAAGATGTTACGGTCCTTGAAAGTATCTTCATGTACGATCAGCTGATCTTTTTTACTTACATGAGTAAGTTCTGGAGAGATGTGTATGACGGAATGAGAACGCATTCCATTCCCGAAGAGATGAAGATTCCGGATAACATCCGTAAGTATCTTCTTTCAATGCCCGTAAGTGATGAGAGACTTGATAAGATTCAAAGCATTTGCGAATCCGGAATGAAAGGCGTGGCAAAGAAGCTTTGGCCCGGTCTTAAGCTTGTTAGCGGAGTAAGCAACAAGTCTTATTTTGCGGAAGACAGGATGCTTCATGAATACATCGGCAAAGTCGATGATTACTATCTGGCCTACTGTGCATCCGAATGCTACATAGCAACTGCGGTTGCGGATAATGATTTTAATTATGTCCTGCTTCCGAACAATGCATTTTTTGAATTCTTACCGGTTGAAGGCGGAGACGAAACATTTCTTCCACATGAACTTGAAGTCGGAAGATGTTATAAACCGGTCATCACCAACTTTTCCGGATTGTACAGATACTTGATGGAAGACATTGTATGTGTGCAGGGATTTATCGGTAAATCTCCGAAGTTTGAATTTATAATGCGAAGCTGTCAGACGCTTAACATTGCCGGAGAGAAGATGGACATTCATCTCGTGGAGAAGGCAATCGCATCACTTGATGGATCCGGCGAGATCACGGAATGGACCATAGGAATAGAACATGAAATAACTCCCGCAAGATATTTTATTGCGGCGGTTTCAGCAAACGGTGAGATGGGACTCAGCCCGGATCTGTCCGACAAGATAGATAAGAAGCTTTCGGAATTTAATCCCGATTACGCTGACTTAAGACAGATGGATTACATCAGGGAACCTTCGGTACTTCTCATGCGTCCCGGTTCATACGGATATCTGTTAAAAGAAAACGGACTCGCCGGAGGACATAAGAAACCTAATCATGTAGCAAAGCAGGGATTCACCTATCAATCATACAGAAAGTGGGTAGAACAGATATGAAAGGAAAAAGGATATATATCACCGGTCTGACCGGACGACTGATATTGGGCCTTGCGGTATTCGTAGCAGCGGTTACGGCCGGTTCCATAATCGTCGGTGTTAACACGTATCGTGCATCGATTCACAGACATTATAACGATGTCGGATATCAGATCGCACACAGCGTAGAACTTCTCTTTGATAATGACGATCTTGAAGAGTGGGGTGACCTTGCTTTTAAGTACAACACTACCGGAGAAGGCGCGGAAGAAATAGCTGAGGTTGTGGAATCCGAAAAGTTCCAAAATCTGGAAACCACACTTCTTAATCTTCGAAGCGGAATGGATGTTAATGATATTTTCGTAGGCGTTATTGATATCGATGAGTTAAATGCTTATACACCCGAACGAGTCGAAGACGGAACATGGGCGCCCATCTACTACATAATGGATGCTTATCCGATGGAAGAGTACAGATTCACTCTCGGTGATAAGAGTCCTATAGTGCCCGACTACTGCGAAGGTGCACGAATCTCTTACGAGACCGGTGTTCCATACGGCGGATACTTCATAAACGAGGGAAGCTACGGATACAACATCACCGCAGTTTATCCCATCGTTAACGGAGGAAGGACGATAGCATTCATCGGAGTTGAAACTCCCATGCGTACACTTGAATCCGATCTGAATCAGTTCATCTTCATCGTACTGGTAATCGTATGTATCATTTCGCTGGTTCTCTTTATACTGACAGCGTTTATACTTGTAAATGCACTGATCAAACCCATTAAGACGATTTCTCACGAAGCTGCATACTTCGTAGAAAATGAGAACGAGATTTCCGAGAAGCTTAAGAAGATCAAGAATCACGACGAGATTCAGGTTCTTGCCGAAAGCGTTCTTAAGATGGAAATCGGTATCAACGAATACATTGCAAACCTTACCAAGGTTACGGCGGAGAAGGAGCGTATAGGAGCGGAGCTTAATGTTGCTACACAGATTCAGGCGGACATGCTTCCCAGAATCTTCCCCGCATTCCCCGAGAGGAATGAATTTGATCTTTATGCTTCCATGAATCCTGCCAAGGAAGTCGGTGGAGACTTCTATGACTTCTTCCTGATCGACGACGATCACATCGGTCTTTGTATGGCGGACGTATCCGGCAAAGGAGTACCGGCAGCGCTCTTCATGGTCATTGCAAAGACTCTCATCAAGAACAGAGCGCAGATGGGAGGTTCACCTTCACAGGTTCTTGCTTATGCAAATGACCAGCTTGGTGAAGGAAATGAAGCAGAGCTTTTCGTTACCGTATGGTTTGCTATAATAGAGATATCAACCGGAAAAGGTATTGCCGCAAATGCAGGACATGAACATCCCGCGCTTCGCAGAAAAGACGGCAAGTTCGAACTTGTAAAGTATCGTCACTCACCTGCGGTTGCTACAATGAACGGAATTACCTTTAAGGAACACGAATTCAAACTTAATCCCGGTGACAGCCTTTACGTTTATACCGACGGTGTTACCGAAGCGACAAGAAGCGATGATACACTCTTTGGTGTTGACAGAATGCTGGATTCCCTCAACAAGAATCCCGATGCCGATCCCAAGACAATGCTTGAAACCGTTCGTGCCGACATTGATGAGTTTGTAGGAACTGCTCCTCAGTTCGATGATATTACCATGCTGGGATTCAAATACATGGGTCCCGGAAAGGAGTGACCATGAGGGAATTAAACATAGAAGCTCTGGTTGAAAATCTGGATCAGGTGCTTGCGTTTGTCGATGAGGAGATCGATAAGCTGGAGTGCTCAATTAAGATTAGAACCCAGATTGATGTTGCTGTCGAGGAGCTTTTTGTAAACATCGCGCATTATGCGTACAAACCCGAAACAGGTCCGGCAACGGTTAGAGTAGAGGTGGAGCAGGATCCTCCCGCAATCTCGATTACATTTATCGATCACGGTGTTCCTTACGATCCTCTTGCCAAGGAAGATCCCGATATTACTCTTTCTGCTGAAGACAGAGAGATCGGCGGACTGGGAATATTCATGGTTAAGAAGAGCATGGATGTTATTGAGTACGAATATAAGGACGGACAAAACATCCTTCATATCCGCAAGCTTATCTGATTTAATAATAAAAAGGGGACGATTCCTTAACGGAACCGTCCCTATTTTTATGTCCTTATGTTTAGAAGAACTTCCACTTGCTCAATAGATAACCGGGTATTACCACGATGATGAAGAACATCCAGCTGATAAGTGTAAATACCTTGATGAAATCTTTTCCCTTGCCGGGATATTCTCTTACGTAAATTCTGTAGTTGATAACGGATGCAAGTGATCCGATAAGTGAACAAAGTCCTGCGGTATCAGCACCGTATATAAGTCCCGAGAAACTTTCAGAGAAGGGATACAAAACAATCGATGCGGGAACGTTTGAGATAACCTGGCTGAGCAGTATTACCGATATGTATTCGCGTCCTGCAACAGTTCTTTGAAGAAAGCTTTCAATCGAAGGATTTGCGGTTATCGATGATGAGAATACGAAAAAGCAGAAGAATGTAACCAAGAGTACGTAGTCAACACTTTTAAGAAGTTTTCTGTTTACGATAAGAACCGATACGATAACGATTCCGACTGCTGCGGGCCAGAGGTTTGTTCTTGACACTATTACAAGAAGTATCATTACAAAGAGGCACAGGTAAGTGATTCGTCTTGCTTTGTATTCTTTTTTCCAGGGAGTAAGATCTAATTTGAATTCAATCTTATTACCTTTTTCACGTCTGTAGAAAACTGCTGCAAAGATTATAAGAAGTATCGCGGAGCTTACACATAAAGGTGACATGTGAAGGATGAATCTTCCTGCGCTTACTCCCGATTTATTAAAGAGGAAAAGGTTCTGAGGGCTTCCGAAGGGCATGAGGAGCGATCCTCTGATAGCCGCTATATTTTCCATTGAAATAATGGGGAGTATGCATTCTTCCCTGCCTACGCTTCTGAAGAGAAGTATGGTAAGCGGAACGAAGATGATAAGGGATACATCGTTGGTTACAAACATTGATGTGAAAAACACTCCGAAGATCAGGAAGAGTGAAAGCGACAACATCGTTGAAAAACCTGAGCTGTATTTTACGAGAGGCTGGAAGAGGTCTTCCTGTTTGAAACCTTCAAGTACGGTGAGCATCATGAAGAGGATTCCCAGAGTGTGCCAGTCTATTGCAGCGAGGAGTTCTTTACTCGGAGGCGTAATGAATAATGAGATGATTGCCGCAAGTATCGATACGGGCAGCATCGGGTCTTTTTTTATTTTCGCGATAAGATTATTAAACATAGTTTTCTCCAAAAAATCGCTCATCATTGTACCACAATGTTATGAGAATCTGTATAGGGAAAAACTTGCCATATAGTATTCAAAACTATATAATGTATAGAAGATAAATGGCGAAATGCCAATCTTAGACGGAGTCATATGAGCGAAGAAAAATTCACAGAAACAGTAGAACGTGCGATAGATAATCTTAGGACCCTTAATACCATTTCACCGGATGAATTTCCGGCAATGGATCTTTATATGGATCAGCTTACTACCTTTATGGACAGGAAACTTTCCGGCCTTGTAAGAAAGCCTTCCAAGGATAAGGTTCTGACCAAGACGATGATCAACAATTATGCGAAGAATCATCTGATCCAGCCTCCCGTTAAGAAGAAATATACCAAGGAGCATATGCTTGAGCTCCTGTTTATTTTTTACTTCAAGTCATTTCTTTCTATAGGAGATATCCAGACACTTCTTTCTCCTCTTGCGGAGGAACTTGACGGAAAGGGATACAATGCCGAGAGACTTTACGCGCAGATGATCCAGGCAGGTAAGGGCGCCAGAGGAAAGCTTAAGAAAGACCTCGATGAGAAGGTTGAGAAGGTTGACCGTGCATTTGATGATGCACCCGAGGAAGAGAGAGAATATCTCAAGAAGTTCTCTTTTATCTGCCAGCTCGGATATGATATTTATCTGAAGAAGTCCATTATCGAGCACATGATCGATGACATGGCAGAGGAGCAGTTCTTAAGAGAGAGTCCCGACGACAAATAAGGATTTAAAAAGACATCTCAAAGCGAGATGTCTTTTTTTATGTGTTTTTCTTTTGATTAACGAAGAATTGTTTGAGGGTTTTGATAAGGTCGGCCTTACCTATAGTCTTAAGCAGGTATCCCGCGGGCCTTAAGCTCATAACCTTCATAATGCTGTCTTTGTCGTTTTTTCCCGTAAGGAACATTACAGGGATTCCTGAGATCTCAGGGTCCGACTTCATCATCTCGAATACTTTCGGTCCGTTTGTTATGGGCATTTCGTAGTCGAGAAGAAGGAGATCAACGGGATTGTTTGACATATGATTGATCGCCTGCATTGCGGATGATGCGATGGTAACGTCATAGTCGTTCTTAAGCCATTCTCTGATGATCTTCAGATAAGTCGTATCATCATCCACGATAAGGATATTTTTCTTCTGGGAGAAATCCTCCGAAGTGTATTTGTTCATGTCGCTTATGAGCTTGCTCATATCAAGCGGACGTACCATGGAGTCACACAAAGATGCTTCGGGGATGGTCTTGCATATGTACTGAAACTCATCGAGCTCCCCGAGGAGATACAGCAGCATATTTTCTTCGAGACAAAGATCTTTCAGACGGTTGAGTACGGGTGTCAGGTACTCCATGCTCTCAAGACCGTCCGTGTAGAAAAGAATGAGAGAGCAGTCGTCTTTGTATCTTTGAATCGATTTAACATTAACCGGCTCTTCCAGGACATTGAATCCCGCTTTAATAAGACCGCCGGTAATGGCACTTGTCATGAAATTTTTTTCTTTTCTCAGGAAAAGTATTGATGCCATTAAAATTACCTCATTTCAGAACATATTATCATTTTATAACGGGGATGATAAGGCAGAAAAGTGCCGTTTTTATTAAATGTTTGTAAAACCATGCCAAGCGTGGAAAGCATGGGCTCTCTACGCCCTTATTTTCTTGCAAGTAGGGGGAATTTTAGGTATAATTTTATCGCTGTGAAATTTATGGCAATTTATCTATTAGGAGGGATAAAAAATGGGACTTATTAGTGCCGCAATGTCTGCAGCAGGCGGAACCCTTGCCGATCAGTGGCTTGAGTTTTTCTACTGCGACTCCATGTCAAATGACGTCCTTCTCACCAAAGGACAGATGAGAACCAATGGTTCCAGAAACAGCAATACAAAGGGAAATGACAACATCATTTCTAACGGATCCAAGATCGCTGTAAACGAAGGTCAGTGCATGATCATCGTAGATCAGGGTGCGGTTGTTGATTTCTGCGCTGAGCCCGGTGAGTTCATCTATGATACTTCATCCGAGCCTTCACTTTTCTACGGAAAACTTGGTGAGAACCTTCTCAATACCTTCAAGACCATAGGTAAGAGAATCGCAATGGGTGGAAACACCGGTAAGGATCAGAGAGTATACTTCATCAATACCAAGGAGATCCTTCAGAACAAGTGGGGCACTCCCCAGACTGTTCCTTTTAAGATTGTTGATCCCGATCTTGGAATGAAGCTTACCGTTAACATCAAGGCTAACGGCGAGTACTCTTTCAAAATCGTTGATCCCCTTCTTTTCTATAAGCATGTTTCCGGTAACGTAACCGGCGACTATACCAAGGAAAATCTTGCTTCCATCATGAAGTCAGAGCTTTGCAGCGCCCTTCAGCCTGCATTCGCTAAGATTTCCGCTCAGCGTATCGAGTATGATCAGCTCATTGGTCATACCACCGAGCTTTGCAACATCCTTAATGAGGAGCTTTCGTCTCAGTGGGGAGACCTCAGAGGTATCAACATCGCTTCCATCTCCATCAATTCCGTTAAGGCTAATGAGGAAGATGAGAAGAGACTTAAGGATGCTCAGGAGAGAGCAGTCTACAGAGATCCCAA
>JAEEGL015987339.1_pt1 | contig 14534 bp, 11 predicted proteins | sample 9134231 | NCBI WGS metagenome assembly JAEEGL01 (sample SAMN16246548, study PRJNA631951) | gut metagenome | biome: gut microbiome; feature: rumen; material: fiber-attached | host: Bos | place: Iran: Karaj | collected 2018-10
GCAAGGACGGCAGACAGGAGAATGAATTGAGGCCCATCACCATGATCCCGAACTTCACGGAGACCAAGGGCGGCTCCGTGCTCATCAACTGGGGCAACACCCGGGTGCTGTGCACGGCCCTATTGGAGGAAGGGACCATGCCCTTTTTGAAGGGGACGGGGAAAGGATGGCTCACGGCGGAGTACGCCATGCTCCCCTCCAGCACCGGCAACCGGAAGAAGCGGGACTATCTCAAGCAGGACGGCCGCTCCACGGAGATCCAGCGGCTCATCGGCCGGAGCCTTAGGGCGGGCGTGGACATGGCGAAGCTGGGCGAACGGGTCATCTATGTGGACTGCGATGTATTGCAGGCCGACGGCGGCACCCGAACTGCTTCCATCACCGGCGCCTATGTGGCCGTGGCCCTTGGTGTGAAGAAATGGCTCCGGGAGGGCAGGCTGGAACAAGATCCCCTGATCCATCGCATCGCCGCCGTATCCATAGGCGTCGTCAACGATACGCCAATGCTGGACCTCTGCTACGGGGAGGACTCCGCCGCCCAGGTGGACATGAACCTGGTCATGAACGAGGCGGGGGAATTCATCGAGGTCCAGGGCACCGGCGAAGGCCGTTCTTTCTCCCGAGCCGAACTGGACGCTCTGCTGTCCCTGGGCGAGGCGGGTATACGAACACTTATGGACCGGCAGCGCGCCGCGGAACAAACCGTCTGACAACATGCATACGAACAGAAAAGAGCCGGTATTCCGGCTCTTTTTGTATACAAATTATAAGCGTTACAGCGCTCTGATAGCGTCCACGGTCTTTTCCAGGTGCATCCCACGGGAGCCCTTGACCAGGATGGTGTCCCCGGTTTGCAGCAGTCGGGGAAGCTCCTGAAGCAGCTGCGCCTGGGTTTCAAACCCCATACCCTTCGTCTTCTCCATCGCGCATCGGAACAGAGGGCCCACGCCGAGGATCACGTCGATCTCCAGCCGCGCCGCTTCCTGTGCCACCCGTTTATGGAGGGCGGCGGCCTGTTCGCCCAGCTCCAGCATATCGCCGAGGATGCAGACCTTGCGCCCGGCAGCCCAGGCAAGGACCTGGAGGGAGGCTTCCATAGAGGTGGGATTGGCGTTGTAAACGTCGTTGAGCAGGGTAAAGCGGGGAAGCTTCTCCACGGCCATGCGGCCAGAGATGGGGGCGAACCCAGCCAGACCCAGCTGTATCTTCTCCGGCGGGACGTTCAGTGCAAGGCCCACGGCCACGGCGGAGAGGGCGTTCAAAATCATATGGTGTCCCGGCACCTGGAGCCGGATGGGCAGCCGGCCGCCATCCCAGCAGGCGGTGAAGCTGGCGCCGAAGAGATCGTCTTCCCGGGCATCCTCCGCCCGAAGGTCGTTGTCCCTGCCGAAGCCGAAGGTGTAGGCGTCGGGAATACGGCGCAGGTATTCGTCGTCCCCGTTGACGATGATCCGGCCGCCGGGACGCATATGGGGCAGCATCTCTGTCTTCCCCCGGAAGATGCCCTCCCGGGAGCCGAAAAACTCGATATGCGCCTCGCCGATGTTGGTGATGAGGCATATGGTAGGTTCGCTCATGGCCGCCAGAGAGTCGATCTCGCCGAAGTGGTTGGTACCCATCTCCACTACGGCGCATTGATGTTCGGGCATGAGCCCGAATAGGACCTGAGGCACACCGGTCTGATTGTTCAGGTTCCCCGTGGTGCTGTGGGTGTTGTACGCGGTGGACAGCACGGCGCTGACCATGCCCCGGGTGGTGGTCTTCCCGGCGCTGCCGGTGATGCCCACCAGGGGGATATCGAACAGACAGCGATAGGCGTGGGCCAGGGCCTGAAACGCCTTCACGCTGTTTTCTACGCGAATGTGGGGGCAGGGCGTCTCCACTTCGGACAGGGTCAGTTTAGCCCCCTTTTCAAAGGCCTGGGGGATGAACCGGTGCCCGTCGAACACCTCGCCCCGAACCGGGACGTACAAAGCCCCCGGCAGCATGGTCCTGGTGTCGATGGATACGCTGTCGAAGCTGTCCGAAAACAGCGCTTTGGGTCCATATAATTTGCCGCCGGTAATCTCCACGGCTTTTTGGATGGAGAAGGGGATCATTGATATTTCTCCAGGGACAGGGCGATGATCTTCTCACAGAGGGAGATATAGTCGATGCCCACCACGGCGGCCTCCTGAGGCAGCAAGGAGGTGGGGGTCATGCCCGGCAGGGTGTTGGCCTCCAGGCAGTAGGCGTCCTCGTCCTCGGTGAGCAGAAAATCCATCCGGGCGTATACGGACAGCTTCAGCGCCGAGAACACCTGCTCCGCCAGCCGCTGGACCTTTTCGGTAGCAGAGGGGCTGATGGGGGCGGGGGTGACCTCCAGAGCCGCGCCGGCCTGGTACTTGTTCTTGTAGTCGTAGAACCCTTCCTTGGGGATGATCTCGATGACGGGAAGCGCCTTGCCGTCCAGCACGCCGCAGGACAGCTCCCGGCCTTTGATGAACTCCTCCACCAGGATCTGGTCCTCCTGCTGGAATGCCAGCTCCACGGCCTGCTTCAGCTCCTCCCGGGTCCGGGCGATGGAGATGCCGATGGAGGAGCCGCCGCTGTTGGGCTTGGCGACGGCAGGCAGGGGCAGCTCGTTGAAGGAGAAGATCTCCCCCCGACGGAGCAGATGGGATTTGGGGGTCAAGATGCCCTTCCGAAGGAAGATCTCCTTGGCGGCGTGCTTATCCATGCTGAGACGACAGCCCTCGGGCCCGCTGCCCGTATAGCGGATGCCGTGCTCGTCAAACACCTTTTGCACCGACCCGTTCTCGCCGTCCGCCCCGTGGAGGGCCATATAGACGACGTCCGCCGCTTGGCAGATCTCGATGACGTTGAGACCGATGCGGTCCGACCATCCCATAGGCCGGGACGCGGCGATGGCGGCCAGGTCAGGCTCGGCTTCGGAGATGGGAGCAGGGGGCAGGGGATGGGCGTCCGAAAAGAGCTGGTCGATGGGCCTGTCGAGTTCGGGCATGCCAAAGAAAAGATCCAGCAAAATGGCCTGATGGCCGGCCTTCAAAAAGGCGTTGCAGGCCATGGTGCCGCTGGACAGGGAAACGGTCCGTTCCGGGGACAATCCTCCGGCTAAAACGACGATCTTCATGCTTTAGCTCCATAAAATGATTTTCTGTAGTATATAATATTTCCGCCTAAAAGACAAATGAACTTTTTTTATACGGGCAGCTTCCGCTGCTCCTTCTCATATACTTTTCCATGAAGCGTGTGCTGAGCCTGGCCCTGTCCATATTGCTGCTGTGCGGGTGCTCACCGGTGGAACGGGTGGGACGGTCCTACCTGAGAGCCGACACTGGCCATGGCCAGCGGCATGGTCAAACCGCCTTCGACCACATGGTCCTGACCTATCCCGACCCGGATGACGTGATCGTAGCGCTGGACCGGGCGTTGAACGGCATAGAAGCCTGCGCCGATCCCGGAAGCTTCATCATCACCTACGAACAACAGACGAAGGCGTACAACGAAATGGTCAGCGCCGCATCCTTGGCGTATGTGCGCCACTGTCAGGACGTAGAGGATGCAGATCGGACAGCGGAATACGGCAAGCTGAACAGCTCGTTGGATGCCATACAGATACGGCTGGCTCGGCTGGAAAAGAAGCTGATGGATCGCTGCGGCTATCACAGGGAGCGGGGAACGGAGTATGCCGAGTCCCTGGACCGTATCGGCCAGCAAAACGCCGAAACGCTTAGATCTCTGCGTTCTCGGGAGGATGCGCTGTGTCGCCGGTACGAGCGTTTGAACGCGGATCATCGGGTGTCGTACAGAGGCCGCACCTGGACCATGACGGAGTTGATGGCCGACGAAAGCTTGTCCCTGCAGGCGTTCTTGGAGGTACTGGAGCAGTACTGGATCAGCAAGAATCAGGCGGCCGGGGAACTGTATCTGGAGCTCGTCTCCCTGCGCAAGCAGATGGCACGGGAGAGCGGGCTTGCCGATTATGCTCAAAGTCAGTATGAGGCCTTTGGCCGGGATTACACGCCGGAACAAGCCCTCGCTGCCGCCCAGATCGTCAAGGCGGTATTTGTGCCCCTGTACATCCGCCTGCGGGAAAAGTGCGAAAACGATCTAAGATACCTGAGTGATGCTTCCTTCCCGGAGGAACGTTTCGTAGCCGCCATGGAGCGGTCGGCGGAGCAGGCGGCGCCCGGCGCGGGGGAAGCCTGGCGATACATGTTGGCCTACGGACTCTATGACAGCAAACCCTCTCCCAAAAAGCTTCGGGGCAGCTTCACCACCTATCTATCCAAATACAGCTGCCCCTTTCTGTTCACCCAATGGGCAGACGACGCCTCCTCCGTATTCACTGTGATCCATGAATTCGGGCACTTCCTCAGCTATTACACCAACCCGGAGGGCACCTATTACGGGCCGGAGAATCTGGATCTGGCTGAAACGGACGCCCAGGGGTTCGAGCTGCTGATGCTGGCGGAATATGACGATATCTTCGGTCGATACGCCACCGCCGCCCGCCTCTGCTGGCTGACGAACGCCCTCTATGCCATCCTGTCCGGATTCATGGAGGACGAATTCCAGCAGCGGGCATACCAGTTGAAAAACCCTTCTGTCGATGCGCTCAACCTTCTCTACGGAGAACTGGCCAAGGAATACGGCTTCGATAAACTGTTTGGCTACGAGGGGCGGGAATGGACCGAGATCGGTCACACCTTCCAGTTCCCTTTCTATTACGTGAGCTATGGCGTCAGTATGCTGGGGGCCATGACGTTGACTCGAAACGGCAGCAAGGGATATCGGCGGTTGCTGAAGCGCAAGGCAGGGACGTCGTTCATGGAGGCCATCGAAGAAGATGTGCTGTCGGAGGACAGTATCCGCGCCGCTGCCGCCTGGATCGAAAAGACCGCAGAGGATTGGCTGTAATACAAGAGAAAGGAAACGAAATATGATCGATCTGAAGTACGGTATGGAAGGATATTTGGTAACGCTGATGCAGTACGCCCTGAACCGGGCTGGCATGGAGGCGGGGAAGCCGGACGGCATCTTCGGCAGGCGAACGGCCAAGGCCTTGCAGCGGTTTCAGCGGGAGCAGGGGCTGGCGGCCGACGGGATCGCCGGGAAGCTCACCTGGGCTGCCCTCTATCCCTATATCTGCGGGTATACCATCCATCGGATCACGGCGGGGGATACCTTCTTCCAGCTGGCGAATCGGTACGGGACTACCGTGGAAGCGATCAGAACAGCCAATCCCCTTTTGGATCCGGCAGCGTTGCAAGTTGGGGCTGCGATGACCGTGCCCATAGACATGCCGGCGGTCACCCATTCGATCCCCTATTCCGGCCTGTTGACGGCCCTGATCCTCAAAGGGTTGGTCATGCGCTATCCGTTTCTCACGACATACGAGATCGGCCGCAGCGTCATGGGTCAGCGCTTGATGGCGATCTCCATGGGCAGCGGGAAAAAACGGGTCGGATATAACGCCGCCCATCACGGCAACGAATGGATCACCGTGCCGCTGCTGCTGACGTTCCTGGAGGAATATGCCGCCGCCTTCGCCCGAGGAACCAGCATCGGCGGCATACCGGCCAAGACGCTCTATGAAACGGCGACGCTTCATATGGTGCCCCTGGTGGACCCGGACGGGGTGGACCTGGTCACCGGCGCCCTGAGTCCCCTGGACAGCTTCTATGCTCAGGCCGGCGCCCTGGCCTCCTATTATCCGAATATCCCGTTTCCAAATGGCTGGAAGAGCAATATCTCCGGCATAGATCTGAACCTTCAGTATCCTGCAGGCTGGGAGACGGCCCGGCGGATCAAGTTCAGCCAGGGGTATACCCGCCCCGGACCTCGTGACTATGTGGGCAACGCCCCGCTGATCGCCCCGGAAAGCCGCGCCATGGCGGACTGGACCAGGCGGAACGACTTTGCCTTGACCATCTCCTATCACACCCAGGGCAGAGCCATCTGTTGGCGATACGGCGACGAAAATGTGCCGAACGCCCGCAGGATCGGGGAGGCCATGAGCCGCAGTAGCGGCTATACTCTGGAGGATACGCCCTATGAAAGCGGCCATGCCGGCTACAAAGACTGGTTCATCCAAACCTGGCATCGGCCCGGGTTCACCGTCGAAGCCGGAAAAGGGGAGAACCCGCTGCCTCTGTCCCAATTCGAGGAGATCTATCGGGAGAATCTGCCCATCCTGGTCCAGGGTATCGCTTTATCTCCATAAAACCCGTTGCAAGTCCTGCGCCAGGCGTGTATACTAAACCATATGGAACAGACGAAAAAAACATCTTTTGTCGCAGGAGCGGCCATCCTTGCCTTCGCCGGCGTACTCTGTAAGATCATCGGCGTGTTCATCCGCATCTGGGCGTATGACATCATCGGGGAAGCGGGCATGGTCTATTACGAGGTCGTGTTCCCGTTCTATTCCTGGCTGTTGATCATCTCCTCCTCCGGCATCCCCACCGCCATCTCCCGCATGGTGTCCGAACGCTTCAGCACAGGGGACTTTGCCGGGGCCCGGCGCGTGTTCCGCCGGGCGCTGATCCTGCTGGCCGTCGTGGGCCTTGTGACCACCGCCGTCCTCTACTTTGGCGCCAGCTTCTTCGCCAACAGCGTCCTGGGCAAGGACGATACCTATATCCTTTCCTTCACCTCCCTGGCGCCGGCCCTGTTCTTCGTCTCCTGCATGTGCGCCTACCGGGGGTATCTCCAGGGTGCCCAGCACATGACCGGCACCGGTCTTTCCCAGCTGACGGAACAGGTGATCAAATGCGCGGTGGGCCTGATGCTGGCCGCCCGCTGGATCGAACGGGGGCCTGAATACGGCGCGGCGGGCCTGCTGCTGGGCATCACGGTGTCCGAGTTCGTGGCGCTGCTGGTGGTCATGGCCTTTCGCATCAAGAATCGTCGGCTGTATATGCCCATCGACGCCAGCCGCATCCCGGCCGACGGCCGGGCTGTGATCCCGGAGCTGTTGCGCATCGCTATCCCCATCACTCTGGGCGCTTCCATCATCCCCATCACCAGCATGTTGGACGTGAAGATGATCTTTGCCTGCATGGGCCGGTATATGGACGAAGCCGCCGTGGATCAGCGGTATGTGGCATTATCCACCAACGTCCGCTCCCTCATCAATTTGCCGGCCTCCCTGACCACGGCCCTCGCCATGTCCATCGTGCCCGCCATTTCCGGCGCACGGGCCCGAAAGGACATCGAGGGGATGCACCATTTCGCGGGGCTGGGGCTGAAGCTGTCCATGGCCATCGGTATGCCCTGCGCCGTGGGCCTGTTCGTCCTGGGCGGCCCCATCATCCAGATGCTCTTCCGCAGCATCCAGCCGGAATCCCTTGCCATCGCCACCGGTATCATGCGCGTGGCGTCCTTCAGCGTCATATTCATCTCCCTGGTCCAGACCATGACGGGAGCGCTCCAGGGCATGGGGAAGCAGAGCTGGCCGGTGTGGAGCCTGCTGGCAGGCGGTGTGCTGAAGGTGGTCTCCAACTATATCTTCCTTTCCATTCCCTCCATCAATATCCTGGGGGCATCCATCTCCAACGTGGTCTGTTACGGCGTGGCGGGTATCATCGACATGATCCTGGTCCTGAAGGTAACGGGCCTTCGGGTACGGATCTGGAACATGTTCCTTAAGCCCCTGACCTGTTCGCTGGCCATGGGCGCCGCCGTCTATTTCGCCCATTTGGCCCTCAGCGCCATTCGCCCGGGCATGATCACCACCATCGCCTCCGTACTGGCTGGCGTCGGCGTGTATTTCCTCATGGCCATGATGACGGAGCTGTTCACGGCGGAGGAGCTGGACAGCATCCCCGGCGGCGGACGCATCAAACGATTCTTGCGCAAGGAATGACGACATGAAAAAAACACTGACCATCGCTCCTTTGAGCACCCCCGAAACCCTGACCATGTCCGTCTGGAACGCCATACAAAAGGCTCCGATGTTGTTCCTGCAAACGCAGGAACACCCCTCTGCTCGGCCGGTGCTGGAAGCGGGGCTGTCTTTCGTTTCCGTGGACGACCTGTATGCGGGCGCATCGGATTATGACGGGCTGAACGCAGCCATCGCCGACAGGCTCACCTCAGGCGGCTCCGCCGTCTATGCCGTCATGGGCGGCGGCTGCTTTGCACAGCTCCCCTGCATCCGGGAAGCCTGCGAAAAGCGGGGGTTCCGGCTTATCCAACTGCCGGGCGTCCCCTACTACCAGGCAGCGTTTCCGGAGGCAGAGCAAGGGCAGGTGTGTACGGCCAACGATCTGCCGCAAAGCATCGATACCGATGAACCGCTGTACGTTTCCGAGCTGGACAACCCCCTGCTGGCGGGAGAGGTCAAGCTGAAGCTCCAGCGGTTCTATCCGGACGACTATCCCGTCGTGCTGGCCGTTCAGGAGCCGGATGGGGCCTATGCACGCCGCACGGTGCCCCTGTATGCCCTTGATCGGGAAAAGGGCTTTTTCGCCTCCACCGTGCTGCACGTTCCGGCCCTTCCCTTTGAAAAGAAACAGACCTATGGCTATGAGGATCTGCTCACAGTGCTGCGCCGGCTCAGGGCGCCGGACGGCTGTCCCTGGGACCGGGAACAGACCCATGAGAGCCTGAAGAAGGATCTTCGGGAGGAATGTTACGAGCTCATGGACGCCATCGACGAGGGCAGCGACGAGCATATCGTGGAGGAATGCGGGGACCTGCTCATGAGCGTCCTGTTCCACCCCATCATCGGCGAGGAGCAGGGCCGGTACGACGAGCGGGACGTGACCACGGAGATCGTTCGCAAGCTGATCTACCGTCATCCCCACGTGTTCGGTTCCGTCCATGTGAATTCCACCGAGGAGGTCCTGAAGAACTGGGACGCCCTCAAGCAAAAGGAGAAGGGGCAGCAGACCGTGACCGCCACTTTGAAAAGCGTGCCCCGCAGCTTCCCGGCTTTGCTGCGCTGCGAGAAGGTCCAGAAGAAAGCCCGCAAGGTGGGCTTCGACTTCGATACCGCCGCCGATGCGTTCTACAAGATCGGGGAGGAGACGGAGGAACTCAAAGCCGCCATGGCCGAAGGCAAGGACGTGGAAAAGGAGATGGGGGACCTGCTGTTTGCCGCCATGAATGTCTGCAGATTACTGGGATTCGACGGTGAAGAGACGCTCCACCGGGCCACGGACAAGTTTATCAGCCGATTCGAGCGAATGGAAAAAAACATAGAGAACGCGGGGAAAAAACTCTCCGAAATGACCCTTTCGGAAATGGATGAATACTGGGAAGCGGAAAAAGTAACGGAATTCCTTTAATTTTTCTCAAATAGGGTCTTGATTTTGTATGCCATCGCTGGTAAAATAGGACCCGTTCGAAAAAAAGAAATGGGAGGAAAACTCATGAACAAGGCTGAACTCATTGCTGTCGTTGCAGAAAAAACCGCCGTTTCCCGCAAGGATGTTGACAAGGTCGTCAACGGCGTTCTCGATACCATTATGGAAACCCTGAAGAATGGTGAAAAGGTTTCTCTGGTTGGCTTCGGTGCTTTCGAAGCGAAGGATCGCCCCGCCCGCAAAGGCCACAACCCCATGACCGGGGAAGTGATCAGCATCGGCGCCTCCAAGGCTCCCTCCTTCAAGGCCGGCAAGTCCCTCAAGGAGATCCTGAACTAAAGCAGGGAACTCTGAACAACGATCAACAAGATATGACCCCGTCGCCGGTTTGGCTGCGGGGTCTTGCTTTTGTCGGAGCAACGATTCAAATAATTATCCGATAAGTGGTTTTCGCTCTTTTTTTCTGCAGCCCGGCATGGTATACTTTATACTGTTAGAATAGTGTTGAGGAAAGGAACTATGAGCATCAGTCTATTCGATATCATCGGGCCGCGGATGATCGGCCCTTCCAGTTCCCACACAGCCGGTGCGGTGCGCATCGGGCAGGTGGCCAATCGCCTGGTGAACGGGAAGGTCAAGGCCGCCCGGGTCGTCCTGTATGGGTCCTTCGCCCAAACAGGTCGAGGCCACGGCACGGATACGGCCATCGTCGCCGGGATATTGGGCGTGAATCCGGATCAGGGCACCATCCGCTATGCCAAGCTCCTGGCGAAAGAGGCGGACGTGGACATCCCCGTCTTCTTCAGCAACGAGGAGCCGGAGCATCCCAATACGGCGGAGGTCTACGTCCAGGGGGAGGACGGGAAGGAATATACCTACATCGGCACCTCCATCGGCGGCGGCCGCATCCGCGTCACCTCCATCAACGGTATGGAGGTCAGCTTCTCCGGCGAGTACCCCACCTTGATCGCCTTCCATCAGGACGCGCCTGGCATCATCTCGAAAGTCACGTCCATACTGGCTTTGGAGAAGATCAACGTGGCCTTCATGAAGGTCTTCCGGTCCGAACGACGCAAGGGGGCCTGTATGGTCATCGAGACGGACACGCCGGTGGATGAAGCTACCCGCCGCCGGATCGTGAACAACGTGGACGGCATCACGGAGGCGTGCGCCATATGAGCGAGTACATCTTTTCTTCCGGCAGGGAACTGCTGGATATCTGTCACGAGGAGAACATCCCCATCAGCGAGGCGGCCGTACGTTACGAGCTGACCCGAGAGGAGATGGATCGGGCAGGGATCATGGACGAGATGCGCATCGACCTGGAGGTCATGCGGGAGAGCATCCGCGAAGGGCTGGAAGAACAGCAGACCTCCATCACCGGCCTGATGGGCGAGGACGCCGACAAGCTCATGGCCTTCACGGAGAGCGCGGTCATGGGCCGGGAGATGACCCGTATCGTGGCCTCCGCCATGGCGGTGACGGAGGTGAACGCCTCCATGGGTCGGATCGTGGCCGCTCCGACGGCCGGGGCCAGCGGCATTCTGCCGGCAGTGCTCATCCAGTACGGCGACGAGCACGATCTAACCGAGGAGGAACTCATCGCAGGCCTGTGCAACGCGGGCGCCATCGGCATGATCATCGCCCATAACGCCAGCATCGCCGGCGCTTCCGGCGGCTGTCAGGCGGAGACCGGCACCGCTGCGGCCATGGCGGCCAGCGCATTGACGGAGCTCAGAGGCGGGACGCCCGAGATGTGCCTGCATGCGGCGGCCATCGCTTTAAAAAACGTCATGGGCCTCGTTTGCGACCCCGTGGCAGGGCTGGTGGAATGTCCCTGCATCAAGCGCAACGCCATCGGCGCGGCCAACGCCGTGCTGTGCAGCGACATGGTCATGGCAGGCATCGAAAGCATCATCCCCTTCGACGAGGTGGTCACAGCCATGCGCAACGTGGGCCGTATGATGCACCCGGATCTTCGGGAAACGGCCAGAGGCGGCATAGCCGCTACGCCCACGGCTCAAAAGATCACGGAAAAGATCAGAAGTTTTGAGTGAGACCAGAGGAGGACCAGATATGTATCGGATCGTAAAGAAGGAACCCCTGAATCCCTCGGTGACCCGCATGAGCATCGAAGCGCCCATGGTGGCCAAGAAGGTCCAGCCGGGCCAGTTCATCATCCTGCGGGTGGAGGAGGACGGCGAGCGTATCCCCCTCACCGTGGCGGGGTACGACCGGAAGGCCGGCACCGTGGACATTATCTTCCAGATCGTTGGCGCCACCACCGAAAAACTGAATCACAAGCGGCAGGGGGAGAGCATCCCGGATTTCGTAGGTCCCTTGGGCAAGCCCACCGAGACGGAAGGCTTGCAGCGGGTCGCGGTCATCGGCGGCGGCGTAGGCTGCGCCATCGCCTTTCCGGTGGCGAAAAAGCTCTATGAACAGGGCTGCGAAGTGGACGCCGTGGCCGGGTTCCGCTGCAAGGATCTGGTCATTCTGGAGGATGAGTTCAGAGCTAACAGCACCAATTTCGTCCCCGTCAGCGACGACGGCTCCTGGGGCGAGAAGGGATTGGTCACGGACGCGCTCAAGAAGCTCATCGAGGGTGGACGGGCATACGACCAGGTCATCGCCATCGGCCCCCTCATCATGATGAAGTTCGTCTGCCGCCTCACCAAGGAGTACGGGATCAGGACCGTGGTCTCCATGAACCCCATCATGATAGACGGCACGGGTATGTGCGGCTGCTGCCGGCTGACCGTAGGCGGCAAGATGAAGTTCGCCTGCGTGGACGGTCCGGATTTCGACGGGCACGAGGTGGATTTCGACGAGGCCATGGCCCGCTGCGCCCAGTACAAGCCCTTTGAAGCTAAGGCCCGTGAAGCGGCCTGTAATCTGTTTTCCATGGAGGTAAAGTAAAATGGCCAATATGCGCAAGGACAAGAATCCTATGCCCAGCCAGGAGCCTCTGGTGCGCGCTCACAACTTCCAGGAGGTTGCCCTGGGTTACAGCGAGGCGCAGGCGCTGGACGAGGCCCAACGCTGCCTCAACTGTAAAAACTTTCCCTGCGTCCAGGGATGTCCCGTGAATATTCGGATCCCTCAGTTCATCGCCAAGATCCGAGAGGGAGATTTCGAAGGCGCCTATCAGGTCATCGCCCAGGACAGCGCCCTGCCCGCCGTATGCGGCCGGGTCTGTCCCCAGGAAAGCCAATGCGAGAAATATTGCGTCCGCGGCATCAAGGGCGAACCCGTGGGCATCGGTAGGCTGGAACGGTTCGTGGCCGATTACCACAACGCTCACGCGGAAGGCGCATCCTTCGTGCCGGAAAAGAACGGGCATAAGGTGGCCGTCGTGGGCTCCGGTCCGGCGGGCCTCACCTGTGCGGGGGATCTGGCCAGGAAGGGCTACGACGTGACCATCTACGAGGCCCTCCATGTGGCCGGCGGCGTGCTGAGCTACGGCATCCCTGAGTTCCGTCTCCCCAAGGCCATCGTGAAGCGAGAGATCGAGGGCCTGCAGCAGATGGGCGTGAAGGTGCTCACCAACATGGTCATCGGCCGCGTCCTGTCCGTCCAGGAGCTCATGGAGCAGGAGGGGTTCGAAGCGGTGTTCATCGGCTCCGGCGCCGGGCTCCCCAAGTTCATGAACATTCCCGGCGAGAATTTGAAGGGCGTCTATTCCGCCAACGAGTTTCTGACCCGGGTCAACCTCATGAAAGCCTACGAACCGGACGCCAACACTCCCATCCAACATGCCAAACACGTGACGGTGGTGGGCGGCGGAAACGTGGCTATGGACGCCGCCCGCTGCGCCCTGCGGCTGGGAGCCGAGACGGTGACCATCGTCTACCGTCGGTCCTTGGAGGAGCTCCCCGCCCGGGAGGAAGAGGTGGAGCACGCTATGGAGGAGGGCATCATCTTCAAGCTTCTGAATAATCCCGTGGAGCTCATCGGCGACAGCAACCGCAGCGTGGTCATCATGCGCTGCATCCGCATGGAGCTGGGTGAGCCGGACGCCTCCGGCCGCCGCCGTCCCGTGGAGATCCCCGACAGCGAATTCGAGCTGGAGACGGACTGCGTCATCATGGCCCTGGGCACCAGCCCCAACCCCCTGATCAAATCCACCACCGAGGGTTTGGAGACCCAGCGCTGGGGCGGCATCATCACCGACGAGGACGGGCTCACCTCTTGCGAGGGGATCTATGCCGGCGGAGACGCCGTGACGGGAGCCGCTACGGTCATTTTGGCCATGGGCGCGGGCAAAAAAGCCGCTGCGGCCATGGACCGGTATATACAGAACAAACAGCAAACCGGCAAAAAAATATATTTTTCTTGACAACAGGACCCGATTGGAGTATTTTATATTCTGTTTTTTGCCAACAGAAAAGGAGAATTAGCTATGGCAGGTACGATCTCTCGGGGCATTCGAGCCCCCATCATTCGTCAGGGTGACGACATCGTTTCCATCGTTGTGGATTCCGTGCTGCAAGCGGCGCAGGAAGAGCACTTCGTGCTGCATGATCGGGATGTGGTGGCGGTGACCGAGGCCGTGGTGGCCCGGGCCGACGGCAACTATTGCACCACGGACCATATCGCCAAGGACGTGCAGCGCAAGCTGGGCGACACTGTGGGCGTGGTTTTCCCCATCCTTAGCCGCAACCGCTTCGCCATCTGCCTTCGGGGGATCGCCCGGGGCACCAAGAAGGTCGTGGTGCTGCTGTCCTACCCGGCGGACGAGGAGGGCAACCACCTCATCGACGAGGACGCTCTGCTGGATTCCGGCTTGAATCCCTATTCCGATACCCTGTCCGAAGAGGAGTTCATCCGTCTCTTCGGCGAGCCTAAGCACACCTTCACCGGCGTCAACTACGTGGAGTACTATCGTTCCCTCATCGAGGAGGAGGGGGCGGAGGCCCAGATCTTCTTTGCCAACGATCCAGCGGCCGTGTTGGCCTATACGGATACGGTGCTCTGCGCCAACATCCATGAGCGGGATCGGACCAAGAAGCGGCTGCTGAAGGCCGGCGCCAAAAAGGTCCTGACCCTCTGCGACATCATGAACGAGTCCATCGACGGCAGCGGCTTTCAGCCAGAGTTTGGGCTCCTGGGCTCCAACAAGGCCACGGAGAACACCATCAAGCTCTTCCCGAAGAACGCCCAGGAGGTGGCCGAGGCCATCCAGGCGGAGTTCATCGCCCGGACCGGCGTCCATGTGGA
>JAEEGL011902858.1_pt1 | contig 14533 bp, 13 predicted proteins | sample 9134231 | NCBI WGS metagenome assembly JAEEGL01 (sample SAMN16246548, study PRJNA631951) | gut metagenome | biome: gut microbiome; feature: rumen; material: fiber-attached | host: Bos | place: Iran: Karaj | collected 2018-10
GCGCAAGGCCACCTCGGCATTGTGGCTGCTGAGGCCTATATGCTTGATCTTGCCCTCTTTCTTCAGTTGGAAGACATACTCCAAGAAGGGCGAGTTCTGGATTTCCTCCCAGTCTTCATGGCTGTCAGTGATGTGTATCATGCCCACCTCGATGTGGTCGGTGTGCAGGCGCTCCAGGAGGTCCTCGAAACCCGCCTTGCACTCCTCCACGTCACGCGTGCGGGTATGCTGGCCATCTTTGTAGATGGTGCCTATGTGACCCTGGATAATCATCTCGTCGCGGCGACCCTGGAGGGCGTAGCCGATGTTGGAGCGCGTCTTGGGATTAGCGTCATAGATGTCGATATAGTTCATGCCGCTGTCCAAAGCCATGGTCATCAGCTCGAGCGATGCCGCGCTGTCGAGTTTCTCGAAGCCGCCGCCACCGATGCTGATTTCACTCCCTTCGCGGCCAGTGGCACCGAGGGGACGGTATTTCATGTCGGTCGCCTTTTCGGCGGCATTCTGCTTGCATCCCACAGCCACGAGGCAGAGGGTTGCCATCAAAATAGTGTAGATTTTCTTCATGTTTGAACGTATAAATTAAAATGCAAAAATACATAAAATAACGGATATACAGATAATAAATATTGAGGTTGTGCGTTTTTGATTGGTAATTAAACGATTGCGCTATAGGGAATATTGATATGCCGGCACAACCCTCGATACAATTTCTCCGTATGGAGGTCTACGACATCGTCCGCCAGATACCACATGGTCGGGTGCTCACTTATGGGCGCATCGCCGAACTATGCGGTTGGCCCAATCATTCGCGCCTGGTAGGTCGCATCATGCGTACCGCTCCCGACGCTGAGTTGCCCTGCCACCGTGTGGTCAACGCCTCCGGCCGTCTCGCCCCGCACTATCTCGAGCAGGCTTCGCTGCTGGAATCTGAAGGTGTCCACCTCACCCCTTCGGGCAAGGTGCCTTTGAAGAAATACCTGTGGAATCTTTAATCCTCGGCGGCCATGGGCAACTGGCCCTCTTCTTCTGTGGTGTAAGGAACCGGTTTGTGGCGGTAGAGTAACAGCATATTCTCTTCTAGCAGCACCGCCACCTCGCGCATCGTGTGCTCCAACTTCTTCGGCGTCAGCTGGCATTCCCACACCACAATCACCTGCCATCCGTTCTCCTGAAGCACACGGTAGTTCTCCCTGTCGCGCTCCTGGTTCCTCCTGATTTTGGCGACCCAGAACTCACGGTTTGTCGTCGGAATCTTGCAGCACGCCGAATTTATCAAATCACTCTTATCTCTTAACTCATCACTTTTAACTGGTGGCTCCGCCACCCCATGTCCATGCCAGAAGCACCCGTTCACAAATATCGCCGTCCGATACGCCCGCAACACAATATCGGGCTTCCCCGGCACACTCTTGACGTTCAATCTGTATCGATACCCATGCCCCCACAGCCACCGCCGCACCTTCAGCTCCGGCTTCGTGGCCTTGCTGCGTATGTGCGACATGCAGCGGTGCCGCTGCTCGGGTGTCATGGTGTCGGTCATAGGGTTATTCCTTCACGGATTGTTCAAGTTGGAGGAAACGGTCAAAGTCGCTCTGGTATAGTTGGTCTTGTACGATACGGAATTTTTCAAACTCACTCTCGGCATGAGCCTTGGCCAGTTCTGCGGAAATCCTTCCTGCATCTTTGAGGATGTCCTTGTCCCACAGAGTCAGGAACCCGTTGAGGCGTTCCTCCCAGTCTTCCATGGTCATGGGGATGTGACGCATGGCCTGCATCTCAGCCAAGTCTAGGTATGCCGAAACAATACGCGACAACTGCTGCAGTTCGTTTTCCGTCAAGTAGTTCTTGGCAACAGAGACATCATATTTATGAATCTTGCCTTCAGGAGCACCCTCCCACGAAGTCAGCCCCATGTGTTCTTTGTTGGCATCGGCACGTTCGTAGATAAGTTCCGCTGCGGTATGTTGGTGGACAGAGTAATGTAGCTTGTTCTGCACGGCAGCAAAGAAACGTTTGGTGGCGGTGGCGGTGGGGTCGTAGTCGATGCTGGTGGCGTAGATATCCGTGATTTTTTGGTAGAACCGGCGTTCGGAAAGACGTATCTCGCGGACCTTCTCCAACTGCTTCTCGAAGTAGTCCTTGGTAAGAATAGTACCGCCTTTCTTTAGGCGCTCATCGTCCATCACCCAACCCTGTATAGTATAATCCTTCACTATGGCGTTGGCCCACTTGCGGAACTGCACCGCTCGTTCGTTGTTCACCTTGAAACCCACAGCAATAATCATCTGAAGGCTATAATGGTTGGTATTGTAGTTTTTACCATCGGATGCAGTTATCCAATATTTTCGGATAACTGAATTCTCATCCAGTTCATGGTCTTCCAAAATCTTCTTGATATGATAGTTGATAGTCCTGACATCAACGCCATAGAGTTCTGCCATTAGTCGCTGTGTCAGCCAGATATTCTCATCCTCATAGCGTAGCTCCACACTCTCAGGTTGATCGCCAATGGTGCTGACAAAAGTAAGATACTCTGCAGCCGCGCTGCGGATGGTTATTTCGTGTTTAGATTTATGTGCCATAACGATAACTATTATTACACTGTAATCATGTCGTAATAGCAGTACCCTTCGGGTAATTTGATGTTGGGTATCCACAGGGGGTATCCAGACCATCCCTTTGCCTTATCTCCCTTTACTCTGTAAAGTGTAAGTAATACATCGTCAGTTATTCGATCTCCAATTTCTCTATCTTTGGGAGACAATAAGGTTCCTGTGCCAAAAGAAATATCACGATTTTTTCTAACAAGTATTCTGAATTTTATTGAAGGCCTTTTTTGAGATAGAGCATCAATACACGAAATAAATTTGTTACTGTTAAAGTCATTGGGATCATTGCTTCCACAGTATTTTAACAAATCAGTTATTGTATTTTTAGATACTACGGTCGGTTCATCCAATAAATGCAATGTGCTAATGATAGAATCTATAATATCAACGTTATCATCAATGGGGGAATTGGAGAAATAATTCACGCCACCGGAAATAACATCTAAATACTCTAAATTAATAACCGAACGCCTTGTGGGCTGAATATTATTAGGATAAATAATTTGACATGAGGTAATGCCTTGTTTAATCTGTTTTGTTATTACTTCGTTTCCTCTATTTAGTTCAATGAATAATTTGTGCAAAGATTCTGGAATGAAAATCCGAATGAGTTGAGGATCTCTATCATATCCAAATATTCTTGAGTGTTGCCAAAATGTGTCAGCTTGGGGTTTCTTTGAGTTTCTACAATAATATACAACTTGCAAGTGGGGAAATGTTATGCCTCGCCCTAAAGTATTTCCTCCAACAACGATGTTGTATCCTTTTGATAAATCGAGGGCGTCTGGATTGGACGAGTCCCTACATATAAAACTTTTAGAATTAAGAGGGATAGTAATTAATTCCTGGTTGTCGAGAATTTGAATTACACTTTCTTTTATGTCTTCATATGGCTGTATGTCTGGCTTTGACTTTTGCAAATCCAACCATATGTCATAAAGAGACCTGTCAAATCCATCATCATCACTTGACCGCTGCAAAAGATTTAGTTGAGAATCAATTATGTTTTTGAATTGGGCATGTGTATTGATTCTAGAACTGGGGTGAATCATGAAATTACAATTGTAGTCATGGTTCAGCTTTTTGTTTGCACATATAACAAGAAAAGTATACAGGCTATCCCTTAATCCAGCCGGACATGGGATGTCGTCGGTAGACATAATTTCAGACAATTCGTCTTCTTTGGTATGCCGTATCGTATAAGATGGAGGGTCGGAATAAAAGTAGTTCCCTCCCAGATATCCTTCTCCGGGGTCAAAGTAGTTGACAAAAGATGGTCTCCACTCAGAGTATATGGATTGTAGTATTATGGCTTGTGGGGTTGCTGTCACCTCAAAATACAGTGTTGAAGTAGCGGTTTTTTTAATGTCGTCTAGCCTCCTGTTTATTGTACTGGTATTATGCCGATTAATAAGCGTATTAAGGCTCGCGGCATCGCCCTCGTCGTCAAATATGACAAGTGGTTGTCCTATAAATGTTTGAGAAGAAACTAATAGGTCTCGCCACTTTCTTAAGATGCTGGAGTTCTTCTTTAATACGATAACTAAAGGCTTGGCGGCATTGTATGAGCGGAATTTCACTTCTTCTTTCTCAGAAATCACCTCAAAGGACTGCAAATTTGAGAAAACCCTATTATAAGTTTGTCGTTGTAGATCAATATTATCAGTTGTAAGCAGGATGAAAAATCTGTATCCTTCATCTGCAAGCATAGATGCAATACCGAGCATCTGTCCGGTTTTGCCACTCTGAACCTGACCAAGTAACAATCCTGTGGTATGAGTAAAGGAATTATGTTTTTGAACGTTTACTTTGACAGACTCGCAAGTCTCTTTAATAGAGGCCCGAAGGCCCTTGGACTTAAGGGTCGTAAGATATGTTTCAAGATGTGTCATAATTATTCCATGGATATTAGCCAATAGTTATCGGCTGACTTTTTCAATACAATTTTCGTTTTGCCAAAACTCATCAAAGTTTCATTTGTTACAAGTTCTCCACATACAATAACACCGGCATTCTCCATCTCACCTTTTATCCACTTTCCAAGAATTCTTAGATCTCTTGAGGAACGGAAGTTTTTGCTAGAATCACCTTGTCTTTCGCACTGGAAAGAGAAATGTTCCGGTGTGACAACAGTTATGGGTTCTCCTTCTTTATCTGGAAGTAATTCGATGTTTGGTGTATGTTTTGGTATTATCAGTTCGACCTCATACCAACTACGAGGACTGTACCGACCTTTTGTTTTTCCTTTACCAAAATATGGATTAAGATTGCTTCTCCCATATTTCTGCCCTGCTTTTAATGGGATTTCCACAATCGTTCCATCGCATTTTGATGATATGATATCGAATTCTCTTGTTGTTAACTCTTTGACATTTGCGTGGCCTTTTAAAAGATTTTTTTCAGGAGGTAAGAAATGGGTCGGAGTGTCGGCTTCATGGAAGCCAATCCCTAAATCATGTACTATACTGCAAATTTGTTTATTAATAAGCGATGCTTCTTCACCTGCATAATGGATATCCGCTTCAATGTTGTTTTGTGATACACCAAGAAATCCTGCTAGATTAGATGATCCTATGAAACTTCCAATACAACCTCCGTTGGAATCGTTGAAGGAGTACATCTTGCCGTGGAAAAGAGCCTTTGGGGAAACGTATACATTACCAGTTTTGCTCAATCGGAAATACTCGTCCAATCTTTCTAGAACTTTGTATTGTAATTGAGTAAAACCACTTAAATAATTCATGCCAATGAATAAGTTGATTGAGAGCTCTCCTTTGCGAAGGTCAGCAATTCTTTGTAGTTCTACCAATGACTCGCTTGAAACAAATCCTGTGGCAATATTGAATTCGGAAGCAGTCTGCAAAAGATATGCTCTGTAATCACCAATGTTTTTGCCATTAATAGACCTTAACATTGGATTCTTTGTTGTTAATAGTTCCATATTACAATTGCATGATTAGTTTGTAACGTTCTTCGAATGGCATGTTTCTTAATGTGTTCAATTTTTGAACCAGATCAATACGCTCATAGTCACCATTAAACAATGGTTTTAGTGCATTTGCTATTGCATGGACGCCGACTGGTGGCACGGCATTCCCAATTTGTCGCCTAACTTCAGTTGTGTTTCCATAAAAAATAAAATCGTCAGGGAAAGATTGAATTCGTGCCCTTTCCCTATTTGTTAATGGTCTATTTTCTGGGAAATGATACCCCCACGTGCCCCCACCACCTTGCGCAATAATCGTTTTTGATGGCTCGTCTAGCTTTACTCTGCGGTAAACATGGCTGATCATGCCCTTTACATAATAAGGACTTTCTGGAGGGATTGCAGTAAAGTTGCCTCCTTCGGGTATGAGACTAATTACTTTTTCTGTTCTGGCGGTAATATTTAAATGCTCATTGTTATTCGGAACATTTTCAACGTCTTTAAAAGCATCTCCAACTGTAACATATGGTAGTAGCCCTTCCCCTGTGCCATGCGTGGGCAGGGGATGTCTGAAATTGAATCCTGTATCTGACCTGATGCCAACGATAAGAACCCTTTCCCTAAACTCAGGAACACCATAATCTGCGAAATTATATAAATGAGGAATTACAACATATCCCGGTTCAATGTTTTGGAAATCATCAATTATTTGTCGAATGGCTCGTTTCCCGTTTGCAGTTAGGATACCTTTTACGTTTTCTGCGACAAAGGCTAGAGGTTTTTTGGCATCAACAAATCTGAGAAAGCTTTTGTATAGGTTTCCTCGTTCTCCGTTTAATCCAGGTTGTTTCCAAATAATTGAGAAGTCCTGACAAGGGAATCCCCCAAGAATCAAATCGCAATGAGGAATATCTGGATTATTGTAGGGATTTATTTGCTCAATATCACCTTCAACTATTATGTCTCCGAAATGACGACGGAAGGTTTCGCATGCCTCTGGTTTGAAATCGTTAGCCCACACCGTTCTATAGTCGCCTACTTGTTCAAACCCCAAGTCAAGGCCTCCGCAACCAGAAAACAATGATAATATATCTGCCATAATTATTCTATAATTTGTTTGTATGTATATATTTAATTTATTTTAAGGATGATCTTCACAGCACCATACATACATCACTTATTACCTGCCGATGCTTCATAAATGTCCTACATCGAGTAGCCCACTTTCATATGAATTGTCATGATAGAATGTTTTCTGAAGCCCTCCACAACCTGCGAATAAGTCTATGAATGTATATTTTCTTTTTGGGGAAATAATCAACTACTAATTACATCTTTATAAACGTAATATAATGCGTCTGCAACAAGTCTATAATTTGGTGTCTCTCTTTGCAATAGGATTTGTACAATTCTTCTGCTTATATTGAACTTCAATCGCTCTTTAAACAGGTAAAAATCAGCCATTGTAGTACTAGACAAGGTATTGATTACTGCATCTACTAAAGTGGTATTATACTTTTCAATGTCGCTTTCTTGTAGATTATCAATGCGCATACTATGAAGTTTTTTCACATATCTTGCATCACGAAGACTTGTAGGCAAAAAACCAAAACCAACAGCACAATGCAAATCGTACTTCTTTATAAATTGATTGGAATTACAAGCCAACAAAAAGAGTCTTTTGTTGCATAACAAATCGCATTTTTCTTTTTCAAAGATAACATTTTCAAAACGACTACCACAAAGCCAGCCACTTGTCCCATGACCAAGAAATACAACACTTTCGGCATCATGAATCTCCGAGTATATCCTATCTAAAGCATTCTCTTCAGTAGTATCATCATGTATGCCAATCGCGTACATATTATTGCAAATGTGCTCATACAACGGCAGCAGAAAATCTGTCGTCTGATCTTTTGGATATATGCAAACATTTTTTTTCATCGGTTGACTTCGGTGAGGTATGCAATGGTTTGGGTTAAAACGGCTTCTATCCATTCCTCGGAACGGGCATCAGATTTTTTGTCTATCATCTCTGCAATTTCTAAGAAGGTTTTTCTCTTTAATTCCGGGCAACAGGAATTGAAAACCATTTCGCCATTTGCCCGTAACAAAGTGCACAAACGATGCTCCATACTCTCTTCGCTATCATGTCGCAAATACTTAAGGAGGTCTTCTTGGTAATCGACCCTACCAATGCAATCTATAATCTTATCATGAATCAATTGATTTATGCCCTCAACAAGTTGTTCTGACGATGCTTTCTGGTAGTCTTCTCCGATAACGCTATTGATCACTTTATTCCAATTGCCAGAGTACACGAAAAAGTTCAAGTTTCTACGGAATTCGTGAACCAGGTGAACTACATCCAATCCATTCAGATAGTCACAATCCAAATCAAAATCTGTAAGAGCTATGTCTATCTGTTTGTCTTGGATTTCTGAAGCTATTTTATCTTTCAGTTTTGCGACATCCAAATCCTCAGAATCATCTTTTTTCAATTCGGCGGAACTTGTTCGGATAAATATGAAATTCAAATCGAATTCTTTCCTTGTTGAAAGTTTGATGCTATCTATGATTTTTGTTTGGTCTTTATCATCAAACAGTAATATGCATTTTGTTTTCTTCATATCTTCAAATTATTCAAAATACAATCTAAATGTGGCACCGGTCTCAAAATGTAAACCATTTCCCACAAACTGAATATCTCCGTTTAGTTCATTTTTCATTCGCTCTTTAATCGTGCTTAGACCTATTCCTGATCCACCTCTACGATTGGTAACGCCTTCCTCGAAAATGCTATCTGACGTAAAATGGTCTAGATCAACCCCAACACCATTATCTGTGAAATCAACGATATAAGTTCTTCCATCTCGAGCAAAATCTAATCTGAACTCCGTGGCAGTGGCTTTTTCCGAGTTGCTTACCAAATTGTCAAGTACAATGGACAAGTCCAAAACCGGAATTTTTTTCTCCAAAACCTCTGTGATGTCGGAATGATATTGAACTTTACACTTTGGCTTGTAATTTGAGAAATACTCTTTGATATAGTTTTCTATGTCAATTAGCTGCGATTCAGCCAATAATGCTAAATCTGCCTTGGTGATCATTTTAGATAGCAGGTGGATTCTATTGATATCATAATCAAAAGAGTCCAGCGATTCTCTTAAACCGACAAGATTGTTGTCTGCAAGTTGGAGTTTCGCGGTCTTTATTAAGCTGATGGAATTTGTAGAAGATATGAGAACCGTATGAATTAAATCCAAAACATCTTTGGAGGTGTTTCTGGTTGCTGCCAGATACTTGTTTTTCTGTATCTGAGCATCACGTTCACGCTCCGCTTTCTCTCTCTTATCTTTCTCTTCTTTCGCTTTTTTTATTGCCGCTTCCGCTTTTCTCTCTTCCGCCTTCGCTTTTTGTTCAGCCTCTTCCTTTTGGCGGCGCAACTCATCCATGTGCTTCTCGAACTCCGCATATCTGTCTAACAAGAAGGTGTCATTGGTTTTCTCAGCCAACTTGCGTACATCGTCAATCATTTGCGCTTGAATGACCTCGGTGTCTGTTGGGTCGGCGACGACGTTGGCCAGATTCTCGTTATATTGCAATACTGTTACGGACTTGTCGTTAACCAAGGACTTTATGAGTTGGAGGAAGTCTACTTTGCTACCAATGTTCGAGTATAAGTGTTTTGCGGAATCAGAATCCTTGTCTATCCCTTGCAACCTTTTCCGGGCATCTTCTGCAATGCTTTGATTGATAAAATAGTCTTTACGTAAAAAACTTCCACCCCACAATACACCAACAACATAACGTTCCAGCCTTTTATAGATATTCCAGAAGTAATCCATTAATTGTTTGGATGCTTCTGTTTTTATCAAACCGCCATCTCTGCTAGAAACCTCTTTGATTAAATCTATTTTATCAGTCTCAACGTCAACCCTTCCAAATAAATTACGTGTACCGAGGGAACGACTACGTCCTTGCTGGAGATGTTGATTCAGTCCCCAACTATCATCGGTTGGCTCTCCAAATGGGAAAATTCTAAAGCCATTTCTAAATAGAAATACATTGCCATAGTTCACGGGCTCTATGCCCATTTTTGCCGTAAAATTATATTTTGCCGCACGATTCAAGAAGAAGAGACTGACTGATGCTGACTCTAATTTTGAGAATTCGGTATTGGGCTCTTCTATCTCATACATAAGAATTCCACGATCTTTTAATGTCGTGTGAATCGTTCTTCCTTGGATATGACTTTCAATTTGAGTGGTTTTTAGTTTCAGTACATCTGCGATAGAGTTCTCAATCACGCCATTCACCTTATTGTGTTTCTCCGCTGTGGAGTCATCATCTCTCATTTTTGGAGCAATGATTTCAATCTGGAAGTCGTCATCTGTCCCAGAAAAGGGATTAATCATTTTCTCCAGAGACTTTCTAAGCCGTTTGATATCCTCGCGGCTCCATGGAAGATGTAATCCAGTAAACTCCAATATGGTGCCGGAGGAGGTTCCTAATGGGAATTGCGGAATGGTTTCTAATGTCTCATGGGGAATGTTTACCGTATCGAATTCTGTTTGTTTATCAATTTCAAACACACTCCAATCCACATGAAGCACCTCGGTCTTGTTTTCTTCCGCACTTCGTGTGGTGAGAGTTAGGTTACGAGCCAGACGGTCGCAGGACATACGTCCGATACCTTTGGCTCCAGCATAATGACGTTTGAATTTGCTGCGATAGGATTGGTCTTCTGTGCCGTCGCTCTTGGCGGAATAGGCAACAAAAAGCCATTTGTTAATTAGGTCGTCCTTCGACATTCCCTTTCCGTTGTCAGCAATGGCCAGATAGTCGTCGTCAAAAGTGATTTCAACCTTAGAAGCATGAGCATCATACGAATTCTTGACCAACTCCAATATGGCGATGTCGGGACTTGTTATCAAATCCCGGCCCAAAATGTTCTTCAGCTCTGCACTGACACGGAATTGTAGCTTATCTTCCATACTTTAACATCTCCTTTAAAACAATTCCGGCCTGTTCTGCAAACAATGGCGGAATGGCGTTGCCTATTTGGGAATAGCGTGGCACTTCGAGTTTGCGCATATCTCCTCCCGTGGTGTATTTTGCTCTTATCTCATACCAGTCAGGGAACGACTGGATGCGGGCACATTCACGAACGGTCATGATACGAGGCTCGGCATAATGCAGATAGTCGTCGGGCTGTCCTGTTATGGTTGGCGAAACAGCATTTGGGTCTAACACTGTTATTCCACGCTGCTTGATGCCCCACGCCTCACGAGCTTTGCCATCAATACGCTTACCTCTATGCTGATATTCGGACAGAAGGCGTTGGAATATTGCAGCCTTTTCAGATGTATGGTGGGCAAAACTGTGGCTGTCAGGAATGGCATGCGATTTAGGATAATCCCCACGCATCACCTTTGCGTAATTGCTTATTCTTCCTTTTCCATATACTCCCGAATTAAATCCCTTTCGGTCTGGCGTAGGAAGTTCCCCATTACTGCGAAGCAAATCGGATATAGCCTCCTGCAGAGTTGCTGTTGGTTTCAACCCTTTGCTTTTCAAGAAAGCGTCACGATGAGCAAACAACAGTTGCTCGAAGTTGTCGGGGTTGCCCAATCCATCTTGGACGCCTACTAAAATGAAACGTTTACGACGTTGGGGAACACCATAGTTGGAGAAGTCAAAGACATGGGGTTTTACTTTATACCCCAACTTCTGCAATCCACGAATCACCTTATGCGAGTAGGGCTCTGCTTCGCCATCATTCTTTTTGTCAAAGGCATAGGTAAAACCCTTTACATTCTCGAAAAGGAGCATACGGGGACGCACCAAATCGATGAAATTGATGTAGGAAAAGACCAGTTGGTTGCGCACATCGTCTTCAACACGTTTCCCCGCCATAGAAAATCCTTGACAGGGAGGGCCGCCAGCCACCAAATCCACTTTGCCCCGCAGGGCTTTCAGTTGGTTCTGGTATTTTTCAAGCACCTCGTTTATATCGTGATTGGTTCGAGGCAGCCAGTCGGGCCAATCGAAGTGTTTTTTGTTGTCGATAAGGTTGTGTTTCAGCGTCTCGAAAGGAAACGCATTCTTTTCAATGGCAAAAAGTCCCTGCCAACCAGCAAGGTATAAGCCGAGAGAGAGGCCTCCACAGCCCGCAAACAGATCTATGCACGTCGGTTTCGCCATTTTACCTTATTTAACATAAGGTAAACGAAAAGGTCGACAATTTATTGTACCATAGTAAAAAAATGTGTCGGTTTCTAGTAGATTCTTTTTTTAGTTCGTTTTTCCCTGTCTGCGATTTGGGCTAACAATGAAATGGTTGACTTATAGATGCTTCTACGGCAAGATAACCCGCAATTACAAACTTGACTTTATTGCTGTCGGGTGACACACAATAAGCGTATCGGCCCTCTTGTACAGTGACCCAGGGGGCTGCATATTGTATCTCGTTGTTGGCGTTTCTGAAAAACAGAATGTGCTCTAGACAATGACTATTGACCTCCGGTAATAAATCTCCGGTATATGGTTTAAAGAATGTTGTCCGCTGAGATTCTCTCATTTCTGGAACCAACCACATAGAGAAACATAAGGCGCTATTCCAAGTAAGATGGTTATTCTCAAAGGCCAGATGGACAAATGCCAATTTACGAATAACGTTCATAAAACGATCTTTCTCGTAATCGAGAAGGTTGTACCCACCGAAATTTCTTATTTGAGCAGCAATTCTTTCCTGTAGTTTAGGAGAGTGCAGAAGGGTTTCACGGGTCTTGTCCCGTTGTATTTGAGATGGATTTGCGGTTTTGACTTTCGCACAGTCAATGAAGCATGAGACATACTCTTCGTCTATGGAGAAGTCGTGATTACACTTGTGGCAGCAAGGTATTACAGGCAGATTTGGCGGATATGGCTTGTCAAGAAAACACCGAGACGGAACGTGATCCTCGGTATCTGCCGGGCCGCCGCAAAATGCACAGAAATAGTTTGATCGACTATCACCGTAATATGTCTTGTTTGGGTTCATCTCCTTAAGATCTAAAATGTTTGGAATCGACTATGCGGGTGCACAATTAGTCTGGCAACGGGATGTAGATGGTGTCGGAGGTGCGACCGCGAGTGGAGCGTAGGAAGGCGTAGAGGTGAAGTGGGAATGCGTTAGTGTGGGAATGCGTTAATGTGTTAGTATCTGCTTGTGTGAGTTCGGTGGGTTGGAGCCATTCGGAAGGGAGGACGGCGGTGACGAGGCCGGCGGAACGGGGGGCGGGGGGCGGCGAGACGGCCGGTACAGAGGGCCGGACAGTAGACAAAAAGGAAGAACTCGTCGGTGGCTTTGCCGCCGTAGGCACGACTGTCGAACGTGACGGTGAGGATGCCTTTGTCGATACCAGCCGAGGTGATTTTTACCTGCTCCACCGAACCGCGACTGACGATGACGCGCGGGAGGTTGATCTCGCCGTCGGGGGTGAAGCAGTCTTTGTTGAGTTGACGGAAGATGGCATAGGTGCTGTTGTGCTCCCTGATGGCGTGCCAATGAAGTCCAATGAGGTGGGCCTCTTTCATGTAGGACGAGAGTTTGGAGACCATCGCGAAGTTGCTGCGGTGGGCCTGCTGCGCCTCGGTTTGCGGGTTGGCTACAGAGGTGGGCATGGAGCGCTCGCATTGCCGCCCATGCCAGGTGTAGTATATCTTGTTGCCGAGTTTACCACTCTCGGAATCGCCCTGTTTCCTTGCCATAAATGCTGTGTTTTAAGATAATAACGGCATAAGGACGGTTTTATTGTGCCACAGCTATACTGCAGGCAGGCCGGACCCAAGGTGCAGCCATACCCTTGGCATACCCAACGGATAGGGGTAGAGCGAGGGAAGGATATGCCTACAATATAGGATGGACGAAGGAACACCGAAGGTACACTGGCGGTACACCGGAGGTACTCCCTTGTTACCATAGACTTGGTATAGAGATGATATAGGATTGGTATAGGGATGGTATGGTTTTGATAATATCCGCAACTTGTTGATTTACATATTCTTCTAAAGAAGAATATATATTATAAAGGACAGCCAATGAAAAAGTATGTGGTGTGTCGCCCCGAAGGGGCTCTATAGGAGGGGGCGTTTCTGATACCGTGGGCTTGCACCCACGGCTAAGATCTGGCGCCCCTGACGGGGGGCTGGGAATGAGTTAAAAAAGTAGAAAGGGCGCCTGGATGGGCGCCCTTGCTGTTTGTAATCCCGGTGGGGATTATTTGTACTCGGCGAGGATGCCGGGGACGAGGTCGGGGGTGAGACGGCCGTAGACCTTGTCGCCGATCATGGCGACGGGGGCAAGACCGCAGGCACCGACGCAACGGAGGGTGTTGAGCGAGAACTTGCCGTCGGGGGTGCACTTGCCGACCTGGATGCCCAGGTTGCGCTGGAAGGCATCGAGGACCTTCTCGGCGCCACGCACGTAGCAGGCGGTACCGAGGCAGATGTCGATGGGGTGCTCGCCCTTCGGCTCCATGGTGAAGAAGCTGTAGAAGGAGACGATACCATAGACCTTTGCCACGGGGATGTTCAACTCGTGGGCGACGACTTCCTGGACCTCGGCGGGCAGGTAGCCGAATTTGCCCTGCACCTGGTGGAGGACGTTGATGACCTCACCGGCACGGTTACCAAAGCTCTTGGCGATATCTTTGATAACGTTGATCTTTTCTTCGGAAATTTTTATATTTGCCATTGTTGTTTCTTTTTAAGGTTATTTTGTGATCTCGACTTTGTCGCTCTTGTCGAAGTAGTGGGTGTGGAGCTGCTCGTGGCTGAGGTGGCCGCAGGGTTCACCGTAGTACTCCTTGTAGATGGCGATGATGTCGGGGTTCTCGTGGCTCTTGCGGATGGGCTTGCCAGCGTCCTCGCGGTAGGTGGCTTCCATGCGCTTCTGGATGATGTTGCTGTTGCCGTGGTGGTAGGGCTGACCGGCACCGCCGATGCAACC
>JAEEGL012822995.1_pt1 | contig 14533 bp, 12 predicted proteins | sample 9134231 | NCBI WGS metagenome assembly JAEEGL01 (sample SAMN16246548, study PRJNA631951) | gut metagenome | biome: gut microbiome; feature: rumen; material: fiber-attached | host: Bos | place: Iran: Karaj | collected 2018-10
AAGTAGGGTTTTTGTTTAGTGTCTATGTTAGGCGTCGGAAACTTAACTATAGTACATCTAAACGTAAAACGCTACTTTTTTTGATAAAGTAGAGGTAAAACGGCTACTTGGCTAGCCATCGCGTAAGCGATTTGGTACAATTATTCGGCGTAATAATGCATTATGCCGGCTATGAGAGATACCATATGGTTTGGATTTTCGGAGGGTGCAATTGACTTTTTTACTGGTTGCGGTGAATGCAAAATATATACATTCAAATCCGGCGGTCTATTCGCTGTATGCGTATTCGGAAGATAAATATGCAGATGCCATGGAGATCGCGGAGTTTACCATCAATCAGCGGAGTGAGGATATCCTTGCACAGATTTACGAGCGCAGACCGGATGTGATCGGCTTGTCCTGCTATATATGGAACTGGGAGATGATCACAAAACTGCTGGATGACCTGCCCAAGATATTGCCGGATACAGACCTGTGGCTGGGAGGCCCGCAGGTCAGTTACCATCCGGAACGGATCTTTGAACAATATCCGCAGCTGACGGGGATCATGATCGGTGAAGGCGAAGCTACTTTCCGGGAATTACTGGAGAGATATCAGAGCAGGGATACAGCAGACTTTACAACGGTGGCTGGATTGTATCTTTCCACAGGATTTACGGCACAGCGGGATATCACAGATCTGGATACTATCCCTTTTTTGTATAGCAGTACGGAAAACTTCCGCAACCGTATCATTTACTATGAAAGCAGCAGGGGCTGCCCTTACAGGTGCAGTTATTGTTTATCATCTATCGAGAAAAAGCTAAGGCTTCGGAGCCTTGAACTGGTTAAAAAAGAACTCGATTTCTTTTTGGAAAACAAGGTGCCGCAGGTAAAGTTTGTGGACAGGACGTTCAACTGCGTACATGAACACGCGATGGCGATCTGGCAGCATATCTTTGAGCATGACAACGGTATAACGAATTTCCATTTCGAGATATCGGCGGATATACTCCGGGAGGATGAGATCACATTACTTGCAAAGATGCGGCCGGGGCTGGTGCAGCTGGAGATCGGAGTGCAGTCTGCTAATCCGCAGACACTGGATGCGATCTGCCGCCGGATGGATCTGGCGCGTTTGGAAGAAGTGGTCGCATCGATAAAAAAGAATCATAATATCCATCAGCATCTGGATCTGATCGCGGGTCTTCCGTATGAAGACTATGAGAGTTTCGGAAGATCCTTTGACCGTGTATATGCGATGCATCCGGATCAGCTGCAGCTGGGATTTTTGAAAGTACTGAGCGGTACACCCATATCGCAGCAGACAGAAGAGTTTGGTATCGCGTATACAAAGAAGCCGCCCTACGAAGTATTATATACAAAGTGGCTTTCTTATGCGGATGTGATCCGTCTGAAAAAGATCGAAGAGATGGTGGAACTGTATTACAACAGCAATCAGTTTGTAAATACCCTGCGGTATCTGGCACGGGTTTTTGATTCACCGTTTGCGATGTTTGAGACGCTGGCGGAATACTATGAACAAAACGGCTACTTTCTGAACAGTCCCTCCAGAGCTTATCGTTATGAAGTGCTGTTAGCATTTGCGGAGAAGTATGATCCGGGAAAAAGCGTGTTGTATGCCGACGCATTAACCTGCGATCTGTATCTGCGGGAAAATATGAAAACACGCCCGGCGTTCTGCAGACCGCTGACGGCGGATACATATAAAACATTTAAACACGACTTTTACAGGAATGAAGAAAAGACAAGGAAATACCTGCCGGGATTGAGCGGTCATGACGCCAAAGCGCTGTCAGGGATGACGCATATCGAGCTGTTTTCCTATCCGGTATGGGAAGATCTGAAAGAAGAAGTGAAGGAAGCCGGAGAATACTATGTGTTGTTTGATTATTCACAAAGGGATCCTCTGACCGGGGATGCACGGATCATACCGGGGATCAGATCACATTGATCTCTGTATCAAGGCTTCTGATATTGAGAAAGGATAAATAATGAAAAAAACAGCAGGTATTGTTATACTGATCTCAGGTATTGTTTTACTGGCCGCAGGTATCATATCGTCTGTTGCAGGAGTGGCAGCATTATTAAAGATCAGATCTAATGTACCATCAAACATATCGATCATTGGCGGGGCAGATGGCCCGACGGCTGTTTTTCTGGCCGGAAAGCTTGGGCTTCCGGTGTATGTATCAATAATTGCAGGCTTTATTTTGCTTGTGACAGGGATAATAATAATTGCCCGCAGAAAGGATAAAGAATGAGTTTAAAAAAGAAATCTGATAGGAACACTGCTCATTGAAGATCCGGTGAAAAGCAAGCGGGTAATTATGCCGTTCCGGAGGGAGAACGATGATAGATATTGAAATCTATACTCAAAAGCTGATATCGGAGTGTAAGCGTATATACGGGGACAGACTGATATATGTTGGTCTGCAGGGAAGCTATATGCGTGGCGAGGCAGGTGAGAACAGTGATCTGGATATCATGATCATTATCGAAAACTTTTCGGTACAGGATATGGATGCCTATCGTGATATGCTCAAGCAGATCGGGGATTATGATAGATCCTGTGGTTTCATTTGCGGAAAAGAAGAGATGAAAAAATGGAATCCGCTGGAAGTTTGTCAGCTTTTGCATACGACAAAGGATCTTTATGGAACATTATCCGATCATCTTCCGCAGGCAACGATGGAAGATGAGCTTAATTACGTCAGGTTCAGTCTTGGGAATCTTTATCATGAATTGTGTCATCGTTATATTCACGCAGACTGGGAAAAGAATGTACGAAAGCTTCGCGGGACATGCAAAAGCTTTTTCTTCCTGATCCAGAATCTATATTATCTGGAGAGCGGTGATTTTGTTCCGACTAAGAGAGAATTGAAACAAAAAGTTACAGAAGAAGACCGTGAGATCCTGTCTATGGAAGAGCTGCCTGATGATTATGATTTTGACCGGGCTTATGAGCGTGTATTCAAATGGTGTCAGAATGCATTTGTGCGTATTGACATGAACAGCAGGGGAGTGGAAGGATCGGGAAAAAAGTGATAGACTATGTCGGAAGTGATAGATAAAAACAGACGATTCTATGATGAATACGTTGCGGATATGATCCGTACGGATTTTGGGGCATATGAGAGCCGCATAGCTGTCGGTATAGCGGGAGAAGGCTCTGACTGCTTTGGCTATGATGATCTGATATCACGTGATCATGACTTTGGCACAGGTGTATGCCTATGGATCACGGATGAAGATATGAAGATATTTGGTCATGAGCTTGCCCGGGCATATGATAAGCTTGTTGATAGTGAAGAAAGGTCGTTTTATACCCGTAGGCTTAAAGAGCGCAGAGGTGTCATGACCATTCATGACTTTTACTCGAATATCCTGCAGATAGATTGTGATACCACAAACTGTCAGATGACGGAAGCACAATGGTATGCTTTAGACCACAGCTGCTTAAAGACGGCGACAAACGGTATGGTTTTCAGAGATGATCCCGGTATTTTCAGTGCTTTCAGAAAGCTTCTTCTTTCGTATTATCCGGACAGGGTTTGGAGACGCCGTATAGCTGAAAAGCTGCACGAATATGCATCGGCACTACAGGTAAACTATTCACGCTGTATGGTGAGAAGGGATACTGTAGCAGCGGGGATCTGTAAAACCAAAGGCCTGGAAGCTGCAATGGAACTGTTTTTCCTTATGAAGAAGGAATATCCGCCGTATTATAAATGGACATACAGAGCGCTGAAAGATCTGGATCTAGACGGAGAATATGCTGATAAGATACAGGAACTTGCGGACACTGACATAAAACTGTCTGCCTGGGAAAATACCAGGTATCATCCGGCCAGACCTAATTATAAGGACAGGGTAGTTTCCGCTGCTGAGGAGATGGCGTCACTTATCGTAGCCATGATGCGCGGAACCGGTCTTACTAAAAATGGCGATCTGTATCTTGAAGCATATGTTGACGAGATGACAGTTTGAAGTAAAGGGAAAGGGAACTATGGGAGTACAGATAGTTGAAGATGATAAAGCACTCAGTGAGGGAATATCCATATCCCTGGCTGATGTGGATGATGTTTTTTACAGGGAACACACAATAGGAAACGCAAAGAAAGGATTTGATAAGTATGGGACTGAGTTAAGTCTTATCATACTCGATCTGAATCTTCCGGACGGGATAGGATATGATTATCTTAAATACGTACGTGAAAAAAGTGATGTGGCTGTGCTGATACTGACAGCCAACGATCTGGAGATAGATGAAGTAACAGGGCTGACTATCGGAGCGGATGATTTCCTTACCAAGCCATTCAGCCTTGCGGTTTTAAGAGCAAGGGTGAACGCATTGATAAGAAGAAGCAGGATCTCACAGCAGCACGAAACGCCGGCTGATAAGGAAGGATCTTCAAATGTATATAAGATAGAGGATATGATCTTTGATTTTGATAAGCTCTGCTTCAGTAAGGGCGATCAGGAAATATTCTTAAGCGTAAACGAGCAGAGACTTCTAAAGATCTTTTTAGATAACAGGGGACTTATCCTTACCAGAGATACGCTTATAGAAAGGCTTTGGGGAGACAGCGGAGAGTACGTAGAGGAGAACGCCCTGTCTGTTACCGTGAACAGATTGCGCAGCAAGATCGAAGCCGGATGCAAAGAAAAACATATAAGTACTGTGTATGGACAGGGATATAAATTCGAATAAGAAAGCTGTGTTGGAAAATCATGCTGGGAAACAGAACGATAGACAGACTGGAAAAGATGCTGGATGAAGCAATGGACGGCAGATTCGTGGAGAGTAACTACGATGAAACAAAGCTGTCGAGGCTTGAATCCAAGTGGAAAGAATTTCTTGGAACATCAGCGATCTCCGCTCAGAATCTGGAGGCCGAAAGGCACAGGCTTGAGCAGTTCATTTCTGATATATCGCATCAGACAAAGACGCCGATGACAAATATAAAAATGTATACCGAGCTTCTCCGTGAAGAGATAGATAAGCTAAACGGTAATGCTTCAGGTGATATTCAGAAATCCCTGAACAGGATAAAAAAGTATGCGGACGAAATAACCCGGCAGGATCAGAGGCTTGAATTTCTTGTTGATTCGCTGACCAAGCTCTCAAGACTTGAAAGCGGCACGCTTGAGGTAAAGGCGCAGAGATCTCCGGTCGGAGAACTGCTTGAGTCGTCAGTAGCGGCTGTAAAGCAGAAAGCTAAATTGAGAAACATATCATTTGTGATCCCTGATCCTTCCGAGAGTATAACAGAAGCGGTATTTGATATGAAGTGGACGACAGAAGCCCTGGTAAATGTTCTGGATAATGCCGTTAAATATTCGCCCGAGGGCGGGAAAATAGAAGTATATATTACCGAAACGGATATGTATGCGCAGATACATGTTACTGACGAAGGAAGCGGTATCACGGAAGAGGATGCCACAAGGATATTCGGAAGATTTTTCAGAAGCGAAGAAGTTCAGCAGGAAGAGGGAGTGGGAATAGGGCTTTACCTGACCAGAGAGATCCTCTCCAAAGAAGACGGATACATAAAGGTTGTTCCAAACAACAAAAGAAAAGGCGGAGAATTCATTATATATTTAAGAAAGTAATGACAGGGCCGGATCCCCCGGGGAACCGGCTTTTTTCATGCTCAAGGCAGCATCCCGGTCCAAATCTTTCAAAAGTGAAAGAATTCAGAAATTATCTGGTAAGATTTCTATGTTACTATCCGTATTGTAAAAGAAAGATGCTTCGAAAAGGGAGTATTAAATATATAAAGATTGGAGAAAAAATAATGAGTATACTGATCGCAGAACATTTAAAGAAATATTACGGGGAGGGAGAAACTCTGGTAAAAGCTCTGGATGATGTGAGCATAGAGGTTGAGCGCGGTGAGTTTATGAGCATCATAGGAACCAGCGGAAGCGGAAAGTCAACATTGCTCCATATGCTCGGCGGGCTTGATAATCCTACAGAAGGCAGGGTCGTGATCGATGATAAAGATATTTCGACGCTTAAGGGCGATGCATTATGCATCTTCAGAAGAAGAAAGATCGGCTTCATATTCCAGAGCTTTAATCTGGTCCCTTCCATTTCGGTTTATGAAAACATAGTCCTGCCGATCCAGCTGGATGGAAAGAAAGTTGATAAGGAATATATAGATAATGTTATCGAAACACTTGGAATATCTAAGAAACTGAAAGTGCTCCCGTCAAAGCTTTCCGGTGGGCAGCAGCAGAGAGTTGCAATAGCCAGGGCTCTTGCTTCGAAGCCGGCCATAATCCTGGCAGATGAGCCTACCGGCAATCTGGATACAAAGACCAGTCAGGATGTTCTGGGGCTGCTTAAGACGAGCGGGAAAAAGTTCAATCAGACGATCGTAATGATAACCCATAATGACGAGATCGCACAGATGGCGGACAGGACCATTCATATCGAAGACGGCCATATCGTATGATAAAAACCATAAAATAATAAAAATGATCAAACAGGGGAATGAAGATGAATAAAGTAAATAATAAAAATGCAGTAAACAATCTTGCATACAGCGGTATCAGATCAGGGATCAAAAAATATGTCATGCTTGTATTTGCGGTAATACTTACCAGCCTGCTTTTTTCAACCATGTTTTCGGTCGGAGGAAGCATGGTAAATGAGATACAGGAATCCACGATGAGACAGGTTGGCGGAACATATCATGCAGGTTTTAAGTATCTTATCAAAGACGAATACGATCAGATTAAGGATGATCCTAAGATCAAAGATGTTTCGTACAGGATCCTGGTCGGAACCGGCGATAATAAAGAGTTTTCCAAACTTTACTCCGAATGCTATTATGCAGAAGACGATAATGCCAAAAAGAGTTTCAGCTTCCCGGTGAAGGGTAAAATGCCTGCGCAGGAGAATGAGGTTGTAGTAAGTGATAGGATCCTTCAGGCGTTGGGAGAGCCGGCTGATACAGGAATGAATATCCGGCTTGATCTGGATATCAACGGGGAGGTTATATCCAATGATTTTACAGTAAGCGGTTATTATGAGGCAGATCCTATCTGCCCTGCACAGATGATATATGTATCTAAAGCATTTCAGGAAAAGTATGCGCCTGAAGCCACGGTTCCTTATTCACAGGCAAAGAGCAGTGATCTGACCGGAAGATACTCGGTAGATTTCAATTTCAGCAACAGCGTAAACATAGAGAAAAAAGTAAATGATCTTATTGCGAGAACAGGGATCAGGGAAGATGTGAATTACGGGATCAACTGGGCATACGGCGCGAGCAGCCTTGATCCTTCGGTGGTGATCATATGCGGGGCGTTGGTTGTCATATTCATGTTTGCCGGATATCTGATAATTTATAATATCTTCGATATCAACATAGTTTCAGATATTCAGGAATTCGGTCTTTTGAAGACTATAGGCACTACAGAGAAACAGCTGAAAAAGATCGTCATGAAGAGAGCAAATCTGATCTCACTTATAGGAATACCTGTCGGAACAGGGCTGGGGATATTGGTTGCGGCATATCTTCTGCCGATCATTTCCGGACAGTTCAATACACTTACGGTAGGCAAGGGCAGTCTGCATCTGAATATATGGATACTTCTGGCTGCAATGGCATTCTCTTATCTGACGGTTCTGTTCAGTGCCGGAAAGCCCTGCCGTAAGGCTGCAAAGGTTTCACCGGTTGAAACAGTTAAGTATACAGAAGCATTTGATAAAAAAGGCAAGCCTAAAAAGAAGCTGGCAGTTGTGATCCTGTCCTTGTCGCTTGGTCTGGTAGTTTTAAACAGTGTATTCGGATTTGTCAGCGGATTCAGTATGGACAGCTATATTGAGAATCTTATAATAGCAGATTTCAGCATACAGGATGCAGAACTTGACAATCCCGGGGCAAGATATGTGAATACGGAAGCTGTAGACAAAGATTTGCTGGATGAGCTTAAGAGCCTTGACGGTGTGAACAGTGTAGGCGCAGTATATTTAAATGAAAGTGGTCAGGAATTCGATGAGGAAAACTGGGCTAAAATAGAAAAGAACGTACTGCAGAGTAAATTGATGGAGGAGAAGTTTACTAAACACGGATATACCGAAGATATGCGTAAAGATGATCTGGAATACTATGGTAAAAACCGCACGCTTGACGGGAAAACATACGGAATGGGGGAGCTTGCGCTTAATAAGTTAAAGGTTCTGGAATCAAAGGACGGTAGCGATAAGATAGACTGGAATGCATTTAATTCGGGAGAGTATGTACTGATCACGAGATTTGAAACGGATGATGATGAAGTGAATTTCCTTGATCCCGGAGATAAGATCACTATACGAAGTTACGATCCGCAGTACGGTGAAACAGAAAAATATGTAAGTGAGTCAGGAGAGGAATTTGAGTATATCAGTTTTGAAAATGCTCCTGTAAAAGAGTATGAGATCTACGCGGTTGTTGAAATACCTTTAGCTTTAGGGATCAGACATTTCGGTTTATTCGATTGTAACTATATACTTCCTGAAGATAAGTTCCTTGCGCAAAACGGCACCGACTGGAATGCAATGAGAGTTCTTCTGGATGTAGAGGATCAGAAGGAGGAATATGTAAATGAATGGCTGAAAGATTATACAGAAAATGCTGATCCTTCCATGGATTATGATTCCAAAGAGAGCATTACGGAAGAATATGCCTCCTTCGGCAGGATGTTCAAGGTCGTTGGCGCTGTGCTTGCAGCTGTTCTGGGACTTATAGGGATCATGAATTTTGCAAATACTATCATCACGTCCATCATCGTAAGGAGCAGAGAGCTGGCTATGCTTGAGGCTGTGGGAATGACCGAAAAGCAGCAGAGTATAAAGCTTATAAAGGAAGGGCTTATATACTATGTATGGTCGGTGCTGGTTTCGCTTGGAGCTTCATCAGTCTTAAGTGTTACACTTATAAAGGCTCTTACGGATAATATCCCGATGTTTGACTGGAACTTCACTTTAGTACCCGAGCTTGTATGTCTTCCGCCTTTGGCAGTGCTTGTTATATGTATCCCGCTGATCGCATTAAAGAAGATCAGCAAAAAAAGCATTGTTGACAGGCTCAGGGTAGAATGACAGAGGGGTATTCCGTCCAGGGAATGGAAAAAAGAATTGACAGCAGCTGTTTATCTGTGGTATATTACGCTCAACCGACAAGTTGTCGGTTGAGCGTAAATAGTAAATAAGGGGTTATTAACATATGAGAGTCGTAAAAACTGCTGAAGAAAGAAAGGGCGAAATTCTCGATGTTGCGGAACGGCTCTTTGCAGAAAAGGGTTATGATAATGCCAGCACAAATGACATTATAAAAGAGATAGGGATCGCCAGAGGCACGTTATATCATCACTTCAGTTCGAAAGAAGAGATCCTTGATGCGATAGTTGAAAGGATGATCAACAGGAGCATTGCAGCTGCACGGGCAATGGTCAAAAACAATACGATCCCTTTACTTGAAAGGATCACAGGCGCTTTTCTCATGCTTAATATCGATTCGGGAGCAGGAGCTGAAGTGCTCGAACAGATACATAAACCCCAGAATGCATTGCTTCATCAGAAATCCCGGGAGAAGCTTATCAGCGAGGTCGTACCGATGATCGCAGAGCTGATCGTGGAAGGAAACAAATGCAAAATTTTTCATTCAAAGTATCCTTCGGAAGCTGCGGAGATGATCATTGTGTATTCAGATACTGCATTTGATAAAATGTCGGAGCTGTCTCCGCAGGAAATGAAGGATAAGATAGAGGCATTCATCTATCATACAGAGAAAATACTCGGAGCGAAAGAAAAGAAACTCGAGGCTGTGATAAAAAAAATAATAACAAAACAGTAACAGAGCATCAGATGTAACTTACCATTATGGTTCACAGGGGTCTTTGACCCCATATATTTTAAGCTCATACCGACAGGTTGTCGGTAAACAAAGCGGCCTGTAGCGACACATCAGAAAGGAATGAAAATGGAGAAAGTAATGAATTACAGAAGATTTCTGCTTCTCTGGGCAGGAGAATTTATCTCCTCGATAGGCGGAGGCCTGACAAGCTTCGGTTTGAGTGTTTATGTTTTCCGCATGACAGGAAGCGCCGCAGCTACCGCGCTGGTCGCCTTACTTGCATTTCTCCCGGTGCTTTTGCTCAGCCCTGTGGCAGGTGTATTTGCGGACAGGTATGACAGGTGCCTGCTGATGATGCTTGGTGACGGTATGTCTGCAGTGGGACTGGTGTATATCCTCATATGCATGTTTAGCGGTGAAGCAAAGCTTTATCAGATCTGTATAGGCGTATCTGTCAGTGCGGTTTTTTCTTCTCTGCTGGAGCCATCCTACAGGGCGACGGTTACCGATATGCTTACTAAAGATGAGTATTCAAAAGCAAGCGGTATGATGAGTCTGGCAGGAAGCGCAAGGTATCTTATCTCTCCGATGCTGGCGGGTATGCTTTTGGGAATAAGCGATGTAAAGCTGCTCCTTATCATAGATATCTGTACATTCGTATTTACGGTGATCTGCACTGCCATCGTAAGAAAAAACAGACTTTCAAAGCACGGCATTATAAAGGAGTCTTTTGGTGAAAGCTTTAAGCTGGGCTGGATGGCCATAACAGAGAAGAGAGGGATAATGATCCTGATAATCATATCTTCCGTGATCACATGTTTTATGGGTGCGATACAGATACTGGTTGAGCCTTTGATACTGGATTTTGAAAGCAGCAGAGTCCTTGGAATAGCGGAAACAGTATGCGCGAGCGGAATGCTTGTATCAAGCATCATTATAGGAATAGCCGGGATCAGGAAAAATCATACCGGGATACTCAGTATATCACTGGCAATATGCGGGCTGGCCATGGTGGGATTCGGGCTTAAAGAAAACATGATCCTTATATGCTGTTTCGGATTCCTGTTTTTCTTTATGCTTCCTTTTGCAAACAATTGCCTTGATTATATGACAAGGATCAATATAGATGCGGATAAGCAGGGCAGGGCATGGGGGCTCATAAGTTTTCTTTCGCAGATCGGCTATGTTTTTGCTTACGCAGGAGCGGGGGTTCTGGCAGATAAGATTGCGGAAGTAAGACATATCGGAGTCGGACGCGGTGCGGCATGTGTCATTATGATATCTGGACTGTTACTGGCTGCGATGGCTGTTTCAATACCGTTTTTCAGATCGGTCAAGGAACTTGAAAGAGGTACAGTAAATGATAAGACGACTGATAATAAATGATTTTAAGGCGAACAGACTTATAACGATATCGACAGCGGTATTTATGGCTGTTGCGGCTATGATGCTGGGACTGACTGTATTCCTTTTTGCAACGCTGTATTCATCGATCTCGTCTCTTATGATAAAGGCTGAAACACCGCACTTTCTGCAAATGCATACGGGTGAACTGTCTGAAGAGGAGATAAAAGCATTTACGGAGAAAAGACCTGAGGTTGAGAAAATGCAGATATGCGGATTCCTCAATCTGGAGAACGGACAGATAAGGATAGGTGATAACAGTTTTGATAACAATATGCAGGATAACGGACTGTTTTGCCAGAGTGACGATTTCGATTTCCTTTTAGATGCAGACAACAGCGTGATCAGGGTTTCTCCCGGAACTGTTTATGTTCCCGTTGCATACAGGAATGAATATGATATCAATGTCGGAGATACGATGCATATAGGTACTGAGGAGCTGAGCGTTGCGGGATTTATGCGTGATTCGCAGATGAATTCCATGATGGCATCCTCTAAGAGATTTCTTGTGAACAGATCTGATTACGAAAGACTGAAATATCTGGGGAGCGAAGAATACCTGATAGAATACAGGCTTAAGGAAGGAAGCGATACAGCTGCGTTCGCCACTGCATATAAGGATGCACATCTTCCCTGCAACGGACCGACAATCACATATCCGCTGATAAAACTGATGAATGCTCTTTCGGACGGGATCATGGTGATCATCATACTGCTTGTATCGCTTGTAGTCCTTTATATTTCGATCATGTGTATAAGATATATCGTACTTACCCGGCTTGAAAAAGACCGGCGTGAGATAGGAATGCTTAAGGCTGTCGGGATCTCAAGGACAGATATAAGAAAGCTTTATTTATCCAAATATCTTCTGCTTTCCGCGATAGGCTGTATTGCAGGATCGCTTTTGGCATGTGTTATAGCGCTACCTTTGGGAAAAGGCATGAGAGAGCTTTACGGAGAAGCAGATGATCCTGTTCTTGTTTATTCACTCATGATCATCGGAGCAATCCTTGCCGAAGCAATGATCTTATTATCCGTGAAACGGACGCTTGTTAAGACGGAAAAGATCTCTGCAGTTACGGCGCTATGCGGACGCGGTGAGAACGGACGAAGCAAAAACTATTGGATACCTGTTTCGGTTATCATCATGGCTGCCGTGTTTATGATGATAGTTCCCGACAGCATGAAGAAAACAATGTCAGATCCGGACTTTGTCCGGTATATGGGGATAGGAAACAGTCAGATCCGTATCGATGTCCGTCAGTCACAGGACACAGATGCATCGGCCGGTGAGCTGGCAGCGCGCCTGGCAGAGGATGACAGAGTTGATAAATATTCTGTGATGAAAACCGGGTACTATAGATCGTATCTGCCTGACGGCAGTTCTTATGATCTTATTCTGGAGAATGGTGACCATAGCATATTCCCTGTTAGGTATACTGAAGGAACATACCCGCAGAGTGAAAACGAGATTGCCGTATCCTTATTAAACGCTGACGAGACCGGACTGGAAGTCGGAGACAGTATCACGGTCTGTAAAAATACAAAAGGCGGAGAGATTGAAAAAAGCACATGTGTTATATGCGGCATATACCCGGATATTACGAATGGAGGAAAGACGGCTAAAGGATGTATAAAAGATGCGACTCCGGTCATGTGGAGTGTCATGTATGTTACATTGAAAGATGAAGTCCCGCAGGATGAATGGATCCCGGAATACATCGGAGAAATGTCGGGACAGGATCAAAATATAAAGATAGCAGGGATCGAAGAATATATGAAAGGAATGTATGGTCAGACGATCAGAAATATAGGAAATGCATCTGCCATGACAAAACTGGTTGCCTGTGCGGTGATAATGGTGGTGATTCTACTGCTGATGCGTCTTATGATCTGGAGGGAAAGAAGCGAAAGCTCTCTGAAGAAAGCATTGGGATTTACGGCTTCGGATATACGTATGGATTATCTGAAAAAACTTGCATTTTATGTGTTGACGGGCCTGGCTTTTGGGACCATCACAGGTATTTTATTAGGGCAGAGACTGGCAGGTTTACTGCTGGGATTTATGGGAGCAAAAGGCTTTAAGTTTACGATGGATGCAGTATCAGTATTCGCCGTGCTGCCTGCCCTGATGATCCTTACATCATTTATTGCGGCTTTTATAAGCCTGAGAGAGATCGTAAACATTAAAGCATATGAATGTCTCGCAACAAGGGAATGAAGGATAGTTCAGTATAGATGCAGATTTAGTGCTAACAGAGCGGAGGAAAAATATGAGCAGCATACTTAAAGTAAGGGACCTTAAAAAAGACGGTATATTAAAGGAAGTCAGTTTTGAGATAAAGGAAGGAGAGATGATCGCGGTAATGGGACCTTCGGGTTCGGGAAAATCTACTCTTCTCTACAATGTATCGGGGATGGATCAGGCGTCATCCGGAGAGGTGTATCTTGGGGATACGGAAATAGCGGGACTTGGTGAAGATGATAAAGCACGTCTAAGACTTAAGAGGATGGGCTTTGTATTTCAGATGATGAATATGCTGTCGAATCTGAATATGATCGATAATATCGCATTTCCCGCAGTTCATTCGGATAAAAAGAATCAAAAAACATACTATGAACGTGCGAAGGCACTTATGGATAAACTTAACATCGGAGATCTGGCTGATAGGAGTATTAAGGAGGTGTCCGGAGGACAGCTTCAGAGAGCCTGTATATGCAGAAGCATGATATTGAAGCCCGAGATCATTTTTGCTGATGAACCTACGGGGGCGCTTAACCGGACGGCTACTGCTGAGGTTATGGATGCGTTCACGGAGATAAACCGTGACGGTACAACAATAATGATGGTAACACATGATGCCGGGGTGGCAAGCATGTGTGAGAGGATCCTTTATCTTCTGGATGGTGAAATACGTGGAGAACTTGCGCTTGGAAAATACAACGAAAAGGATGGAAGGGAAAGAGAACAGAGAACCATGGAATGGCTGGGGACGATGGGATGGTAAGGGTTTAAAAGGGACGTTAATTGTTGTTACCATGGTCATATTATGATAGACTATGACCGTGGTTTTTTTATTGCGGTTTAAATCCGCCTCGGATCATTGAAAGGTTTATTTATACAGCACCGGGTGGCATAAGGAGAAGGGGATATTCACATGGATAATATAAATAACGAAACTGAAGCGCTGAGAGCATGTTCTGAAGAGTTTATCGCTGATATCCAAAGAGAATACGGATTGGATATACATCATGTTGAAGTTACTCTGCGAAAAAAC
>JAEEGL014596112.1_pt1 | contig 14533 bp, 11 predicted proteins | sample 9134231 | NCBI WGS metagenome assembly JAEEGL01 (sample SAMN16246548, study PRJNA631951) | gut metagenome | biome: gut microbiome; feature: rumen; material: fiber-attached | host: Bos | place: Iran: Karaj | collected 2018-10
ACTCCAGGCAACAGCCTCGTTGTTGACATCTGGAAAGATGGAGAACCTAAGTTCGTCTATTACGGTTCAAGGCTCTCAGCCAATGACCTCAAGTCGCTCCCTAACCCTACTACGGACAACTGGTCACACCTCGACCTCTATCCTGCTTATGGTGCCAACCATACACAGAGTGAGGTGGCACTTGCCATGACTCATGCCGACGGCAATATGTCCACAAGCCTCCTCGTACAGGATTACGACATCAAGGAAGTGAGCGACAAGGCTCCTAACGGCAACAACCGCAAGGGCACACTCCTTACCATCACACTCAAGGACCCTGTCTATCCGACAACCGTTCATCTCTACTACCTTGCCTACAAGGACGTGGATATGATAGAATGTTGGAGCGACATCAACAATGCCGAGAAGAAGGATGTGCTCCTCACTCAGTTCTACTCAACATGTATGCCTATACGCCGTGGCAATGTGTGGGCAAGCCATTTCCATGGTTCGTGGGCAGCCGAAGGACAACTCACCGAGGAAAAGCTGAATAACGGCATGCTTATCATCAAGAACAAGGACGGAGTACGCAATGCCACAAGTGACCGCTCCGAAGTCATGTTCTCGCTTGACGGCAAGGGACAGCAGAACTGCGGTGATGTCATCGGTACAGCCGTACTCTATTCGGGCAACTACCGTGTGGCAATAGACACCGACGACTCAGAGTATCACTACTACTTTGCAGGAATCAATCCCGACAACTCTTCATACCGTCTGCGCAAGGGCGAGACATTCACAACGCCACACGTGGCTTACACATTCTCACGTGAGGGACTCTCAGGAGCATCTCGTAATTTCCACCGCTGGGGACGTAACTATCAGTTGCGACATGGCAATGTACCTCGTGACATACTTCTCAACTCATGGGAGGGTGTCTATTTCGACATCAACCAGAAAGGTATGGACCAGATGATGGCAGACATAGCATCAATGGGAGGCGAACTCTTCGTGATGGATGACGGATGGTTTGGCGACAAGTATCCACGCAAGAACGACACATCCTCTCTCGGTGACTGGACGGTTGACCGTACCAAACTGCCCGACGGCATCGAAGGACTTCTCCGTGATGCCAAGAAGAACAAGGTCAAGTTCGGTATATGGATTGAGCCAGAGATGGCTAACACCAAGAGCGAACTGTACGAGAAGCATCCCGACTGGATTATCAAGGCACCACAGCGTGACCCTGTACTCGGTCGTGGTGGCTCACAGGTCGTTCTCGACCTCTCCAATCCAAAGGTGCAGGACTTCGTGTTCAGCATCGTTGACGACCTCCTCACCAAGTATCCAGACATCGCATACATCAAGTGGGATGCCAATGCACCAGTCATGAACCACGGTTCGCAGTACCTCACCATGGCTAACCAGTCGCACCTCTACATCGAGTACCACCGAGGCTTACAGAAAGTGTGCGAACGCATTCGTGCCAAGTATGCCGATGTAGTCATTCAGGCATGTGCCAGCGGAGGCGGAAGAGCAACATACGGACTTCTGCCATACTTCGACGAGTTCTGGGTAAGTGACGACACCGACGCCCTCCAGCGTATCTATATGCAATGGGGAACAAGCTATTTCTTCCCAGCAATAGCCATGGCAAGCCATATATCTGCCACACCTAACCACCAGACATTCCGTACCATACCACTCAAGTTCCGTTGCGACGTAGCCATGAGCGGACGTCTCGGAATGGAGATACAGCCAAAGAACATGACCAACGAGGAGAAAGCACTCTGTCGCAAGGCAATAGCTGACTACAAGAGTGTACGCCACATCGTGCAGTTCGGCGACATCTACCGACTCCATTCACCATACGAGGGCGACAACCTTGCATCCCTCATGTACGTGACGGAGAACAAGCAGGAAGCCGTCTTCTACTGGTACAAACTGGAGACCTTCTGCAACCAGCACCTTCCACGCATCAAGATGGCAGGTCTTGACCCAGACCGTCTATACACCGTCCATGAACTTAACCGCATCGACAACCGTCCACTCGACTGTGAGGGCAAGACCTTCACAGGTGCCTACCTCATGCAGAACGGCATAGACCTTCCATTCAAGCACAATGTGGATTACCACAAACAGAATGACTGGTCAAGTAGGGTGATAAGCCTCAAAGCCGTGGATTAAACCGCATCGTTCTTCAGTGGCAAACAAAAACAATCCTATATGAATAATGAAAGGGTGGTGACTGATTCGTCACCACCCTTTCATTATCCCATCAGCATACTATCACAACATAGCTGCAACTTTCTGTTCAAGAGCAGATTTTATAAATGCATTTATTGACACTCCTGCTTGTTTTGCAAGAGCAGCAACACAACTGTGTGTTTCAGGAGAGATACGAATGTTCAACGAACCAGAATAACTCTTATGTGGCTCAATACCTTCCTCTTCACAGTACATAATGTAGTCATCTACTGCATCGTGAAAGGCTTTGGTCAGTTCTTTTACACTCTCACCTTCAAAGTTTACCAAGCCATCTATTCCTTCAATCTTGCCAAAGAACACTCCATCTTTTTCTGAGAAGTTTACAGTGCCAAGATAATCTTTATATTTTAATGTATTCATAACTATATTTTATGTTTTAAAGTCAATTCTTCCAATATCTGCTTCATTGCATATCCCTTGATGATATTGCCCGGATGTGGACGATGAATCATAATTGGGTGTCCATCCTTATCCTTGTATATAACTCTGGAACCAGATGTCTTCCCCTTATTTGACCTCTCATACCCGACAATTATCAACAAGCGTTCCAACTCTTCAAAAGTAAAATCGCTTGGTAGGGATTTGAAGCGAGCGATATTTTTTTTCTTTGGTACTCATAATCGAATTTTTGCGAATGTAACTAAATAATAGTTGCAAAGCAAATAATAATAGAATAAATTTTACAGAAAGACTTTATTTAAGTCTCGCAAGTAGTTAGAAGAAGTTAACTTCGTGAAGTTAAAAGAAGTTATCGCTTTGTTCAGGACGATATTCCAATTGATAATTTATCATTTCAATTTTTGCGAACGCTTGTTCCGGAGGCATAAATTTGACATTATAAATTTGAGTTCTTATTTTCTGCCATTCGTCCAGAAAAATGTAATGTTTATGTAATTATTCGTCCAAAAAAGTGTAGTGATTCATTGATTATTCGTCCAAAAAAATGCAAATGCGGCAAGAAACACGTTGTATATCATTCTGTTACTTACTGGCCATTATTTACACCTCTAATTTTCGCTTTTTATATACACTTTTTGCCTGTTCTAATGATTGTATTGATATGTTTACCACGATTTGATTTAATACATCAATCATATTTCCATGAAGCTATAACATTTCTAATAATATCGTCAAATTGAGCAGATTCTGAAGTATGATAACTAAAGTATACTGTATAAAAAACGTCATTCAACAAAACTGTTTTTTGATGGTAGATTGTTCCTCCAGATTTTATTCCTGATACCACAAACCAATCCGTTCCAAGTTGTTTGTATGAATCTGTAGAAGACTTGCACATGTTATAATAATCTTCCAAAGTCTCTGTTGCCCATGAAGCATAAGCCTTCATATATGTTTGAGAGTTTTTTTCGAATGTTCTTCCATCATCATTTTGAGAAGATGGCATTGGCGTAAGGAAATCTGGGTAATCAATGGAAAAGTGGAATCTTTCGTTATAGTAAGTCTTATATGTGATTTTTTCTTCTACAGATGGTTCCATATATTCGCTGACTACAGTGTCACAAGCAAGAGTGTCTTCTATAACAACTGTATCAGAATCACAATCATAACAATCGGAATCATATCCATACGAAGATGATGAACCGCTATTCATAGCCGCTATAAGAAAAATAATAAAGAGTATTATGATCACAAACCATGCCAAACACCCCTGTTTCAAAGTACTATCACTTGTATGGCTTACAGATGTCGTATTTGCATTTTGCGTATTATTATATGCAACATTGGCTTCTGCTTTCTTATACTTGCTCATTAATTGTTCCCACTCATTAATGAGATTCTTGCCACGAGCATCGCCCTTACGCTTCATGTCTTGGAACAAGCAATAAGCACGAGTGAAGTCTTGTGAAAGACCATCGCCACGAAGATACATCATACCTAAGGCAAGCATTGCATCACAATCGCCATTGCCAGCAGAGTTTCTTGTGCTTGTAACAAAGTTTCTATACTTAGCGTCGATTTTGTATAAAGCCTCGTCAAAATTCTGATGGTTACTTACACCCGAACCCATCACAACGGTTTCCTCGTTGTTCACCCTTGAAGATGGGGCAGTTGCGACCAATGTTTCCTCGTTATTGTTTACTGTTTTGGTTGATGCAGACACAGAATTACCATTTGCCACCAAAGACAAAGAATCGACAAATGCCTTAACTGTTTGTGTACGTTTCCTTACGTTTGGTAGCATCGCATTAACGACAATATCAACGATAGAGTCAGTAACGCCATTTGCACGCAACTTCATCTCTACCAACTCATCGTCACTTACAATGTCAGATGCAGGAGGTGGTGTCTCACCTGTGAGGAGCTTGAAGAGAGTTGCACCAAGGGCATACACATCGATTGTAGGACGGAACTCACCACTCTTGTTCTGGTTGCTCTGCTCTATAGGTGCATAGCCAGGAGTTCCAAGACCTATGGTTGTGGAAGTCTCTGGCTGACCATCATTGCTATAATGCTTTGACAAGCCGAAGTCTATGAGGAATATGTGACCGTCGCTACTGCGACGCATAATGTTTGACGGCTTCAGGTCAAGGTGAAGCATGTGCTTCTCATCATGCATATACATCAATGCACTTGCCACATCCTTGATTATGGATATAGCCTCATCATGTGACAACGAGTTATGCTTGAGATAATCATTAAGGTTTTCACCCTCAATGTAATCCATCACATAGTAGTACGTACCGTTCTCATCAAAAGAGTCGGTTACACGCACAATGTTAGGATGCTCCAATCGTGAGAGATTGACAGCCTCCTTCTTGAACTTCTGACCATAATTGGCAGAGAGACTGCCGTCAGTCATACCTGTAATACTGCCATCATCGTCACGCGAGTTGAGTTCCTTCATAAAAAACTCCTTGATGGCTACCTTCTTATCTAACGTCGTATGTGTTGCAAGGTAGGTTATTCCAAAACTACCCTGACCGAGCATCCGCTCTATTCTATATTTACCACCTTGAAGTGTGGTGCTTGTTCTTAATTGCTGCATTTTTATCTCGCTTGCTCTATCGTAATACTGTCGTAACCCATATTTTTTAAATAGTCTGTATATTTTCTAACATCATCGTCATCAACATTCTTCCCAAATATAACCTTCGTTAATATATCCTTTGGAAAAAACAAATGACGACTCCAATCTTCTTCCTGTACTACATAATTTTTAATTCTTTCTTCTCCTTTTTTATACGATACTGTACATAATTTCTGTTCTATCTGGACGTATCGAACCTCCTTTTGCTGAGAATAATTATCCATCATTATGCCCATCACTGCAAATATATGTTTGTCAGCTTCAGTATTTTCGCATAACAAGTCGTCATTTGCAATTTCCATAATTATGTGTTTTATTTTTTCTCTATCCTTATTTGAGCTAACATATTTACATGGAACTAAGCATGCATAATTATCAGTTGAATTAGCTTCCTGACATAACTTCTCCTGATTAAACTCCAAGACGATTCCTTTTCTTTTGTTTCCAAAGTATCTCCACATATACTTTGAATTCGTTTTTTCACAAAAACTTATTATATATGGCCTGTGTGAAAGTATATCAGGGTCATACTTCCAATTTTTTTCTTCACAAATTTCACGAACAATAGACTCAGCATACTTTTTTATCCAAGCATAATCTTTCTGATTAAACTTTTCATAAAAATTTGCGATTAAATCTATCGAATCTGTTTTAACGATTTTTTCGAGATTTGACAACTTAGTGTAATGATATAAAGAAGTCATAATTATAATATCGTTTTCTGAAATTGTAGTTTATTACATTAAGGACAAACTGCACGGACTGACAAACCACTAAATCGGAAAAGGAAACCACTTCTGAAGTTGTCCAAGTCGAAGGACATGCAACATGCGAACTTACTATGGGTGGCATCATAGAGTGTAGAAGACCAATAGTTACCATGCTTACCCGCAGTGTAGAGCGAACTATTATTGTGTATTCCTGCTACAGGGAGGAATATGTGGACATCGGAGAGCGAATAGCTGCTTGATGATGTATACCCATTATACACAATTTGTCCCTTGTCAGATGACGACTTAGCTGCATATACGATATAACCAGCAACACCTGTGTCGTTGTAGCTTGATGTCCATACCCAATAACAGTTTTTAATGAGTTCTTCCTGCTCAGCATGGGTTGGCATACGCCATGCACCGCCCCAATTCTGTCTAGCTGCATCATCATCATGTTCAAGAGTGGCCTTGGTACTTACAGTATATTTGCTGAACGATTCGCCATATTTATCTAACGACCATTTATAAGTACAAGCTTCGTAATAAGTCTTAGTATAGCATCCTGCATAGTTGTAGTTCATTTCGTTTGAAACATCTTCTTCACCATACGCTTTTATCTCACCCCATGCATAATACTTACCATAACCAGTTACACTTGTTGCACCCACATTCATAGTTGCCCATTTAACAGAAAGACCAAGATCCACATAAGCATGCCCATTTATTGTTCCAGAGCGTTTAGGCTCAGTCGAAACTTTTGTTATTTCTACCTCAGATTTCTGTTGTGAAACATTATTGTTATTATTACTTGTATTTTGCGTAGCAGCCGTAACAGTTTCAACTTCTACACTATCGCAATCGTCATAATTTAAAGATGACGAACTGGTACGCAAATTATAAATTGCAAAATATAAACAAGTAAAAACAATTACAACTACGATTAATATCCATGCTCTGCCTATTGTCCTAGAGTCTCCATTTGCTTTTTGAGGTGGTGTTGTATTAACCTTTGGACTATTGACACTTGAGGAAACTACATAATCTTTCTGATACTTTGCCTTTAATCGTTCCCAGTCACCTATGAGTTTATCGCCACGAACATCGCCCTTACGCTTCATGTCTTGGAACAAGCAATAAGCACGAGTGAAGTCTTGTGAAAGACCATCGCCACGAAGATACATCATACCTAAAGCAAGCATTGCATCACAATCACCATTGTCAGCCAAGCTTCTTGTGTCTGTAACGGAGTTTCTATACTTAGCATCTACTTTGTATGAAGACACATCAAAATTCTGATGACTACTTACACCAGAACCCATCACAACGGTTTCCTCGTTGTTCACCTTTGAAGAAGTGGCTGTTGCAACCAATGTTTCCTCATTATTGTTTGCTGTTATGGTTAATGCAGATACAGAATTACCATTTGCAACAAAAGACAAAGAATCGATAAATGCTTTAACAGTTTGTGTACGTTTCCTTACGTTTGGTAACATCGCATTAACGACAATATCAACGATAGAGCCAGTAATGCCATTTGCACGCAGTTTCATCTCGACCAACTCGTCGTCGCTAACAATATCTGATGCTGGAGGAGGTGTCTCACCAGTGAGAAGTTTGAAGAGCGTTGCACCAAGGGCATAGACATCTATGGTAGGACGGAACTCACCACTCTTGTTCTGGTTACTCTGCTCTATAGGCGCATAGCCAGGAGTTCCAAGACCTATGGTTGTGGAGGTCTCTGGCAGACCATCGTTGCTATAATGCTTTGACAAGCCAAAGTCTATAAGGAATATGTGACCGTCACTACTGCGTCGCATAATGTTTGATGGTTTCAAGTCAAGGTGAAGCATGTGCTTCTTATCATGCATATACATCAATGCACTTGCCACATCCTTGATGATGGATACAGCCTCATCATGTGACAACGAGTTATGCTTGAGATAATCATTAAGGTTTTCACCCTCAATGTAATCCATCACATAGTAGTACGTACCATTCTCATCAAAGGAGTCGGTTACACGCACAATGTTAGGATGCTCCAATCGTGAGAGATTGACAGCCTCCTTCTTGAACTTCTGACCATAATTGGCAGAGAGACTGCCGTCAGTCATACCTGTAATACTGCCATCATCGTCACGCGAATTGAGTTCCTTCATAAAGAACTCCTTGATGGCAACCTTCTTATCTAACGTAGTATGGGTTGCAAGGTAGGTTATTCCGAAACTACCCTGACCGAGAGTTTTCTCTATTCTGTATGTACCTCCACGAAGAAGTGTACCCTGTGATAAATGCATATAACTTTTAAGTTTTTATGTTCCGAAGAATTAGTGCTTAACAGAATCCTTTCGTGATAATCCTGTGAATTTTGAGACAGAGGATAAGAAACCTGACAGAAACATCTTGAACATATTACGTCTTGGTTCTTCCTTCATCTCAGGCCCTACCACGGGTTCTACGACAGGAGCACACTTTGCCTGTTCTGTCTCTACGTTTTCCACCTTGATAAGGTAAGCCGTATGGTTATCCTTATTCTCTGAGGTAACATCACACAGCATGCTGACTTTCTGCTCGTCTGACACATCAGGCTTGGTGACGATATACATAAGATTATCATCAGATGTCTGCTCCAACATACCGTCACTACACATATAGAAGTAGTCGCCAGCCTGCACATCCGTAAGATGAGCGATGTCTGCCTTTGCCCTGCTTGGCTGGCAAGGCTGCATGGCACGTGTAATAACATTCTTCTGAGGATGAGTCTTTGCCTCCTCCTCGGTAATCTCTCCAATCTTGATAAGGTCGTTGACGAGAGAGTGGTCACGTGTCTGGAACAGAATACGGGCAGGCTCTCCATCCATGACAGGACGAATCTGATACACACGACTGTCACCTATATGTGCAACAGTAACACCTTCACGATGAAAACATACTAATGTCATAGTCGTGCCCATCTTCTTTTCTTCCCCATTATCCTTTGCATCAAGTGCATCGTATGCATCATTAAGTGCCTGACGTAGGAGTTCATCGCTAAAAGGTTCTTCAGGTGTCCAATGCGAAAGGATTGTGCGACTCATAGTTTCGCACACCGTACCAGATGCGACCTCACCTTTTTCGTGTCCGCCCATTCCGTCACACAGGATAAAAAGACGGTCATCGGGTGTTGATTTCTGATGACAAGGGAAAATGGAATCTTCCTGATTCTGTCGTTGTCCCAGTTCATGAATACTATATGAATGTATCTTGTATTTCATGTTTTTTACATTTTGAAGATGACCTCGGTCATTCCAAGTTTTATCTGGTCATTATTGTTTAATATGATTTTGTCCGACTCACCAACCAATACACCATTGACGTATGACGGGTTTTTATTCGCACCATTACGGAAGAAGTGAAGTGTCTTTCCTCCTACGTTCTTAACCTCAATAATTGCATGGTTTCTACTCATGTATCTGTCATCCACACAGATTTGTATAGAAGCGTCAGACGTTGAAGCCTTTCTGCCAATGGTGTTCAAGCCAATACCCAACTGATATTTGCTTCCATAGCCATCAACAAGGACTCCGACATTGGTCTTTGGCACAGAGCCAACAATCTGCGTCTCTTCGCCACCTGACGATGGTGCAAAGCCATATTGCGTTTCTTCACACGCAATATTAGTCTTTGGTGCATCTACAATCTTCTGACATTCACCTACCCTATGCTTCTCATGACACACGGGACAAGTAAACACCGCATTATCAATGTTTGGATTGTCTGCAAGGCGGAGGACTTTTCCGCACTTAGGACATCTCACCTTTATTTCACTCATCTTTCTTCCATTTCATTACTGGCATCGTGTCGGAGAACTTACCCCACATGACTGGATGCTGTTTGTCTTTAGAATCTTTCTTTACTTTAGTGCTAACATAGTTAAACAATTCCTTGGCTGTAACGATGCTGTCTTTGTTTGCATCAGCTCCACCACGAAGCCCATGTTGGAGAGCATATGTGAATAAACCATTGGTTTTCTTAACATTCTCAATGGAAAGCTCATTGCTACGGCAAGAGAGAAACAACATTATGTTCTTATCCAACGAATTGTATTTGGATGACACCTTACTGTTATCACGAATAGAACCAGAAAAACAAGCATCTGCAAATATCATTTTGTTGTTGCTCTTACTCACTGACATTGCCGCCCCAACATCGCCATAGAGAAGGAATCCATCGTAACAGGCGAAGCCACCTTTTACGCCATGACCGCTAAAGAAGAAAACGACAATGTCATTTGCTGAGGCTTTCTGATACATCTTTTGCATAGCAGACTTCACATTTGCGACCGTAGCCATGTCATTCATCAATAACTTTGTGGAAGAATTCTTATTCTCCTTATAAAGCCATTGCATCGTTGCCGCATCATTATATGCCAGTCGCAAGTCATTGCGAGTGCCAGGATAATCCGACACTCCCACCGCTACGAGATAGACTTTTGCATACGTAAATGAATATGTAAAGAATGCTATCAGCAAGGCAAAAGACTTCAACATATTATGCGTCGTACACATTTGCATCATTATTGTAGTCGTCCTGACAATCGGCATTATACGCAAAAGTGTCATTCTGATCCTGCTCTGCCTGTTGCTGTGCCATATATGCTCCTTCATATATGTGCATATCAACTCCATGTGCGGATATGTCATGTATCTCACCTTCCTGCAATTGACCGTCGTGGTTTGCATCAACGCCAATAACATCGGCTATGCCATCACCATCCACATCGACAACAGCAGCCATTTCCTCACCATTTGTGAGTACTGCCATTTCCTGATGCGTGCCATCTTCTGTGTACCTTTCATATACTCCAAGCACTTGTACTTCGTTACTCTCGTCATTAGAAGTACTTTGAGCCTCTGGTGTTTCTGCAACAGGATCAGCACCAGCGTGATTAGTATAATCTGGCTCTGCCTCAACCTCGGCTGTCACTTCTTGTGCATCCTTGGCTGTTGCAGTTTCTTGCTCTGTAACAATATCGTTTTCAGGAGCAACTTCTGCAACGACTTCCTCTTCATCATCACTCATAGAATGGATAGCGTTAGCTGCTGCAACCGAACCAGCTCCACCGACAGCTCCACCAAACACACCAGCCGTCGCTGTTGCAAAAGCACGCTTTGCGTTGCTTTCTTTCTCGTTTGGCTTTAATGACTCCTCATTCTTCTTAACATTTGCACCATCATTCTTAGGCTGCATCACAATTGTATCTTCATTATTCATAATGGATATGTTTTTTAGGGCACTTCTAAAAATTAGCTTTTAATGGTTTCGTGTATATTTTAGAGCAGATTTTTGCGAAAGCACGCAGTAGCATAGCGAGCTACGGTACAAGTGATTGAGCCAAAAAGATGCCTAAAAGATGCCAAAAGCATAAAAGATAATTCAGAAGAATTTATTAATTATTAGAAGTACCCTTTAGTTTAACATTTGATTTCCTGACGCAAAAGTACGTCTTTAGTTTGTACCACGAAACGCAGAAAAGCGATGTTGTACGAAACACTCGAATTATTCCACAAAATGATTGGTTAAATCTTAATGTGTATATTTACACCCACATGCAAGGCATTGTTTGTTGTATTCTATCTGTCGGTATGGTATTGAGCCAAAAGGTTTGCCACAAGCAGGATTTGGACATTTGTATTTATGCGCAAACTCTTCATCAAGGTCATGAAGCTGTTTTTGGACGGTTTCATTTGACATACCTTGAACAAAGAAATAAATTGCAATACCCAAAGCGGCAACAATAATAACAACACGGATGGTTGAATCCATTCCCGGGATAAATCCAATACACATACCACACATAGACAGAATACCTTGCAAACGTGACATATTTGCACTCTTTGCAGCAGATTCTTGTATCTTCAACCTTCGACGGTCATACTCCGCCCAAATGTTTTCCAATGGTTTCAAGCTATATGTAGGAACTTGAGAAGATGATTTGGCATCTGCAGAAACAGGTGGCTTGTCCATAATCATTCCAAGTATTTGTTGTAGTGGAACCGTGAATTTCTCATTGCCAAGTTGTATGTTGCTTGTAGGTGTAATGCTCTTTGTGAAAATCTGAACTCCATCAACGTATGTTATATTTTGTTCACGGAGGTTTTCTATTGACATCTTTTCGCCCAGAACGGTTATTTTGCAATGCTTACGACTTACAGACAATGGTACACAACCTGCCTGACCTACATTAAACTCTTTTCCGTTAACGACACAATGAAGTCGTCTTGCGCCTTCTTCTCTACCTAATAATATATCCATATTTCTATTTATTGTCTGCTTTGTTATTATTTGCATGTTCCACCATCAAAGTCTTCAACTGCCGTAAAGCCTCCTTAGAAATACCAAGTTGGAATGCGAAGTTTACACCGTCAGTTACGGTTAGTATCTGACGAAGCACATTTATTTGATACACAAAATGGAGATTTACGATAAAACGTTTGCCGATACGGGCAAACATGGTTGCACGTTCACGAAGATTTTCAGAAATATGACGTTGCATATCTGAAAGATTCATACAAACTGTTGCCTTCAATTTGTTTACAAGAACGATATTGGTATAGTTACCATTACCTTCCATATATACAATCTTGGAACAATCGAAGCGAAAAAGTTCGTCACGCGAATTGATGTAAAGATAATCAGTAGCCATATTACTTGTTATCACATCTTCTGCTGGCTACCATACAGATTGGAAAGAAAATGAATGTTTTTGATGGTGGTAAAAGAACGTGGAGCCACCCTGTCGCTCGCTCCACTCACTGAGGCCCTGGAATTGCCCTATCCGTCAGAACGAGCAACGTAGCCCCACGCCGTGTATATATAAAGGTACGACATCACATTGAGTCCATCGCATGACAATATGCTACGAACTACAAATGTGGTAATACCAACAGATACACCCTTGGGGCGTTACGTTGCTTTGTTTTTGACGGATATTGAAATTTTCCAGGTTTCAGAGAGTCAAAACCAAAGCGCAGAAACGCCTTATACCGAAATGTCATATTCCCACCATCACCTTGACGGCATGGGGAAACATCTTGCTAATCTTTTCCAAGAAAACGATTTGCGAATGCAAATATATACTTTTATTTTTGAATACAAAGAATATCCTTGATATTTTTGCCAATAAAATTGAATCTTCCTTGTCACCAATTTATATAGTTCCGTTTTTGTCCTATCCTCTTGTGTTTTTCATTTTCCCTTTCATTTTATATGCATAAGGAAGAAAATTTATTTCGTGCGCGCAGAAAAAATTATTTGTGCGCGTACAAAAAAAAATCGGCCTCACGATATTTATGTCTTAGCTAAGATGTCGAGTTTCGTTTTGTCCTATCCCATGACATAGGGTACACCTGTTTACAAAGAGACCCATATCATTCTACTACAGACCCCATATCTTTTTGGTTTTATACCCATATCTCCCGACATTTACACCCATATCTTTTTTCAAAGAGAAGACATGATTTACTATGTTATGCATAATCAATAATATGCAAGGGCGGTACGATGTTAAGAATGCAAAAATTTAACAAATATAAAAATAACTCTCACACGTTAGGAATTGGCGCTTTCTCAGACGGAAGTTTTTCATAACACTAACATTATTAACAAAATAACTTCGCGGCACATTGTCTATATTATACCTTATTAATATATATAAAGAGAAAATGCCATCAACATCCGCAATGGTTGTGATGGCATACTCTTTGTATTTTTTAATGATGTTAACCACGAGGCTGCACGTTAATTACTTTCCTACGCCCAGAGAGGAATGTTGGTAATTCAGTCCTACAACAAGCGGCTTCAGTCAACTGTTTTTCAACTGTTTTTATCGGTTTTTCCATGTTTTTTCTTCGTCCGCACCTATGGTGTGATAATACCGCAAATAACGTAACAGATTTCTCCAATTTTCGCCCTCGCTCAACTGGGCGAACAAAGTATCCACCCCCGTCCACTCGACTGTGAGGGCAAGACATTCACAGGTGCCTACCTCATGCAGAACGGCATAGACCTTCCATTCAAGCACAATGTGGATTACCACAAACAGAACGACTGGTCAAGCCGTGTGATATGGCTGAAAGCTAAGGAATAGGCAACCTCATCCCGCCCTTTGTCATCCATCGAGCAGAACATTTCACCTCTTTATGGAGCATAGGGTAATGAAAACATGGGGATTTAGCAATGATTTAACAGCAATTAAACAGCGATTGAACACTGTTTAATTGCTGTTTAATTGTTGATAAAAAGCTGTTAAATGGTGTTATATTTCTGCAAAAATCATGTCGCATCCATTCGTAAGCAAGCGGAACTACCCCCTTCTGACGATACAAGAGCAATGCGGACACTCAGAGTACACTCTAAGTTTGCAGAAGATTATATGAGATAATTGAGAGATCTCTTATTATACTGATGATATCTGTACTAAGATGATGATATAGCAAGACTGTTTCTTACCTTTGTTGTAGTAAGGAAGAATCGGTCTGTCGAAGAGGTA
>JAEEGL017389162.1_pt1 | contig 14533 bp, 12 predicted proteins | sample 9134231 | NCBI WGS metagenome assembly JAEEGL01 (sample SAMN16246548, study PRJNA631951) | gut metagenome | biome: gut microbiome; feature: rumen; material: fiber-attached | host: Bos | place: Iran: Karaj | collected 2018-10
AATACGGTAGAAATAGAAATGCTTGGCAAAAAATATTTCAATCCGCCATACAATGGTGATAGCTATATGAGCGTAATTTATAGTGAATGGGCTAAGGCAAGAGGATTAGATACATCATTTATAACACATTAGGAGAATAAATGGCATTTGAAGTTTTATACCCAGACGAACACCCATCAGTAAAAAGACATTCATCAATTGACCAATTTAAGGGGTTCTTCTCTGTATGGAAGAAGGGTGGTTGGGCCCCTATCGTCTTCGACCAACTAGATGGTATTGACTGCGAAGACATCAAAACTCACCCCATAATATTAAGTTGGGGTGATGACATTGGATACATCTTTCCTGAGGCACATTGTTCCTATGCCTCTGACCATTTTATCTACACCGATAAAGAAGGCGTAGAGAAGAAGGTGCTACCCGAATGTTTTGGGGGAGGAGGAGAACTCTATGATTCATTTGTTAAAAGCTATAGTTTTACTAATTTTGATGGCCCTAATGGCGGTAGTAGTTTGGGGGTCCACGAGACCAAAACAATAAGAACTGGCCTGTCTTATGTCTTAGCAGACAATAACTTGCCTTATGTTGAATAACTTGATAGAATAAGAATGGCATAGGTGGAGCGACCTGCCCACCTATTCCGTCCTAGTTAACAAAGCAGGTCGAGGACGGAGTTTTATGCCTAATAAAGATAAAAAGTGTTTAGTAGAAGGGTGTAGTAATCTTGTTGGCCCTCATGGTGCAAAGGGAATGTGCCAAATACATTATTCAAGGTGGCGCAACCACGGCGACCCTAATGTAGTTGTGCGTTCTTCAGAAGGTTTGACAAAAGACAACCCAGTCGAATTTAAAACTTGGTGTTCAATGATAAGCAGATGTAAATATGAAAGTGACAAAAGATATAAAGATTGGGGAGGGAGGGGGATAAGAGTTTGTAGCAGGTGGGTAGAAAAGCCAAATGGGTTTAAGAATTTCCTAGACGATATGGGAAAAAGACCAGGGAAAGATTATTCCATAGATAGAATTGACAATAACGGTAATTATTGCCCAGAAAACTGTAGGTGGGCCACCAAAAGTGAGCAAGCTAAAAATCGCAGAAAAAGGGAAGAATACAAAAGGAAGGATAATATAATAATAACTTGGCACGGCGAAACACATTATCTAGGTAAGTGGGCAAAAATATTAGAACTCAGTTACCCAATGCTTTATGCAAGATATACTAGATATGGTTGGAGAGACGATAGATTATTTATACCACCTACCAAATGATACTTCTTTGGGTGTGCACAACACCAAAAGACTCAGGACCGGACTCTCATACGTAATTGCTGATGAGACGTTGCCTCCAGCCGATTAACCAATCCCTACACCAGCACTATTCAAAACAGCTAAGATTTCATCTCTTAGCCGCCCTTTGTCTAGCCTAGTATAATAATACTGCGCTAGCTCATCTAATTTGTGCATATATTCCATACGGTCTTTGTCATCTAAAATATTTTCGATAATACAATCAATAAAGTGGCCACAAAAGTCCTGCTCACGGACCTCTTTTATTATGAGCATCTTAAGATAAGAGTTGTCTGTTAAAGCTCTCATCACATCTGCTGGACGAAAGTTGCCGACTATATAATGAGCTAATAAGGTGTACGGGTTATCATATGGGAATAAATAATCGTTCATAAACCCCAGCTACTCCGATTACGCCTACTTCCTCTACGACGAGAATTTTCTCTTCGACTACGATTAAATTTGCGAGACACCACCCTAAGATTAGAGCTGCTATTATGAGACGGATTACTATCTTTATGATCGACTTCTTTGTCATCGCCACGATGCACTCTCCCTTCTCTTAACGCTTCTCTACGTGCCTTATTACGAGCGGCCCTATCCTTCTTAGCCTTCTTAGACGATTGAAAGCGCTTGTACTCACGCTCATAATCACGCAATGTCCCACGAGCATCACGCTTCTCTGTCATTATCTAGCCCCCAAAGCTTGCTGTTGAGTATTTTTAAATTCGTTGTATTTCTTCTCTGCTTCTTCTGCAGGAATGCCGTTAATAATACCTTTGAAGATATCAAGTTCTCGCTCTTCTTCTGCAATTACCCTATGGCTATCCATGACTTCGTCCATACGAGCCTTCCTAGCGTCAGTAAATTTATTATATTCAGCTGCTACTTCTACCATCTTAGGTAACTTACGATACTCTTTTTCCATCTCTGCTGGAAGAAGCTCATCTCTCCATAAAGCAGATACAACTGCATTGGCTTCCTGCACTGCCCACGCCTTGAGCATCGCAATCTTCTCTTCGTTACCATTAACTGCGCCACAAGCGTTGTTGATAGCATCACCAACTGTTATTTCTTTATTAGCCGCTGCCATAAAATCTTTTTTAGCATCATCTGGGAGAAGGGCAATCCCGTCTCTGATAATTTTGCTAGCTGCCTTGATTGTTTCCATTTTAGTCTCCTTTAACTAACACCAGTATACCATTATTTGTAAAATGAGACAACTCGTCCAATTAATTCATAGTCGACATCATCTGCCATAGCCTCACCCCTGTCAATCTTCTCTTTGAGCTTATTAGCAATGCCGACTGCAGTTCTAATCTCGCCATCGTCTAGCATAGCGTTGATTCGCATCACGTCAGACCTCACAGAAGGGTCGCTACGGCCTGTTACCTGACCAAGTTGGTTCCCATAGGCCTGACGTATATAAGTGGCCGTGTAGCCCTTTCCAGAGCCTTCTAGGAGCGCATATTTGTCTAGTTCTTCCAACGCCTTCTTTGAATTAAGGACTTCATCTGGCGATGTAGAGTTTACAACAATCTCTACTGCTGGCAAGAAGTTCTCCTGCATATATTGCTGTTTTCTAAGTTCTGCTCTCCCTCTCTCTCCATGGTCCTTCAGCATGTCGATATCACATTTAGCTTTACGAAAAGCGTGCGCTAAACCTTCTCCACCAAGACCATCAATGACAGCATAAGCTGACATATTCACAGCTTTGCTAGACCCATTTGGGTAAGTCTTTTTACTATTCTCGTAGATGCGGTCTCGAGTTCTTTGATATATATCTAGTGGGAATTCTTCCATTATTCTGTTCCTCCGTTATTTAAGAAGTTTAATAGCCATTTGTAATCAGAGCTGTTCAAGACACGTTTCTGGTTATCAACCCTAACCTTTAATGACAATGCTCTTGCTCTCGCCATATCAATCTGGCCATTATCGATAAGCCTTTGAATAGTATCCATATCTTCTTGAGCAGTGCTGGTACTTCGGATAGCAGGATTCTTGAAGACGTTGCTATCGTATCTTTCCTTTGCCCATTTGCTGACATCAACTGATTCAGTCGGCATCGAGCGCCTTCTACCATATTTGTCTTTACCATATTGGTCAAATGGAATTAGGTTGACTTTCGTGCCGTTTGAACTGGTCATTAACATATTTTCGAGTTGTCTCTTTACGTTTTTGTTACTTAACACACCGTTCCCATAAGTAGCAATGATTGGACCGACAACAGTATCAAATGCCTCGAGGTATCTATTCTGAGCCTTATTGAACTCCGTGTAGTCATTGCTTTGAACCGCTGCACTGTACAAGTCTTTCATTTCTGACCTTAAGTCTTCAAGCATAGCATCACCAGCGGCCAACACAAGAGCAGCCTCTGTGTTAACATCCCAGCGAGCTCCCGACTGGACACGCCACTGTGGCGAGCCCTGATATTTGAGCTCGGTATTCGGGTATTTCTTAGTTGGACCAGTATAAGTGCCCACATTCGGGAACCCATATTGGACATACCTTTCGAGCGCCTTGTCGTTCTCGTCTAGACTGGCCTGTTTTCTGCTGTCTGGTGTGCCGCTCGTTGTCCTGACCTCTTGGTTGAGGAGATTAATAAGTTGCTTGACCATTTTTCCAGTAATTGTCCCATGCTTTTGCTCGTAGGCGTCGACAAACCTTCCAACTTTCTCATACAACTCGTCTAGCTGTCTATTCATGTCGTTTATGGCTTCAGTCTCCTCTTCTTCGGAAGGGAACCCGTTATTTAAGGCATCATTGTACGTCTTTATTATTCTGTCTCGTTCATTTTTGAACGCCCTACGGCCTTTTTCGAACTGTTGCGTGTCGTTCTCGCTCCCATCAAACCAATCAGTGAAATTCTGTTGGTCGATAGCATCTAGCTCATTATACCCACCGCCAAACATATCGGCAAAGAATTGGCCTACCGTTCTACTAAGTGTTTGACCGAGATTGTCACCGTATGTCTGATTATAGTCCACTGCATTTTGTGTTGCAGAGCGGCCAAATAAATATCCAAGCATCGTGTTAAAGGCATCATCTGGTTTAGTATACATTTTGTTCCCAGAAGCAGACGTAGCCCAACCAGTGCTCATCATTTGGTTCATCTGGTCAATACGGTCAGCCGCTGCTTTCCCCGGTATGAAATTAGTCAACAAGTCGCCCCATGTTTCAGGCTCAAATAACATGCTCCAGTCTGCGCCACCGCCGATTCCTTTATTGAGGTTCTCTCTAGCTTCTTCTGCAACCGTAGTACGATGCGCATCTTCGTATGCTTCACGAGCCATGAAGTACATGTCTGCAAACAACGATGTAATACCACTAGACACGAATGGCGTGAGCAGACCATGCGATATCTGGTCATCTACCCAAGTTCTCTCGTCGTCCGAAAGATTATTGTAATTGTTCGCTAATCCGAATGGGTCAAGACCTAGAGTCTGCGCAGCACTGTAACCTAATCTAGACAAGATAAGCGTCACACCGAGTTTTGTACCAAACACTTTCATCAGGTACTTTGCGGCGTTCCATCTTAACTTCGCTTTAGATGTACCGCCCGTATCCATCTTGCCGCCAGTGTCCAAATCATCTGGGTCAAAGATATTGTAATAGTGCATCCCAAGTTCACGCATCTGAAAATTTTGAAGGAACAGCATTGGCTTGGCAATCGGGTTGGACGAGAACCCAAGTCTGCCCATCTCGTTCTGGGCCAAAGCAACACGCTCGAACCTCTGTCTTAAGTGCATCAGATACTCACCATCCGTCTTAATAATGCCCGCATCCCTTAGTCTGTCAGCCTCGGCGACAAGCGCAGCAACCATTGTTCTGTTCTTGAGAGATTCAGCGGCGTTGATAGGGGCCAACGCAATGTCGTCAAGGGCGTCTTTCCCCTCTCTCAACTTCTTAAAATGAACACCATCATCACCAACTTCCATAGCATCAGCGGCTTGACCATATTTGTCATATAGCATAGCCTTAAAGCCTCTGTTTTCTGGAGCAACAGCACGGACGTACATATCGACTCTTTCCCTAAAGTCAGCATCAGTAGCCAGACGTTTTAGCATGCTGCCAACATCCCCCAATTTGAACGACGTGAACAAACGACTCAACTCTGATACCTGTAACAATGCGTTCTTGAGGTTACCATAGAATAATGAGTCATACCTGAGTTCAGTCAATGTGTTTGCAACTTTGGCGATTATACTTTGGTTGTTTGCAAAACTATCCATCTGCATATGCCGGAAAGTAAAATCATTTATAAATGCTTGTGTCTTTGCGTTAAACTCGTCATACTTTGCCAATGCAAGAAATCTACGATACCTAGCCCATGCTTCAGACCTGAACGACTTCGTGAGGGAGGCTATGGCTGCCCCTTTAGTTATTCTCCCACCTCTAGCATCTTTAGCCATTTTTGCTATCATTCTATCGGCAACCTGTTCAGCATACTGCCTACTTCTATGAGATGTCTCAATCACAAAATCAGTTATGGCTTCCTTCCAGCTCAATCCACCACGTTGAACACGAGAAACAAGTTCGAAAGCGTTCTGCGGGGCATATACCAATGGGGCCGCAGCGTCATACATGTTCATCTTCCTACCACGGAAGTTAATCTCGATGTTGCGCATTGTGTCACCCTGCGTATTCAAGCTTGTGTTCAGAGGAACCTTATTAGATGGTTGCTTCGATACTGTAGCTGTGTTGTGGCCAACGTATTGCTCGCCATAAATATCATGAATAGCTTTACCAGCCCCAGACTCCGGAGCCTCTTTCTCAACTTCTTCAGCAGCCTTTTTGAAGTCATCTAAACCATTGGAACCGTCTTTGAGCGCACCCTTCTCCATGCTCTTACTAGATTTAGCTTTGTTTACCTTTTCATCAAGTCTTTTAACTTCATCCGCCATTTTTAGCGCTTCGTCAGAAGAAAGTTTTTTGCCATCAAGCTCAGCTTCCTCAATAAGTTTTGCGGCTGTGACTTCTTTGCTACTCATATCCCAAAGCATATTAGAAGCATATGTTCTATATCTTCCTTCTAGGTCACCACCGTATCCGACAAACTCACCGTTTTCTCCCTGCATCGATTTTCCAGTAAACTTCTTCCAAAGTTGCCCAGCTTTAGCTTCTTCAAATGTGACTTCAGCAGGGTCATACGCTGTATGTGGTAAATACCCAAGCTTGTTATAATCGCCTTCTTTACCGAGGCCCTCACGGGATTTCTCACGAAGCATTCTAACCATTGGGTGGTCTGCCCACCATTTCATGGCGTCAATCATGTTTTGTGTAACCATCCTGCCCGTAACTGGATTTTTGCTTCCGATTATTTCAGATATACTCTTGCCGTTGTTGATATTGTAGAACACCCAGTCGAAATCAGACGCACGAACATCGCCAAACCTAGCTTTAAAATCTTTGAACAGCGTAGTTGCAGCCTCTCGTAAAATCGCATTAAGAATTCGTGGATGCCATCTTCGTATCCCCTCTGGAGTAGCTTCTGGTTTTAGCTTAAAGGCGTCATCGAGACTTTTATACCCAGTGCTTGGTTCTTCTGTCTCTATTCTACTACTAGATGTCGACGTGCCCGCATCGGTTTCAACTCTGGTGGAACCATCTTCGGCCTCTGTTTTGGGAGACTCTGCGTTATTAGCAGCTCTAGCTGCATCGTCTGCGTCCACTTCGCCAGTCCCCTTCTTTACTTTTTCTACAGTTTCTTCGTATTTAGTTTTCGTCTCGTCGGCATTGTATATTCTCTTGGCCGCTTCGTATTCAGCATTTGTTTCTTCTAGCCTTCTTCTAGTGGCATCTATTTCTGATTCTAGATGTTCTAATTTTGAGGTCCCATAAATTTCTTCACCAGTGGCTTCTGCAAGCTCTCTTTGTCTTACATCGCTTCCGTCTTCATCTTTGAAATCGTTGTTTATCCAAGCTTTTCTCTGGGCCTCTAGTTCTTCTAGTCTAGCAACAGTATTGGTCAACTCCGTCCTGAGTTCGTCAATCGGTTTAGTCGGCAAAGTGACGTCTTCCATAGTAGAACCAACGGTCCCAGCTCCACTACCCGTAAATGATTTCCCACTGGCTTCTGCTTCAGCAACAGCCCTATTCATCATTTGAGCTTCTTCTACCGTAACATTATTCATTACGGCTCTTTTTCCATCAGCATCGACTGCGTAAACTTTTCCATCTTCTACTTCAAAATGGCCACCTTTTGCCATAACATTAGCGGCATCATTGGCAGACGTCATGACTCTTTCTACCTCTGCCTCCGAGAAGTCAAGTTCTTCTCCCAATGCCGCATACTGTTTCATCTGCCTTGCAAATTTCAACTTTCTTAACCCGCTGACCCCAGCCATGACGGCGTTCCAGACAGCCATAAACAGAAAATTCCGCTTAAAATTCTCCCCCATTTGAGCTGGGTCGAGCAAATACTGGTTTTGCTCATCATTATTGGTGAGCACGTTGTCTACGGCATCTTGTATGATATCTTCAGGAATTGTGCCAAGTAAATTGGCCCCAAATTTTAAGACACCTTGGCCAACTGCACTTGTTGGAGAAATGTTGTGTTTGGACAACCAACTTATTATCTTCTCGCCTATAGCATCAGAAATCTTGTTCATTGAATAGCCTGTTAGTGCTTTTCCAACCGCATTCTCCCAATAATACCTAGCAATCGTTCCAACAATTCTACCAGCATTAACATTCCCTTCAGCCCATAGGCTGTCCTTCATCTGCCTCTCTTCTGGTTCATTTATGTTTTCGTCTTCCCATGCCGTCCACTTCATCAAGTCACTGTGCACGTTCACTACATCATCAAAATTATCTGGGGCCAATATATTTTTGATAGCCTCGATTGAAGCCTCTTTGTCCTCTGAATCAACATCTTTGAAATATCTACCAGCGTCAGTGTGTTCATATATAGGCCCCCTTCTATCCACCGCACGCTCCATCGAGTTTTCGCTAGACGGCAAATTTTCTAGAACAAAAAGCTTTTCTGCGGAAGAAAGCTCATTCCATGACTTCCCCCTGATTGAATCCTTCATTTCATTGAAGGCATTTTCGTCTCTAGTCCACGGAGAACGTATAATCCCATCTTCTTCTGTCCAAGACATGAAGTCGACGCCGCTCATAGCCTCACTGACATCGACTCCCTTCTCTTTAGCTGCGTCTTCTACCCTAGCAACGTCCTGATTAGTAGCTAATTTACGTGTTATACCCTTCGGGAAAAGGTTAATATTGTCCCAAACAGTTCTCCAAAATTTACCAAGTCTATCGGCAGTATCAAACCCATACATAATTTTGTTGTATCCACGCTCGTCTTTATCAGTAGTCATACCGCCAGACATAATCAACGCCATCACACGCTCGTAGGGATCTGTTGACTCTAGGGATTTTTCATACATATCTTCACGTTCTTCAGCAGAATATATTCCCTTCCAATAATCAAGCCATTCTTGTGGCGTTTTTTTGCTTTTTTGCCTGCCTTCTTCATCATCATAATAAAAATCCGCCCCTGGCCTTTTAGCATAGAAATAATCAGTTGAGCTTAACGGGTTAGCTTGTCGCATAGCCTGTAGTAGCCTCTGGTAATCAGCAAATTCTTCTTCGCTCCAACCCAACGTGCCCTGCAAAGTCCAGTTATGGACAGTATCTCTAATTTCTTCATTTAATGCGTTTATGGCATCTTTTACTTCTTGGCTTTCAAGGTCTGCGCCTTTGAGAGATTGAAGTTCTTGCCTGACCTGTTCAGCTAATGGAGAATCTAGAACTTCTTGAGGAGCGTTCAAAACAACTTGCCCATCTCCTATAGTTACCTGTGGAGCTTGGATTTCAACATATTCGTCTATGTCTAATCCAATCTTTTCAAATGGGTCATCCGCCGTCTGTAAACCAGGGGCGAAATAGATCTTGTTCCCATTTTCATCTGTTTTAACATGGACTTGTTGAGCCTTTCCAGTGCCGTTAGTTCCGGTTATGCCATTAGTGCCGTATGGCAGTTCTTCAACAACATTACCTTGGCTGTCATAAATTTTGACTGTAGCTTTTGCCATGCGTTACCTCACTCTCACTAAAGTAGGGTCATCTTTGCTTTTTTGCCTGTAATATGTTTCTCTCTCTGGGTCACTTAGTGGTTTCGTTGTGTCAACCCTTATAAACTCAAGCAGTTCTTGCCCAACAGTCGCTGGATTCACTGTCCATGTCACGCCTTCGCCAAAGTCACCTGGCGTATTTGAGTCAAGAGTAAGCCCTTCGGTAGCAGTTAGCCCAGTTGCCTTGTCCTTAACTGTTCCGTCCCAAGTAGAGCTATTCCCGTCGTTTCCGCCACTTCCTCCAGAGCCACCAGAACCGCCGCCAGAACGTTTTTGGTAGCTTCGATAAGCATTATTATACTTTTGTTTCCATCTCGCTTCTTCATTAGCTAAAGCTTGATTTAGCGCTTGAGCTTGCGCTGCTGCTCTTAAATTCGAGACAGCAGATGACGTTTGTGGAGTGACATACCGACTACTCCAGTATGAGCCAGCTCCAGTGAGACCGCCTAAGTTGCTCGGTACGTCAGTGCCAAGTCTCTGGGTTTGCGTGGCTGTTTGTTGCATATTAGCTTGTTGTGTGTTGCGAAGTCTGTCGATAAAAGTGTTGGTTTCATCAACCACCAAGTTTGGGTTGAGGTACTTGCGCCCTTCTACCTCAGTCACTTCATTATCTGGTAAAAAGTTATACGAATCCATGAGTTAATTATAATATACTTTCCCCTAAATGAAAAATTCTAAAAACAAAACACCCCCTTTAAGAGGTAATCCATTATGTCAAAACAATTTGCCAACAATAAGATATAAAGCAGGGGGTGTTTGTCGAAAAAAGAAAAGAGCACTTTCCTTAACGAAAGCTACCTCTAGTATAGCACACTAACGCTGGCGTTGCAAGTCGTTTACTGCATCAATTAGTGCGTTCAGAGTTTTTGTTACTTGGTCAGGTTCATTTTTAATTTGACCTGGCATAATACGTGGAATTAGCATAATTTGATTATAACACAAATTTTTATTGCAAGGAAAACTGGAAAATGCCCGATTCTGGTCCTTCAAAATAAACGAAAAAACCATGGTCTATTAAAGAACCGTCAATAGATGAAGCAGGAATCCAAAAGCCCATACCACTATAAGCCTCAATATCTTCAGCTGGTGCAATAGAAGATGTGGTCGCATAAGTTTTAACTGGATAAACCCCATTTACTTTGTCTATTATGTTTATAATAGTTAAATCATTATTAGCGAGAGAATTTCTTACGTTCAAACCAGTTAATATCTGAGTCAGTTCTGGATCAGAATAAATATTTTTATCATTAGTTTGCGACCCAACAGTAGTTGGCAAATCATTCATATTTATATACAAATTTGCCACTGAAGCTCCCCCAGCATGTGCATCAACATAACCCTTAGTAGCAGCATCGTGAGCGTTCACTGGGTCATGGACACCTGAAATCAAACGATATTTTGTATTATTATAACCTTGTGTAACTTCTGAACCAATCAATTCAAATTGGACTTGTCCTTGAGTATTAGTTGTGGAATAAGGGAAAGAAATACTATTTGTTCCACCAGCTTTTGAACCAAAGCCTAAAGCAACTGAATTACCACCAGTAGCTTCAGCAGCATAACCAAGACCTGTAGCTTTTGCATTTGCTTTTGAAGCATTTCCTAAGTTTACTGAATACCCACCTGTAGCATTAGTTCCTACACCAATACTAGTAGAGTCAGTGCCAATATTATTTGTATTACCAATTCTGATTTTTGAATTAGTTCCAGCGTCAGCAAACACCATCGAAGTCACAGCGTTTTGGCTCATGACATCTGTTGTGCTCGTTCCAGTGGTCTGAACTACGTTTACGCCACCACCAGCTTCGCCAATATAAGTGAAACTATCAGTTGATGCACTGTATCTATAGTAAGTTGATTTATTATTATGTGTGCTATCTTCGAGTACTCTAATGATATCTTTATCAGTTAAAGTGCTCTTATCATATGCCTGCAAATCAGCATAAGTGTCCACGATGTCCACTACATCTGGGTTGTTTTTAAGCTCTTCTACCTCATCTTCTACATTCTGCACTCTATCAATAGCGTCTAAAATGTATTGTTGAGTTTTAGTATTGCAACAGCCCCTAAACTCATCAGCACTCCCTCCGTTGCCAAGGGCGTTGAGCATAGCTTCGGTTTTAGTATCACCACTTGCCATTATTCATTTCCTTTCTCTTTTAATTCATCTTGATAATAATAAGGTACAAAACCTGGACCACAATAATATGTCTCATCTGGTCTCATAATATAAATTGGTTTACTCTTGAGTGGCATCTTCTCTCCTTCCTATATTATACCTGAACGGTTAATGATTATCGGTAAGTTACCAGAAACGACACCATAGTAGTCGTATCTCTTCAGCCAATCATGGACGGCGTTAAGCTGGCCAATCAAGGTATTGTCTGTGATTTTGGTGTAAGCTGGAGACACGAGTGCACAATAAAAAACTTCACCTTCGAGTTTAGTTTGCATATTTTGCAAACCAGTATTTTTAGGGAATCCAACATAATACCGTAAATTTTCTGCCTGCACAATGTACTTGCCGATAAAATCCTTATTGTCATACCCACCACCAGTCGAAACTTGTTGGGTAGCGAATGAGGCGATTGCAACGTTAGAATATCCTCTAGAATTATCGTAAATTATTGAGTCGACTGGCTTATTGGCTCTTGCATATTCGATATTTGTATAAGAAGATGCTACTCCTACAATGTCACTTGCTTCGAGGACTTGTTTCCCAATCTCTTTGCGCACATACCAATCTGTACCATAAGGCTCATAAGGAGTGACTACGGTGCCCTTTTCTACCTGAAACTTTATAGACGTGTCAGTAGTTTGGTAATTTGGTCTAAATCTAATAAAAGCAGTGTCCTTTTCTGTACCATATACATCAGTTAAGGTCAACGACTTGTTTGTAGTAAGATTATACGTTTTATCAGCTTTATATTCGTAAACAAACACACTACTAATGTTGGCATTATCAGTAGAAATTCTATAATAAGCCAATTCATCAACTGGTATATAATCCTCAGCTCTTACATAATTACTGTTCGCTTGGTCAAGACCTGTAATACCGTTGATGATACCAACTTCTAGCACCCCATCAAATAAATTCTTCCCACTGCTCTTGAATATATAATCTTGGTAATTGCCAATTTTGCAAAGCTCATAATTATAATACGGGGCATAAGGAGTAGCAGAACCAGCCTCTAGCTGCAGTGTGTTTATATCATCAGTCATAAAACTGTCTCTTAAGTAATAAGCATTTGCTGGTGCAGCGTCAGTAAATGGATTGGCACCACCATGTTTAACGCCAGAAATAAAATTTTTGTCTTTGTCATAATAACATCTTGATGGGTTTACCCCTGAACCAGACGCCATTCCGCTAATAGTATAAGATGTGTTTGGGGATATTGGTATATAATCAGTCACAGACCAACCAGTAGCACCAGTAGTTGATAAACCATCATTTCTTAACCATGAATCTGCCGTTATCTTTCCATTTTTATCAAACAAGTTCTTTCCAATCAAGTCCACTGGGAAAGTCTGTTGCCCTTGGTACATTTCATAAGCAGTAGCCGTAGAGCCAGCCTCAACTTGGACATTACTTATAGTTGCGTGCTTGTCATTAGACTCATTTGAAGCAATAAACCACCTTATAATTTTCACACTCTCATTGAAAGTGAATGTTCCGCTGTAGTGGCTTCCAGACAGATTATAAGCTCCACTAATAGATGTTTCAGACTTATTAAATATATTGAAACTTACGCCACTTAAGGTGTTATTATCACTGATATCAAAACTTATTGTATAAGTTCCAGGCGGTAATAATGTTGGAAAATCACACCTAAAGAAACGTTGGTTTTCTCTATCCAAAACAAAAGTATTAGTTGGGATATCTGACGGAACCCCACCGGCAACAGCAAATGAAACGCTCAACAAATTTTTAGCGCTTACTAAAACATCTTGCTTCCCCTGCACTACATTCACGTCTTGTGGATAATCTGGGTTTGGAGCAGGAATACCACCAACATATTGCTCATAAGTAGTAGCCGTGGAGCCAGGCTCAATCATGATGTTTGAAATGCTCGCTTTGGCGCCGTTATTGTATTGGGTTAGCGGTATTCTGATGTTACTTAGGTGGTTTAAATCTATGATTGCGTCTACGTCAAGTGTGAATGTGTAGCTTTTCCGCCCAAGCGTTGTGGTGCTATCTATTGGGCCGGAGATGTTGTTGTCCTTCCAGGTTCCGGTTGACAAATAAAATTGTGAATAAATCGAGAAGCTGGTGTTTGTGCCGACTTCAAAGCTATCAAGGTCAAACGAGTATGTATATGTTCCGGCTGGCAGCGCTATCACGAATTCTTTTATTCTGTTATCTGTAAGGTCGACGGATTGTACTGGCATTTTATTCTTCCCAGTATAAGTCTGCTGCGTAGTATCGCCATCATAGCGCACATTATAACCCACGGCGCTCCAAAGTAACCTTTTATCCTTATCATGGATATTTCTTACGCTACCCTCTGGTATATTCAGATTTGCAGCACTTTGGACATCCATCTTAAGCCCCCTGGTTAAACACTGCGAACTTCTTGGTTACAGTTGTGTTGTTAAGCATTGTGAAGGTAAACTCTTCGAACACAAATGCGTCCACCTTGCCAACATAAGTCCAACTCTGAGTAGAAGCGTTGTATCTGTAATAAGTCGAATAACCATCGTGAGTTTCATCATTAAGCACACGGATAATGTCATTATCTGTTACCTTGCTAGTATCGTAGTTTTGCAAATCTTGGTAGGTGTTGACGATGTCCACTACGTCAGGGTTGTTTTTGAGAGCATCAATCTGGTTTTGCAGATTTTGCTGACCAGATCGGCGTTCAGAAATTTCTGTAGCAAGAGTCCTCTCAATAACACCGACTCTCCTCTCAAGGTCACCGCTGTTGCTGTCCACTAAGACTGGCACACCCTCGGCAGTATAAATATAAATATGCCCATTATTCTCATAGACCACTATTGCATTGCAATAGGCGCCATTCTGAGGGGCAATAGGGCTACTTGCGCTGTCATCTCCGAGTGACGCAGGCAAGAAGACTTTCTTCAGGCCACACTTGCAGGCGTCTTTCTTGCAGTCAACCTTAGGACAAGTCTTTGTATCCCAGTATTTTTCATCATAGTTCATCATA
>JAEEGL010684267.1_pt1 | contig 14532 bp, 13 predicted proteins | sample 9134231 | NCBI WGS metagenome assembly JAEEGL01 (sample SAMN16246548, study PRJNA631951) | gut metagenome | biome: gut microbiome; feature: rumen; material: fiber-attached | host: Bos | place: Iran: Karaj | collected 2018-10
GACAGAAACGGTTGTTCCGTCTTCCTTGATTGCTACCCAATCCACCTTGGTTGAGCCGCTGTCTGCTACTAATATCATCTTGTATTGCTTTAAAAATATTTCCCGATTAAAAACAAATCGTGCAAATATACGAATTATTCCTAAAGGAATAAAGACAAATCAATTATCATAGACGTCGCTTGCATTTACAAGAATAATTTATTAAATTTAAAGCAAATTCATGAGTATGAAACGAGTATTATTTAAGTTTGCACAAAACTGTCTTCTAATAATTGTCTTGATCTTTATTAGAGAGTTGCTTTATGAACTTCTCGGCAGGACTCCCGTACCAAAACATGTGGATTTTCGTGTTTCTTAGCGAAAATCCATTTTTATTTATAAAAGTTATTATTCACTTTAAAAATGCTTAATATTTGTTTAATATGTTGTTATATTTAATCATAGTACTGTTGATTGTGGTTTCTGTTCTGGACATGGCATTCAAGAATCAAACTATAATGAAGGTATTTTTGTTTGGGTTGGCAGACCCTTCAAAATATGAATTACGTAAATTCAGAATCATTCATTCAATTGGATGTCTTGTTGCAGCTGCATTATGTTTAATCGGAGTTTTTGACAATCGTCCGATATGGTTCATATTACTCGTCGCAGTATTAATAATTATGTATGTAATGATTTTTGTTTTCTCAAAGAAATAAATAGTTATGAAAAGAATATTTTTATTATCTCTATTAATCTTGATAATACCAGCATTCAATTCTTGTAATAAAGATATTGACAAAGAAAACATTTCTTGTTCTGATCTCTATGGATTATTGTGTGCTGAGGCTCAAAATACTGAAGTTTTATATCGGAGCGAAGCAGGAGGAACCGGTAACCTTGCAACTAAATCAACCACTTCATACTATGGAAACATCGATGGTGTTGTTATTCCCAACTATCTTTTAAAATATGTGGAGATATATGTAAAGCCGGATAATCCAAATGATTGGGATGAATTAGGCTTATGTAATCTTCTTTCTCAGGATAATTCTTTATCTATTGAAGAAAAGGAAATGGTTGCCAAGACAATAGGTATAATATCTTTTGCAAGGAATGAGTTGTATTCTATCCCTTTAACAAAATCTCCCGGAGAAATAGAATCAAATGATCCGTGTTTAGAGGAGTATAATAGAATTATACGTCAGATATTAATGAGCATTGGTTACAATGTAGCTGGTGGTTTTGTTCTTAGCGGTTTACTTGGAGCTGAGATAATATGTATTATTAGTTCGTTGGAAGCATTAAATGCAATAGAGAATGCGGGTATAGCATATATAAGATGCGTTGAGCAGAATAAAGACTAACAAACATTCTCTTCATCAGATTGTGCCAGCCATTTTCTCGCTCTGCATGGTTGCATATTAACTCAGAAAGTTGTTTTTTTGAAATGTCAAAAGTCTGTACTTTAAAGTAAATATTTGTGGTTATTTATTTGTCTTTAAAGATACAGACTTTCTTTTTATACAGCCTTTTTCTCAGACGGACACACTTTTTGGGATACTATCAGTATATTTACATAAACCCGGAAGAGAACGGGAGTGATTTATTTAACGGAATAAAAAGATTTATAGAAGATTACAATTATCACAGAACACATCAGGGTATTGAAAGGCAGATTCCAGCAAAGCTGTATTTCAGCCAGAAGATACCCGCTTAACTAAAAATTAATAGTAACCTGTCTAAAAAACGATAGTAGTGTAGAAGGAATAAGAAATAATTACTCTATTGTATGGGAGATAGTTGCGAAATTTAAACATAAAACTAATATCATCATGAACCGATTAAATTTTAATTTTTGTTGTTTATTTATTCTCTTCATTTGCTTTTCATCATGTACTTCCAAGGACAAGACAATATCGGTTTCTTCTGTTATTCTCAGTGAATCTGTAGTTGATCTTGCGGCTGGAGAAAAGCAGACTATCATAGCATACATTTCTCCTTCGAATGCAACAGAACAAACAGTCACATGGGCTTCATCTAACGCATCTGTTGCAACTGTTTCCTCTGACGGTGAGATAACAGCTGTAGCTCTTGGTTCTGCTATAATTTCTGCGTCTTGTGGCGGAAAAACGGGTGAATGCACAATCAATGTGTTAGCCTGCAAGGCCATAGATCTAGGGCTTTCCGTCAAATGGGCAGACCGTAACATAGGCGCAAAATCGCCCGAGGATTACGGAGATTATTTTGCCTGGGGTGAAATCACATCCAAATCTGATTACACTTGGGCTACTTACAAGTTGTGCAATGGTGCTTCGAATAAACTTACCAAATACAATAATAATCCTGATTTTGGAACTGTTGACAATAAGTCGATTCTTCTTCAGTCAGATGATGTAGCACATGAAAAACTTGGCGGAAAATGGCGAATGCCAACTTGGGAAGAGATGGAAGAGATGCTAGAAGAAACCGACTGGTCAGAAACAACAGTCAACGGGGTCAAAGGATTTCTAGTGACTAGTTTGAAAAATCGCAAAAGTATTTTTCTTCCCTCTGCCGGCGGTATTGAAGGAACAGAATTTCGTTTTAGGAACACTAATATTTATTATTGGACTTCAGAAGTTGTACCATATAATACTATTCAAGCTTTTGCGTATTATACAGATGAAGACGGAGATAGAGACTTTGCCATGATTCCCCGACACATAGGTTTTCCTATCCGCGCTGTCACAAAATGAGACAATCGATCGCTTTCAGTGGTAATTATTCCCATTTATAAGCAAACAGAGCCCGGAAAACCGAGCTCTGTTTAATTAGCGCCTTCCTCAGTAGAATAATCAAAAGTTAAACTTCATAGTAAAGTTTGAAGAATAAACCTTCCCATTCTCATCCGTTATCTCAACACTAATGTCAAAATCACCGGGAGCATCAGGAAGTTCTTCAAAATAAATATAGCCTATTCTTGGAGACATATCATAGTTAACTCCAGCAAAATTAATTAACATCTTCAAATCTTCACTACTCAAATCTTTTACAAGGCAATCTATAGGAATACAAGGTCTAATTGTTTTATAGTTCTCTTGAAACTGGGGATAAGAAGAAATCAATGGATTATAGTTCTGGGCATATTTATCAAATGCTGCAGAAACAACATCCGAACTATAAGTATATACCCTTTTATAACCAGACTTAATAAAAAGATTAAGACTCCAAGACATAAAACGAACGATGTCATCAAGATAAGATCCGGCCGGATGACTTGAATTAAAATCTTTTGAAGTAAACACCCTTATTGATTTTATGTCAGGAGCGGCTACTGAAAACAAATACAATACGCCAACTTTTTTAACCGTTGTATTGTAATTATTATCGTTATTCTTATTACTCAGTTCTTCATACTTAGCCCTCTCTTCTTTTGTACCATATGTCTGAAAAACAGATTCCTTTTTATTAATGATTAACTCGGCACACTGTAAATCTTTCTGATTTAAAGAAAAGCTGCTATATATGTCGTAATTCCCAACAAAAGACTTTAGATACTCTTTTTCCACTTTATCTCCTCCACAACCAGAGAAAAAGGCTAGGAATATTAAAAAGATAAAGAACAATCTGGCTTTCATATTAATTGCTATTAGGATTATTATATGTAACCATTCTGTAGGCCCAATTGTAATGAGAACCATCCGGGTTAAAAATACCACTAGTATAATAGCCATCGTAATTACCTCGCCATCCCCAGTTACAATGCATCACAGTTCTACTTCCACAAGAAGAACCAGAGCTATCCAATAGTGATTGAATTTTATATCCATCTATCACCCAAAAATGACCTATCCTCTTAAATTTCGGATTTGCTCCTATAAAAACCGGATTTCCATCATTCAACATAGAAATAATTGTATTCCCGTGATAACCAGTATGCCGATGAACATTTGTATAACCTGCTGCTTTAAGCACTTTTTTGCATTGTAATGCGGTTGTAATAGAACCTCCATACCAAAAATTCATCTCACAAAAAACAGCAACTTCATAAAGGAAGTGAGACAAAAGTGTTACAGCAGAACTATTCTCGTCAGGATACATATTTGCATCACAGTATACACTTTTAAGAAGATTCCAATCACAATAATATCCATTGAGGAATAAGTTCTCTGGATATTCGTGATATGCCAGAATCTGTCCCATTGCAACAGCACCACAACCTATGTAAGTTCGTTTCCCCTTCTTAATTGGACAAAATTGATTAAGAGGTTCTGTTTGGAACCATTTTGTAGAAAGCATAGGGACTACTTCCGAAACAGTAACCCACTCATATGTTGCAAAGTTTCCACCGCCTCCACCATTTCCACCTGATGAGCCTTGACCTCCTTGGTTGCCAGACTGCCCACCACCTTCTTGACCACTTTGACCGCTCTCAGGATTTTGCCATTGTTCACCAGGATCAATGCCATTGCCTGGTGAATGCGGTTCAATAATTTCATTTATGACATATTCTGATATCAACTCTATTATCACTTGCTGAGGAGTTAAAGTATCTTGCTGCATCTCTAAATCAAACAGTTCTTCATCATAAGAAGAGCATCCCAAACTATCCTCCCAAGTAATATCATCACCATCCTCATCCACACCCCAAGAATAATCATCGTATGTTAATGTGGTATCAGAAAACATTTGTTCCAAATGATCGTTGAGATTGAAATTTTCAATAGATATACTTCCAGACTCAACAACGGCTATGATTGTTGATGAAATTCTGCTATCTGCCGACAAAACGGCAAAGCCATCATCATCAAAATTAACAACATAGACCAAGGTATCAGGGATGATAATAGAATCTGGGAGAGGTCCGCCTGGTTCAATCTCGTGTATCTTAGTACGTAAAGACTGAGCCGTTTTAGTTGACAAGAACGTCCTGAACGAGGAAGATGTTGTTAAATAATTGACTTTGCCAATTTTCTTACCACTGAGCCGGTCATTTACATGCCCAGATTTTGTGGGTGATGGAGAATAACCCGTTGTTGAGTTCAGGAATTCTTGCAATGAAGCTAACGCCTCCTGCTCAGTAATTCTGTAGGGATTGGAATACCCCATCTCTTCAAAAACCAATTTCGGCATTGAATCCTTTGTGCAAGAGGAAACTATAAAAAAGGCTAATAACAAAACAAGCCAATATGGCACACGACAACAAGAAAATTTGTTCATAATTCGTTTGATTTAACAATTGTATATCAAAAATAAGAATTATCATTCTATTATCCAAATTACATAACAGTGTGGAATATGTGAATCTTCTTGTCAATGTATACAGTGACCACATCTTTATGTAGTGATACCTAAAAATGGACCACGAGTTAAGTAACACGCGCATTAACCTTATCCATTATGAAAGGGAATCGTACGAGGTTCTGTGTCGCCTTTTAAGCCCACGTGGGTTTTGAAACATTTAAAAGACGCTTGTAGTAATGTCTCAAAGACCTGGAGTACAGGAAATAATCAATTCTAACCAGGGTGCCAGTTCACCTGCCATAAGTGGATTTATACGACAAAAGAGCCTGGAATCAAGATTAGTATGGATGGCAGAGGCAGATGTCTGGATAATCCGTGAATTGAAAGATTTTGGCGTTCCCTCAAAACAGAGTATATTTACATTTGTCCGCAGGACAATGTAGAAGACTTGAGACAGGGAATTGAAAAGTACATCATTTATTATAACAACGAGAGGCCACACCAGGGCATAAATGGCTTTAGGCCAAAAGAAAGGTATAAACATGCAGCTTGAAAACTTTATTATTAACTCCCGTAATCCGATTTATAACTGTACAACTATTGTAACATTTAAGTTATGAAAACGTTCTTATTCGCAGCTGGTGCTTCAGTGCCATACTTTGAGAATCCTTCATTAAGCACATCGTATCTTACAGAAAAAGTAAAAGATATAAACGAATGGCAGAGAGTTATAGGAAAATATAAATCAATAACAGGTCAAAATGTTGTTATTGCACAACCACAGTTTATAGTGAAAGTCATTAATATGATTTTAAACTTTGTTCCTGACGCAACTTTTGAACAAATTGGCGAGGTGCTAGACAAGATTTCATCATATAGTATGGATTCAATCCCAAGCAATAGAATGATGAATCTAGTACAGAGAGTACTTTTGGAAATAATGAATATACCCCATAAGTGGCCCTGCATAGGTATGCAAGAAATCCCATTCTTGTTCAGAGAAATCATAGCAGAGTCAATCCTAGAACTTGAAAACAATCATAAAACTAGAGATTATACACAATTATTAGAGAATCAAAAAGCATTCATTGCCTATGCAGCAAAAGATGAAGAAGCAAGTATCATATCAACGAACTATGACAATTGTGTTCCGAATTCGTTGGATGGTTTAGGGTTCGATACTTGTTTTAAACCAATCGATCATAGATATCTAATGCAGATTGACATTCATCGCTTTATGAATGCTCCTCGTGTGGTTTATTATCCTCATGGACATTTGCGTTTTCACTTTACAGATAATGACAATGTTACTTATTGGCGTGATTCTATAATGGCAAATAACGAAAGATGGGATGGCCTTGCCTCCTTTGCGATTGGCTCGACTCTTACCGTAACTCCAGGAAAGTATGCTTACAATTTTAATACATTTATCACTACAGGTCAGACAAAAGATGATAGTTTTAATCACTTACCCTATGCAATTTATTATCAGCGCATGGCTTGTGATATTGCTAATAGCAACACTGTTTACATTATTGGTTATTCATTTGGTGACGACCATTTTAATCGTTTGATGAAATCATTCTTGAAACTTAAAGACACAAATAAAGTGGTGATCGTTGACTATTATCATGACGCTATTGGCATGGTTGATGAATATATGGATCAGAATAACATCATATCAAAAATTTGCCAGGTGTTTGGAACTGAGTGGTCCATTATTTATGATAACACAAGACATACAAAACTACCGTTTAATCAACCAGAGGTGGATAGATTAAATAAAGACGGGTTTGGAGAAATATTCAAAAATGTATATTTCTACAAGAAAGGATATAAAGATTTCTTGAACGAGTTTACCATATTTATTTAATCTTGAGAGGACAGATTTTGAGGCCTATAGGAAAAAATAGAATGAATAGTGCCATTTAGAGTGTGAGGAGAGTCCTTCAAAAAACTCCTATGATGACAAGCGGTTGGTGTCTATGAATCCCTTTCCATTCACGATGGGTATCTTTGATTTTCCGTCTAAGCATATTACAGGTCGTATATTGGCACAATAATACACTTTTCCTAACAAATAACACCTATTTGAGAGACTTTACGTAGCATGTTTTCAAGAAATACGTTCCACTGATTTCTTCTTTATAAAAAACAAACTGCAAATAATGGCGCTCGTCAAAACAAGGGAGCGATACCTTCTCATTTGGTGACTCCTCGGTCACTTTAGTTCTTCCATATTTATAGAATGCCTCCGCAATAATCCTCAATAAATTATCAATTGACCCGATATTATTTATTTCATTTTTGTTCGTTGACAAATTCTTTTCATTAATAGAAAAGTGCTTGAATGCGTGAAAGAGGCCACCTGTAAACTCACCGTTATCTTGTATTATTCTAAAGAAATCCAGTTTTAGCACATCATCGCTTAGCGATCCATCCGGATTCTGATAGTAGTAAAATGTCGACCCGTCATTCTTTAAGTAATCGACATAACGTATTATATCCCATTTCATCTGATAGGCTCCAGAACATAAGTATAACGCTTCTAATACATCATTCGCATCACCTGTACCAAATTTATCCGGGTATCTATCCATTGCTTCATAGTAATCTTCTTTCAGTATATGTTTACTCTTATTCGTCATTAGTTTATAAATCTTAGATCCGTCATTATAGTTGAATGCCAGGCAATTAAGATATGCAACTTGACCAATAAAAGTATTTTTGAGATCTGCACCAGTTTTTGCCACCTCATTTTCATGTTCCCACAATGCATGGCACTTATTTGCCAGCATTGGCATAATAGTTTTATATTCCTCTATGGTTAACCAACTAATCGAATTATACATGGCAAAGACTATTTAAGATTCAACGTTCATAGAAGATAGACATTTTTCGGGTTACACGAAAAAGAAGTGGTTAAGTGCAGTCTGTATTAGATATAAGGAGACTTTCCAGAAAATTGAAACTTTTGTCATATGTTTGAAAGCAAAGATAGCGCTTTTATTGGAACATACAAAGAATTTCAACGAAACAAAAGAGAACGAGATTCTCCGGAATCGGTATAGCATTCATGGCTATAATCTCCTGGTCATTCAAGAGAACAGGTGCTAAAATTACAACATCCAAGACTCGGATAGCTTGTTCAAAAACAAGACATCCAAGATTTCGTCAAAGATATGTCGGGATTGCATATGATGTCGCGATGTATTGAAGAAGCTCTACATAGTTCAATGTAAAATGCCGTTGGAATATTGATAAAAAAAGCATATTTTTGACTTTAGAAGATGTCACACATCTAAGTAAAATTCACGTAATAAAACTTATAATGAATATTGGTATTAAACTTGGAGAATATGATGTCATTAACTCCGGAACAGTGATTGCGTTAGAGGGGGTTCCCCTTGTATTTAGTATTGCTGATTTAATGATCTCTTTTGTTTTTGTTACAAAGCAGGAAGATGATACTCAAATGTCTATTCAAAAAAAAGTGATTTCATCTAGAGAGGCTGTGATTGAGTTCATTAATTTTGATTCTCAACTTGGTTCGGGATTAGTGTCGCCTTATGTTGTGGGAACTTTTCAGAATAGGGAGTTTTCTTTCCTTGTCCGGTTTTCACAACTAAATAAAGGAGGTAAGTTGGTGAATTATACCTGGTTGGTTAGAGATTACCCTCGTATGTCGGAGAATACTGAGGTCTCAACTACAGAGTCTGAATCTAAATAGATTAGGAGGTGATTATGGCAAATAATGAAGAAACCACTACTATTGAGGTTACTGGACAACAAGGGAATGTGCATACACCTTCAACGATTTCCCATATGGGCGATTCTTTAGAGGGAATAGGACTAGGACTTACTCCCGAAAAGGCTTTAAGCAAAACGGGTGGCGCTGAGATTTCATTCTTTTATTTTCAAAAGTACGAAGAGGAACTTAGGAATAAAAATGATGAGTTTGTTGAACATCTTGAGTCCCAAAGGAAGGACTTTCAAAAGCAACTTGAATCAGAGAGAGAGGCATCAGAGAAGCGACTCAATTCACAACGTAAAGAGTTAGAGGAACAACTTGGTAACCAGAGATTATATTGGGAAAAGAAGCTTCAAACCAAGGAAGATGAAATTAAGGATCTAAACCAAAGCGTTATCGAGCTATCGATTTCAAATGGTTTCTGTCGAAGCTTAAAATGGGTAAACATAATCGGTGCGGTGGTAACATTGGTCGGGACAACAGGATCAAGTCTTGCTGCAGCTAACGGATTGATAGGTCTTGTTATACTATTTAGTCTCGTTGCAATTCTTGGTGCATTATTCCCCCAAATAATAACTTGGCTTTCAGAGAAGAAACAAAGGTGAGCTTTTAAAAACATTCTCCCTGTCACTGCGTCAAAAACACCCTCCAGCTACCATTCTTCTCTCCACGCTCAACGAACTTTTTCTGAATCAGTTGGTCAAGCAGCTTCTGAATGGCAGCGACACTGATGCCAGTTAGTTCTTTCATATCTGCCAAAGTAAGCGTTGCTTGGGTACGCATTGCATTCAGTATTTTGGTATAATTAGGTGTGCGGAAACCTATTCGTTCACCATCATACCACCACACATTTTCATCCTTTTCACTCACAAAGAGCACATCATTATATACCTCTGTAGCCACAAGTTCATTAAAAAACTTCAAGAAAGGCTTGACATCCTTGATATCAGCATGAGCCCCATCGTAAGGCACTGGCCCCACCTCTATATCAGTCTGATGGAGAGCCTCCAGATACTCGCTCTTTTTACGGCTGCGAACCACAATCATGGGATAATCATGGCGAGAAAGAATGAAATTCACCATTAGGCGAGCTATGCGTCCATTGCCGTCTTCAAAAGGGTGGATGCGAATATAACGGTAATGGAACAGAGCCGCTAATTCCACCGGTGAAAGCTTTCCTTCCTGCTCGGCCTTGTTATACCAATCCACTAAATCGGCCATCAAACCAGGAGTTTCTTCTGGTGAAGCGTATTCAAACCTGTCACCATAGCGAGTGAAGACGCTGTTAGGGCGGGTCTTATACTGTCCTGCATGGATAACATAACTTGTCTGTACGCCTCCAGGGAGTTCCCGATAGACGGTATAGTCTTCCCTGAGCAAGGTTTTATGCAATGTCCGTATAAAGTTCTGAGTCAGTGGCACCTCCTTCACTGCAGCCTCTTCCGCCATCATCCTCAGCCCTACGTTACTCGCTGTCATCTCCTGCACATCACGAACATCGGCTTCACCTATCACCTTACCAAACAACAGGAGGATTTCCGTCTGCCCATAAGTCAGTGTGTTACCTTCAATATGGTTGCTGTTGTAGTTGAAATCCACAGTAAAGCGACGGCTAAGTCTGCCTCTGTCCTTCTCTGACAATGGTTGCAAATCTTGCCACGCAGCCAGCGCATTCTTGACATTAAGATATTTCATATGAATATAAATTTTTCAACCAATGATGCGAAAATACAAAATTTATTTGAATATAGTTGTAACACTACAACCTTTTTAGTAAATTATTATTGATATTTTAATGCAACTTGATTAAACATATACTCATCGAGTATTCCTATAGTATAAGCAAGATGGCAGAAACCTAAGAAAAGATGATCGCTGATTTGAATTTATCCTTGCCAGAAAAATCTAGAATAACGATGAATTAAGGACCGTATTTGCATAGTGTAATTGTCGCGAATCTATTTGTAGAGATAGATTGTTTGTAACTATAGGATAGTCAAATAACGCTATTCCCAAGCCCACTCATTAAGCAATCCGGCCTTCGGTACTTAACATTTGAGAAAACAACACGCCATCTGATTAACAATTAACGCCATTTATTTAAAAATAATTTGATATTAAAATAAAATTGCTATCTTTGCCTCACAATTATATGAGGAGGCTATTGAATATATCCCTTAGTTCTGTTCCAGCGCTCATTGGCGCTGGAATTTGTTTTTTACCTATGCTGTGGTCTAAAAGCATAGGTACTAGTTCACATTGCTTCTATTCAACTCTGTCCATAACAATTCCTGTTATTTTGATTTATTCTATATGGATTCCAATATATTTGCTCAAGAGAAAAACTGTCTTTAAAATAGATGCTATTGATGTTCTTCTTTGTAGTTATATTCTTTTTGCAGCCCTTAACACTATTTTACACAACAAAGACATAAACGACGCTGTTATAACCAAGTGGGCGACATTCCTCAGTATATATCTAACAATAAGATGTTTATCTAACAGCAAACGAATCCTGAACGTTATATTATATGGACTTGTTTGCTCGGCATTGATTCAGTGTATCATCTTTCTCGTACAGAAGTTTCTGCATTCGGATGTATTCTTTAATCCATTCAGTGCCACCGCTCAGTTTTCAAATCCAGGTCATTTGGCCGCATTTCTCGCTGTCATTTTCCCATTACCACTTGTTTTAGCTGACCAACATACATCTAAAACAATCAAATGGGGTTTCCGCATATCAGCCGCATTAATTCTTGCTTCAACACTTCTCACATTCTCAAGAGGTGCTTTTTTAGCGGGATTTATTTCTTTCCTGCTGTACTTATGCACAACAAAGACCAAGTCATCAAGAATCAAAAAGAACCTCCTTATAATTATAGCTACGGCTGTAGTACTTTCTTCATTCCTCATTTATTACATACGACCCAAGTCAGCTGATTCTAGACTTTTAATCTGGAAAGTTACAGCAAAAGAATACATTGAGAACCCTTTATTGGGAAAAGGCACATTATCACTGTCAAGAGACTACATGCATCTTCAGGCAGACTATTTTAAAAGCCATCCAGATTCTATATTCTGGACAACAGCCGACAATAATCACCAGTCCTTCAATGAGACTCTTCATATTCTATATGAGCAAGGCCTTGTTGGATTCGTCCTTATTCTTACAGCCATAATGGTATGGATGAAACGCCAAACGTATTTGTATTTGCGCCTTGCTATGGTGTCATTGATTGTAGTTTCTTGCTTTCTCTACACATCGGACATAGGCCCTATTTTTTGTCTACTGCCCATTCTGCTAGGCACTAGATATTCTGAGTGCGAGGAATCAAGAGCCGTAGAGAATGAAAAAACACGCAAAAAACGGACAGAACCTGTTCTGATGACTACTCTATCTTTAGGCCTTCTATTGCTTAGTTTCTTTGATGTAAAGAACATGAAACAAGCCGCATCATATCTTAGAGCTTTTACAAAGGAGAACATATCATACTCTTGCATCAATGAAAAATACAAATCAATTATAGAAAAAGATATTAATTTTGCTCTAATTCTCTCTAAACAAATAGTTCGACACGGAACGTCAGAAGAAAGTATAAATGTTATTAATCGCATCTCAGAGCATACCATATCCACATCAGACATGATTTGCGATCTGGGTGACGCTTATTCTTTTGCGGGTAATTATAACAAAGCACAGCAGGCATACACAGATGCGTACTACATGGTACCAGGAAAGATTACCCCATTGATCAAGCTTTTCAATCTACAGAGAGAAAACAATGATATCTCTAGAGCCAAACTGACAGCAGAAAGGATCTTGAACAACCGATATAAAGTAACGGGCTCATTGGTAGTCCGTTCTAAGAACCAGGCAAAACATTTTATTAACAATTTAAACTATTCGAATTTATGAACAAGCTATATTTGAAAACATGCGCGATTCTGTGCATTCTATTTGTGAGTTCTTGCACAATCGAGAACTCGTTAGTTGAAATGAATGAAGAAAAGACATTCACCCTGGAACAAGCAAGAGCTAACTTTGAGAACAATGCAGAAGACCTCAAACTGGTCAGCTTCTTAAAACCTCAGAATCTGGACAAAGCAAGAACCAAGTCTGATGGTGAAACAGACTGGGAGAACATTGTTCCAGACTGGGATAATGCTGTATTCGGTCAAAAAGAATCCAGTGTTGCTTATATGATTCCAATCACTTTACCCGGCAATCTTAAGGCAAAGTTAAACTTGAGCTTTGGAAGATACCGCACCTATTATCATAAAGATGAGACAGTGAAATCATATTTGGTCGTAGAAAAGAGACACGACGGCACTGTCAAAAGATTTATAACCACATCTATAGGTGACAGTGGCAATAGGACATCATCAGAGAAGCCATATCTCTACACTGGAAGCAGAAGACATTTCAATGGTCTTTTTATGATTTCATCCGAATCTGGAGAGGCAAAATTGGCCTATTACTATGTTAATGGCAGAAGATATAAGATGCATATTTCAAAAGAAAATAGTACACATAGCCATATAAATAGTCCAAACAACAGAGGTTCTATAGGATTTATCTTCAGAGGTTCAAAACCAATGACTAAAGGCGGTGACGGAGGTAATAGCACCGGCGAAGACGATATGGCATATTGCTATACTTGCCATCAAACCACACAATGGGTAATGGGTACAATAAACGGAGTTGAACGCTTAGTTTGTTCATTGTGCGGACTCCCAGCAGAAGAAATTGGTGGTGGCGAGTTGTATTTCTTCTGTAGTGTCTGTGGAAATCTAGAGTCTAATTGTACTTGCGGGAATAATAATCCAGGACCATACTTAGACCCTGACCTTGACCCAGACGAAGACCAATGTTGTCCAGTATGTGGCTTCTTTTGGGAGCATTGTAACTGTTATCATGAAGGAGGTACTGGAGGAGGATCTGGTAACAATAATGGAAATCAAAATGGAGATGGCCAAGGCATTTCATCAGATTTGTTTAACTTTAAGGCCTACACTCCAAAGTCCGGAGACCAGTTAGTCAATAATGTACAATATACTCATACGCAGCAATCAGAACAAAGTAGCTGTTCATTTAATGCGTTAAGCTATATTTTTAATGTTTTAGGATATAATTATTCTGAGAGCGACGTTGTTATTATGTACAAGAATTACTTGATGACTGAATATGGCTATGACCAAAACACAGCTGATAATATGCTTGATTTATTTATGAGTTTAGGGGTTTATGATAGCTGGTTTATGGATATGTTGTCAGCGTTTGTCAATTATAACATTTATAATAGTCCGATTAGTTCTATAGATCAGGGAAGAATGGTTCTTGCTACAATGAATGGAGCTAATAATCAAGGAGATGGTCATTGTATAGTTATTGTTGGTTATGACGCTTACCATGATTATATTTTTTACGATCCGGCTTCCGGCTGTTTAAAACAAGAAGACATAACGTCTCCAATAACTTTTGTCAAATATTATACTATCTTGTCAAAAAAAGAATGATGAAAAGAGTCTTACTGATAATTGCTTCAATTATCTTTTTCCATCCAGCATACTCTCAA